>Ga0136644_10002027_pt1 | contig 15730 bp, 9 predicted proteins | sample C_130820_EF_Meta_FD_94780 | JGI IMG/M metagenome (GOLD analysis project Ga0136644, IMG submission 94780) | Freshwater microbial communities from Lake Croche, Canada to study carbon cycling - C_130820_EF_MetaG (v2) (version 2) | ecosystem: Environmental > Aquatic > Freshwater > Lake | place: Lake... | reverse complement strand
CGACGCGTGATGGTGCGGCTGGTGTTCGTTCTGGCGATCCTCGCGGCGCTGGCGCAGCCTGCCAGAGCCGGCGACCTCGCGCCCGTGCAGGGGTTTTTCCGCAGATACTGCCACGACTGCCACTCGGGCAAGGAGGCCGAGGCCGGGCTCGAGCTCGCGGCGCTTCCGGCCGACCTCTCCGATCCGGCAGTCCGGCAGCGGTTCACGCGCGTCTACGACCGCGTGATCGCCGGCGAGATGCCCCCCAAGGAGAGCGAACAGCCATCGAAGGGTGATCGGAACGAGGCGCTCGTGTCGCTCGACAAGGCGCTCGTCGCCGCCGACAAGGCGGCGTATCGGGATGCCGGGCGGATCCGCATGCGGCGCCTGACGCGCAGCGAGTATGAAAATACACTCCGCGACCTCCTCGCGCTCCCCCGGGTCGAGGTCCGGGAGATGCTGCCGCCCGACGCCCGGATCGCCGGGTTCGACAAGGTGGCGGGAGCCCTCGACCTCTCGCTCGCCCACGTGACGGCCTACGCCGCCGCCGCTGAGCACGGGCTCACCGCGGCGATCGCGACCCGGAGCACGCCTCCGCCGGTGTTTAAGGCGCGGTTGAGGCCGGCGGATCTCTTCAAGCTCAGGTCGCAGGTCGTCGAGGGCAACTCGGTGCTCCTCAAAAACGGTCAGCCCGATCCCGTGATGCCGCTGTTGAACGCATTCCCCGAGCGGAAGGGGTGGGTGCCCGAGATCGTGGAGCGGGAGCCCGCGCTCTGGAACGCCCGCTGGAAGCTCTTTGAGGATGCCAAGCGCACCTCGGGCGACGACTCGATCGGCATCCTCATGGAGAACATGGCCGGCCGCGAGTCGGCGGTCGATTTCTCGGCGCTGTATGCGGGTCGCTACCGGCTGCGGTTCTCGACCTGGGGATTCCATTGGAACAAGGGCAAGGTCGAGCCGGCGCTCGCGTGGCAGGCGCTGGCGCTGCGGGCCCATGCCGAGGGCCGGCAGCAGGAGGAGGGCCGCCTGCTCGAACTCGTCGATGCACCTTCGCTCAAGCCCACGGTGCACGAGGTGACCGCCTGGCTCGACGCCCACGAGACGCTCGTGCTCGATCCGGTGACGGTTCGAAACCGGATGCATGTGTGGCACATGGGTGGCCAGACGGCGGGCCACGTCGGCGACGGCGTGGCGCTCGACTGGTTCGAAATCGAGGGGCCGATCGGCAAGCCCTGGCCTCCCGAGAGCCACCGGCGGCTGTTCGGCACACTGCCGATCAAGCCATTCGATCCGCAGGCGGACGCGATGCCGCCTCCCCGCGAGCCCTTTCACGATGCGGGTGGCGCCTTCCGTCCGAAGCTCCACGAACTGCCGCCGGCGGAGCGATCGCCGCCGCTCGAGACCGTGCACGCGCCGAATCCCGCCGCCGACGCCCGCCGGCTGCTCGCCGACTTTCTCCCGCGGGCCTTCCGCCGCCCGGTGGCGAAGGAGGAGGTTGAGCCCTATGTGGCGCTCGCGGAAGCTCGGCTGGCCGCCCACGATTGTTTCGAGGACGCGATGCGCCGGGCCTACGTCGCGGTCCTCACGAGCCCCGAGTTTCTCTTCCATCCGGCGGAGGTGCCGGGCACAGACCCTGATCTCTTCGCCCGCGCCGCGAGGCTCTCCTACTGGCTCTGGAACTCACCCCCCGACGCCGATCTCCTCGCCGCCGCGGCCGCCGGCACGCTCGCCGACAGCGGGGTGCTCCGTGCCCAGGTCGATCGCCTCCTCGCCGACGAGAAGAGCGAACGGTTCATCGAGGACTTCACGAACCAGTGGCTGGAGCTCGAGAAGATCGACGAGACGATGCCTGACAAGATCCTCTATCCCGAGTATTCGTGGCTGTTGCGCGAAGGGATGCTCGCGGAGACGCGGGGCTTCATGCGGGAGTGCATCGAGAAGAACGAGCCCGTGAAGGTGCTCGCCGATGCCGACTTCTCGATCCTCACGCAGCGGCTGGCCGAGCATTACGAGATCGCGGGGGTCGAGGGCGTCGCCCCGCGCCGCGTGTCGCTGCCGAAGAACAGCCATCGCGGCGGCCTCCTCACGCAGGCGGCCATCCTCAAGCTCACGGCCAACGGCACGGTGACCTCCCCCGTCACCCGCGGCAAATGGGTGATGGACCGGTTCTTCAACGCCCCGCCCCCGCCCCCGCCGCCTGGCATCTCGGCGATCGACCCCGACACCCGCGGGGCGACCACGATCCGCGAGCAACTCGACCGCCACAAGAGCGATGCCAGCTGCGCCGCCTGCCACAAAAAGATCGATCCACCGGGATTTGCCCTCGAGAGTTTCGATCCGGTGGGCGGCTACCGCACCCGCTACCGCATCGCCGGGAAGGGGGATCCGCCGCCGCCGCTGCGGCTCGTCGTGCAGCCGCTGCGGTTCAAGCTCGGGCCGAAGGTGGACGACTCCGGCCGGCTCCCCAACGGCAAGCCGTTCAACGGCATCGAGGCGTTTCGCGACGAACTGGCCGGCCGGCCGCACGCCATCGCCCGGGCGTTCGTGAGCCACATGCTTCGCTACGCGACCGGGGCCGACATCTCGTATGCCGACCGGAAGGCGATCGAGCAGATCGTCGCCTCCACGAAGGGCGACGACTACGCCGTCCGCTCGCTGATCCATGCCATCGCCGCGAGCGCGCTGTTTTTGGGGCGAAACTAGCGCTTCGCCGTGTGGATAAACGTGCGACGGCAACCGGCCGCGGGACCGGCCATACTGCTGCTTACTTTGATTGCTCGTTTTTCGTCGGGGGTTCCATGGTCTGTCCCGCCGCGGTCATCGCCTATTTGCCCGTTTCCCGCATCCGTCCGCGTCCGACGGGCTTCACGCTCGTGGAGCTCTTGGTCGTGATCGCGATCATCGGCGTGCTCATCGGACTGCTCCTGCCGGCCGTGCAGAGTGCCCGCGAGTCGGCCCGGCGGAGTTCGTGCACGAACAACATGAAGCAGGTCGGCCTCGCGATGCATTCCCATCACGATGCGAAGGGCAAACTGCCGATGACCAGCGCCTGGAGCAAAGGCTCCACGAGCTGCACGAATCTGGTGACTGGAACCACCAACGCCACGTATCCATGGAACTGGAATGCCGACATCATGCCGTACGCCGAGTTTCAGGAGGTGTACGACGCCCTCAATAAGAGCGTGGGACTCAACAACGGTGCGGCCAATAATCCGGCGACCAATCGGGGCGTGCTCTCCATGAAAAAGTTTCCTTACCAGTGCTGCCCGAGTAACCCCGCATCGACGGCCATGATGCCGTCCGTCACGTCTTCCGGCACGAACACCGGCTATTCCTACGGAAGCACGAGTGCGGCCACCCCGTACAAGGTAAATCCCTGCTGCTATGCCACGATGTGCGGGCCGCAGCAGTGGAGTACGCTCCCGGCCGACTGCTCAGCCGTCTCGGGATCAAGTTGCAACGTGTATGCGAACATCGTGGGCTGTGGGTCCACCTTCATGGACCGGTATCCCGAACCCTCGATGAACCCCGGCATGTTCGGAATCCAAAGCAACTTTCAATGCCGATTCCGGCAGGTTTCCGACGGGCTCTCGAAGACCATCATGCTCGCCGAGCGACGGGCCGAGCTCTCCAAGTTTTCCGGCATCACGGGCGATCAGTACTACGGGATCTCGACGCAATACCGCATCAACAGCACGCTACTCGACGACCAGGTCGACCAATTCCGCAACAACATGATCGCCGCCAGCAACCACCCCGGCGGCGCCCACTTCTGCATGGGCGATGGGGCCGTGGTGTTCTTGAACGACACGATGGATTACTTCGTCTACAACTACCTCGGCGGTCGGGGCGACGGGCAGGCGGTGACCTTTCCATGACACCCGGCGTCTTGAATTGCTGGCCGCGGCTGAGTCGGCTCACCGTGAGCCTGCTCGTTCTGACGTTTCCGTGTTGCAGCCGCGTTCAAGGGCCACCGGGATCGATTCCAGTGAGCGGCAAGGTGACCGTCGCCGGGTCGCCGCTTTCCCATGGCACGCTGTACTTCACGAGGCAGGACGCCTCCGGCAGCGGTTCGGTCGCGGTCGCCGATGGCTGGTTCAACACGCGGCTGATCCCCGGGGAATACAAGATCGCGGTGCACGCAGTCGAGAAAGGGGCCGAGCAGGCTGACGCGCAGGGCAACGCCATTCCCAAGCCGAGCCTCGTCGCGCAGAAATACAGCACTCCCGCCACGAGCGGCCTCGCAGCCACGATCGACGCCAATCATGCGACCGTGACGCTCGAACTGGCTCCGTGAGGCATCGCGGCCGTGGATAAGTTTTCGACATTCGTGCAGCGGGCGGCGGGGGTATCGTGCATGAGCGTCAAAACTGTGTTCGCTCCTGGGAGAGTGTGCATGTGTCGCCCGAATTGCTTGGCTGCTTGTGCGTTGCTCGCCTTCGCGGCTGCGATCGTCGTCGCGAATCCCGCCATGGCCCTCGAGTATGCCTACGGCCCCTATAACTCGGGCGGCATGGACCCGCAGCAGACGGGCTGGCCGCTCACGGACGAAGAAAAGGAGTTTGTCCTGCAGGCGGAGCACGACCGCCGGCCGGGCCGTGAGGAAAATCAGCACAAGCCGGCGATGTGGCCCGTCGTGCCGTCGGCCGGCTTCTGGAGCGGCACCGCATGGCTCGACTTCCATGCGGGGCTTGTGAAGACGGCCGAAGCCTCAAAAGGCCCGATCGACGTGCTGCTCGTCGGCGACTCGATCACGCAGCAGTGGGGCCCGACCTGGGCGAAGAACTTCCCCAAATGGAAGACCGTGAACATCGGGATCGGCGGCGACAAGACGCAAAACGTCCTGTGGCGGCTCGACCACGGCGGCGTGGACGGCCTCGAAACCAAGGCCTGCGTGCTCCTGATCGGCAACAACAACATGTTCTTCACGCCGGAGACGGGCGTCGAGGCGGCGGCCGAGGGGATCAAGGCCTGCTTGGCGAACCTGCGGGAGAAGTTTCCCGAGGCCGAGATCGTAGTCGTGAAGATTTTACCCGCGCACGCACCCGGCAACGCCTTCTACGAGGACATCAAGAAGACGAACGCCGCGCTCGACCCCCTGAATCTCACGGCCGATCCGAAGGTGCAACTGCTCGACCTCACGGCCGACCTCGTGAACGCCGACGGCACGCTGAAAAAGGATCTCTACAACGCCGACAACATCCATCTCGTGCCGGCGGGGTATGACCTCTACGCCGCCAGGCTGCGGCCGCTCCTGGAAAAGGTGCTCGGGTCTGGCGGCGGTGAGCCGGCGGCAACGCCCGCGAAGCCGAAAGCCGCGGCGAACCCCCGGAGCCCGGCCTATCCCTACGCCGCCTACGCCGCGGGCGGGATGGACCCGCAGCCCTTCGGCTGGCCGCTCACCGTGGCGGAGCTTGCCTACGTGCAGACGCCGGAATACGCCCGCAAGCCAGGCCACGAGGTGCAAAAGCATCTGCCGGCGATGTGGCCGGTGGTGCCGACGGCGGCCCGTTGGGGCGAGGAACACGTGAGCAATGCCTGGGTCGACCATCACCGCCGGATCATCGACGCGGTGCAGGCCGCGGGGGGCGATCCCGACATCCTCCTGCTCGGCGACTCGATCACGCAGGGCTGGGGTGGCAGCCCGGTGGACCGGGCCTCCGTCGGCGCCGTCTGGCAGAAGAAGTTTGAACGGCACCGCATGGTCAACGCCGGTGTCGGCGGCGACCGCACGGAGAACATTCTCTGGCGGCTCGAGCACGGTCTTTTGGAGAACGCGAGCCCAAAGGCCGTCGTGCTCATGATCGGCGTCAACAACGCGCCACTCGTGGCGGCCAACGGCGTGCCGGCCGAGGCGGTGGCTGACGGGATCAGGCTCTGCGTGGAAAACCTCCGGCTCAAGTGCCCGGCGTCCCACGTGGTGGTCGTGAAGGTCGTGCCCGCCTTCGAGGCTGGAAGCGACGTGCATGCGAGTGTGCTGGCAATCAATGCCGCCCTCGACCGGCTCGATCTCGCCCGCGACGAACACGTCCACATCGTCGACGCAGGAGCTGGGTTCCTCAATACCGACGGCTCGCTCAACACGGCCGCCTATTCCGACGGCCACCTCCACCTCTCCCCGGTCGGATACGGCCTCCTGGCCGACGCGATCAAGCCTGTGGTCGATGGGATCGTCGCCGCACGGGCTGGCTGAACACAGGCGATGCCCATGCATGTCGGGATTCCAAACACCGTGTTGGTTTGTCGCGGCCTCTTCGCCACGGCCGGGTTTTGTGTGGCCGTGGCGCTGCTGGCCGCCGCGGCCCGGGCCACCCCCGCGCCCCGTCCCAACGTCATCGTGATCGTGGCCGACGACCTCGGTTACGGTGATCTTGGCTGCTACGGCGCGACGAAGCTCGCCACGCCAAACATCGACCGGCTTGCGGCCCGCGGCGTGCGGTGCACCGATGCCCATGCGCCGGCGGCCGTCTGCCAGCCGTCGCGGTATGCGCTCTTGAGCGGCGAATACCTGTTTCGGGCGCGGCACCCCGGCAACCAGTCGCTCTATTTTCGCGACGGGCAGGTCACGTTGCCGGCGCTCATGCAATCCGCCGGCTACCGCACGGCCGCAATCGGCAAGTGGCACCTGGGCTTCGGCCGCGGAAAGCCTCCCGACTACAACTTCGAACTCACGCCCGGCCCGCTCGACATCGGATTCGATTCGTTCTTCGGCTGCCCGCGGACGCACAACGAGCCGCCGTTTGTGTTTGTGGAAAATCGGCGCGTCGTGGGACTCGACCCCGCCGATCCGATCCGGATCGTCGCTGCAAAAGACACGAAAGCGGGCTGGGGCCACGGGATCAGCGAAGGAGCCGCGCAGGCCCATGCCGCGCGGCCGCAGGAGCGGATCGATCTCATCCTCGCCGACAAGGCGGCGGCTTTCATCGGCAAGCCGGCACGCGAGCCATTCTTTCTCTATCTCGCGTTTCTCGCTCCGCACGTGCCGATTGCGCCGGCGGAGGAGTTTCGCGGCTCGAGCACGGCTGGCGCGTATGGCGACTTCATTCAGCAGCTCGACGCCTGCGTCGGCACGGTGCTTGACGCACTCGAGGCGCGGGGCCTAGCCGACGACACGCTCGTGATCTTCACGAGCGACAATGGCGGGCTCTATCACCGTGACGCACTCGCCGCCGGCCATCGGCCGAACGGCGCTCTGCTGGGGCAGAAGACCGATGCCTGGGAGGGCGGCCACCGCGTGCCGTTCATCGCCCGCTGGCCCGGCCGCCTGCCTGCGGGCGAAACCTGCGACCGCCTGATCGGCCTCACCGACATCCTGGCCACGACCGCCGCCGCGGCCGGGATCGCCATTCCGTCGGGCTCGTGTATCGACAGCATCGACCAGCTGCCCGTGCTCACCGCGCCGCATACGGCGGCGGCAGCCCGCACCGAGGTGCTCATCCAAGGCACGGGCGGCTACGCGCTGCGGCAAGGCGACTGGCTCTTTCTGCCGACGCGAGGCTCGCTCGGATTCACCGTGCAGGCGCCGCCCGTGACGCGCTGGGGCCAGCCGTACAAAGCCATGGGCGTGACGACGAGTGACGTCGACGAGGAGGGGCAGATCAAGCCCGACGCGCCGGCAACGCAGCTTTACAACCTGGCCACCGACCCCGGCCAGACGACGAACGTCGTCGGCCAGCATCTGGAGCGGGCAGCTGAAATGGGGGGGGCCCTGGCGACGATGCTCGATGAGTCTGCCGCCGCGAAAAAACCTTGAAAAGCGAGTTTTTTTGGCTCTGCGGAGAGGTCTTGGGGAATGCCGCCAGGGTGGGGCCGTGTGGATAAAAGTAGCCAAAACACCGACAGGAAACAGACCGAGGGGTGGGGTAATTTTTTAGAGGTTGGGGGTGGGGTTTCGGCCGCATCCGACTTCGGTGCCGCAGTTCTTAGAAGGGCAGACTCAGATGAGACTCTCGAAGACTCTCTCGCATGGGCGCACGTGTGCGGCATGGGCGACTGCAGCGATCCTCGTGGCGAGCGCCGTGCCGGCGTCTGCTGTCACGTACACGTGGAGCGGTGCCAACAACGCCACGTGGTCCACGACGGGCACGACGAATTGGTCGCCCACCGGTGCTCCGGTGGGCGGCGGAACCGACAGCGTCGTCTTTGCCTCTGGAACGGGCGGCGCCACGGTCAGCGTGCCAACCTCTCAGTACGCTCTCACCACGACCATCAACCGCGACACCACGTTCACCGGTGTTGGGGTCGTGGCCACGGGGACAAACCTCACGGTGGCCAACAACACCAACGTCTCGTTTCAGGCGTGGCGAATGACTGGCACAGGCACCTCTATCAACTCGATCGGTTCCGGGGCGACGGTCACGGTCAATGGCCAAGCGACCACTGCCGCTTCATCGGCGACGACATTGAACGCCAACTCGCTCCTGTCGTTTGCCGGCGGTGTCGCTTTTTCCTACAACCCTGCCTTCGCCGGCAGTGGCACGGTGGCCTGGGCCACGACCTCGGGAAGCAATGCAAACGGCGCATTTCGCTTTAATCTCACCGACACAGTCACATTCAAGATCAACGCCAACGCGGCCGCCACGACCGGTACCGCCGGCAGCAACTACATCACTGCCGGCGGGACGAATACGTTGCTTCTCGAGCGCAACTTCGACTTCATGACTCCGACCACCACGGGCACGTCGGGCCAGCTTGCGATTGGATATAGCCGCACTGTTGCCAGCCCAGGCCCTGCGGTATTCGGCAACGCCATCGTGAGCGTGGCCGGTGGATACCAATTGAGTGTGAACTCGCTTTGGTTGGCAGCACAGTCCGGTACGCAAAAACTCATGATCAACAGCGGTACCGTTCAGGTCGGTGATTTTTCCACCGGGAAAGTGCAGGGCCTTTCGTTGGTAGATAGCGGCCTGGTTAACTGGGGGAAGGCCAATGGATCCAGCACCAGCCTGTTCGAGGTGGGCTCCACGTCCACGGGCCTGCTCGTCATCAACGCGAATTCGTCGTTCAATTCGGCCACGGACGCCAGTGGATCGAGCTCCTATGGCTACCAGGTAAACCTTACCGGCACGAGCACGCTCGTGAACAACGGGGCGTGGACGAATCGGAATTTTAAGGACCAGATGATCTACACCGGCCTGAACGTCGGCAGCACGGCCACGCTCAGCGGCACCGGCTCGTTCGACATGACGACCGGCTACACGGGTGCGGGCGCTACGGGCATCGGCAAGGCCGTGACGGTGAGCGGCATTGTGGCCCCGGGTAACGTCGTCGCCGGCGTCAACGGCGTGGGTACGCTCACGATCAACTCCGGCACGGTCGCCTTCGGCGCGGCGAGCCAAGTCGCGATCAGCGGCAGCGGAGCGACGCTCGACAAGCTCGTGCTGAACGCCCCGGTCAGCGTGACGAGCGGCGCCAAGGTCGACTTCGCGGGCACGAGCAACCTCACACTGGGCCGCTACCAGGTGCTCACCGGGTCGAGCGGCGTGAGCACGTTCACGGCGTCGAATGCCCCCTCGGCCTACACGTTCGGCACGTCGGGCACAGATGCCTATCTCTGGGCGAAGCCGGTGATCGGTACGATCACGGCGACACCGGTGGCCGCGCAGGTGATCACCGGCGGCACCGTCGGATTTACCTACACGGTCGTGAATGCCGCCCCGACGGGCGGCCAAAACCTGAACTTCACGAGCACTTCCGGCAGCGGCGTCGTGGGCACGGTGAGCGGCACAACGAGCGTGGCCGCGACAGGCACGAGCGGTGCTATCTCCGGGTTCTCATTCGTCGGCAGCTCGACCGGCGCCGGCCGCACGGCCACGTTCACGGTTTCCGATCCGAACGCGGTTACGACCTCGGCCACGGGCACGGTGAGCCTCGACGTCTACGGCCATGCAAGCGGCTCGGCCACGGGCACGACCATCGCCCTGCCCAATTCGATCGTGGGCTACTCAGGCGCGCTCTCGGGGCTTTCGAGCGCCACGATCTCCAACGCCGCGGGCTATCGCGTAAACCTCATGACGACCGGCGGCACGTCGGCCGGGTTCGTGGGGATCAACAACGTGAGCGGGATCGCCGCAGGGCTCTCGGACACGATCTCGGCCGCCGCGGTCCTGGATGGCAGCCAGACCGTCGGTTCCAACGCCCTCGGACAGACGTTTAACCTCACCTACGCCGACAACTCGAGCTTGGCGGGGGCGTCGAACAATCTCGGGAGCCAGGCGATCACGGTCACGGGGAACGTACTCGACCACGCCACGCCCGGATTCGCGACGGCGGCGGGGGCGAGCATTCTCGACCCGTTCGCCACCGGCACGATCGCGCTCGACTTCGGGTCGGTCGACGTGTCGGCGGGCGCGCAGGACTTGACGTATTCGCTGACGAATCTTGCCAGCCAGACGTATGGCGCGAGCCTGACGGCGGGTCTGGCGCTCACGGCTTTCACAGGCAACGGCGACGGGTTTACGTCGGGCCTGTCCTCGTTCACCGATCTCGTGGCGGGTGGCACGAGCGGCCTGTTCACGGCGCAGTTCACGCCCACGACCGAGGGCTCGTTTTCCCGCAGTTACACGCTCACGTTCTACGACACACAGAGCATCGCCGGGGCCACGCAGCGCCGCGACCTGACGGTGAACATGCAGGCCGTGGTCGTCCCCGAGCCGGGTGCGCTCGTTATCGCCGGTGTGGGCGTGATCCTCGCCGGCTGGCGGCTGGCTCGGCGCCGTCGATGAACACGGCTCGCGGGCTCCTGGCAGCCGTCTTGGGCCTTGCAGCGGTTTCTGCCGGGGCCGCGGAGCCGCCCCGGCCCAACGTTCTGTTCCTCGTCGCCGACGACCTCGCCACGCGGCTCGGCTGCTACGGCGACCCGGCCGCCATCACGCCCAACCTTGACGGGCTGGCGAAGCAGGGCGTCGTGTTCACGCATGCCTATGCCCAGGGCTCCGTCTGCATCCCGAGCCGCACGGCCTTCATGCTCGGGCTCAACAACGCCCATGCCAGGGCCAACCATTTTCAACAGCACCCCGAAACCATGACGCTCGGCCGGTGGTTTCGCGCCCACGGCTACCAGACGTTTTCCGTTGGGAAGATCGACCACACCGAGGAGTACCTCGATCCGGCCGCCTGGGACATCCACGTGCCCTACGCCGAGTTGAAGCCGAAACGCGGCCTCGGGGCCCTGCAAAAACTCGACGAAGACCTGCCGCAGCCCGATGGCACGAAACTTGGCCGAAACTTCTCCCTTGTCGGCATTGGGGACTCACCCGATCAGATGCACGACGCGACCGTGGCCGACCAGGCTGTCGAGTTTCTCGCCACACGCCGCGACCATGAAAAACCGTTCTTCGCGGCGGTCGGGTTTCACTCTCCGCACGTCCCGTGGTTTTCGCTGCGGTCGCTCCACGGCGCATTCGATCCCGCTCGCTTCACGCTCGCGCACGATCCCGACGACGCCACGCCGCTGCCGCTCCACTCGCTGCACTACGAGCCGGGCCTGGCGAACAGCCCGGAGCGTCAGCGGGAGGCGCTGCACGCCTACTACGCCGCCGTCTCGCTCCTCGACGCCCAGGTCGGGCGAATCCTCGCCGCGCTCGAGGCCGAGGGGGTCGCCAAAAACACCGTGGTCGTGTTCACCTCCGACCACGGCTACCACCTCGGCTGGCGCGGCCAGTGGGTGAAGCACACGATCTCGGAGCAGGTGCTCAACGTGCCCTTGATCGTGCGGGCGCCCGGGGCGGCGGCGGGCGAGAAAGCCGAGGGGATCGTCGAACTCATCGACCTGTTTCCGACGTTCTGCGACCTCGCGGGCGTCCCCGCCCCCGACCATCTCGACGGCGCGAGTTTTGCATCTCGGCTTCTGAATCCTGCGGCCGCAGGCAAGCCGGCTGCGTTCGTCTCGATGCCCAAGGGCTGGGGCAATGGCCGCTCCGTGCGCACCGCCCGCTGGCGGTACATCGAGCGCAACGACGGCTCGCAGGAACTCTACGACCACACGACCGACCGTGACGAATACCACAACGTCGCCCAGCGCCCCGAGCACGCGGCGACCGTCCGCGACCACGCGGCGCTCCTCGAGCGCACGTTCGGCCCGCTCGCCGTGCTACAGTAGTCGGCATGGATAAATTCCAACGGGGGAAGCAGGTTTTGCACCGCGTGCGCCTGGCCGCCGTGATGCTCGCGGCGATCCTCGTCGCGGCCCGTCCGAATCCGTCGTATGCCGTCGGTGTGGCGATTGCCGAGGTACGGGTCGATGGCCAGACGATTCCGCGGCCGACGCGGACCGGCGGCGAGCGGCCGGCGGCGATCCAGATCCCATCGTCGGCCAGCCGGATCAGGTTTCTCTGCACGGCCGGGCCGGAGGCATCGCCTGCGGCCGACGACGCGCCGCCACGCCTCGATGCCTTCGGTCTCGAGGAGCCCCGCGGCACGCGGATTCGCTACCGGCTCGACACGCTCGACACGGCCTGGCGCGACGTGCCGGTGCGGCTCAAGACAGACATCCTTTTTTTTACTGACCCGAACTCGGAGGTTGTCGGCAGCAAGGAGTTGCTCTACGAAGCAGAGACCGGCGGCTGGAAGGGCGACCCGGACGCCTCCGCGTGGCAGCGGCACGAGATCACCGCCGTCGCCCCGCCACTCGCGACGGGTCTCAGAGTGAACTTTCTCACGGCGCCCAACACCGTGAACATCGGGATCGTCGCGATCGACGACGTGGTGGTCACGGTCGAGCGACCAGGCGCGGCCGATCCCATGCGTCATGAACTCTCATGCCAACTCGGCAGTGAGCCCTTTCATCCGCTGGCCACGCCCAGCGGCTGGCAGCGACTGGGGTCGCGTTCCGAGATCAGCCAGCTGCGGATGCGGCTTCAGCCTGCCCCCCATCCGATCCTCGTGCACATCGATGACGATCCGGAGCGATACGGAAACTGGTCCACGACCAAACCGATCACGGTGCAGCCGGGCGACCGCGTGACGCTCTCCTGGTCAACGTCGTCGAGTATCGGCATCGGGAAGGAATTGTGGGCCGACTACCAGCGACTGAAGCCGGGAAACTATCTGTTCCGCGCGGAGCTTTCCCGGCCGGGCGGCGAGCCGACGGGGATCGAGGCGAGCCTCCCCGTCGAGGTTTACCTACCCTTCCACCTGCGGCGCGACGTGTGGGCCGGCGCGGGGGCGCTGGCCCTCGCGGGGATCGGCACGGCGGCGCGAGCGGCGGGCGTCCGCCGGATGAAGCGGCGGCTCGTGGAGATCGAGCGCGAGCACGCGCTCGAGCGCGAGCGGGCGCGGATTGCCCGCGACCTCCACGACGATGTCGGGGCAGGACTGACGGAGATCGCCGTGCAGACCGACTGGCTCAAGCGCGACGTCGAGCAACTCGCCGAAAAGCATGCGGCAGACGTCGAGGAGACCGGGCTGGTCGAGCGGGCCGGACGGGTCTGCACATCGGCCGTGGATTTGATCCGCTCCGTCGATGCGATCGTGTGGGCAGTGAATCCCGAGAACGACACGCTCGACCGGTTCGTCGGGTATCTCACCCACTCGGCCGACCAGTTCGCGCGCTCGGCCGGCGTGGCGATCCGGCTCGACGTGCCCGAGGAGATCCCGGCGCTACCGCTCTCCGGCCGCGTGCGGCACAACCTCTATCTCATCGTTCGCGAGGCGCTCAACAACGCCGTCAAGCATGCCTGGGCCAAGGTCGTGCGGCTGGGCGTGACGCTCGGCCCGGGCACCGTCACGGTCACCGTCGCCGACGACGGCCGCGGTTTTCCACCCGATGTCACGACCGATGGCGGCCAGCACTCCGGCCTCGACAATATGCGGCGGCGGGCCGACGACATCGGCGGCCGGCTCGTGATCGACAGCCGCCCCGGGGCCGGCACGCGGATCGAGATCACCGCGCCGCTCGCGTGAGACGTGTCGAATTTTTGTCCACAGGCGGGGCGCGGAATGATGAATGGGTAAACCAGCGGTTCGTTTCGTGTCCGCCGGGTCGGAGTATCGCATGCCGACGACGCAAAACCTGATTCGTGTGGCTGTCGTCGAGGACGATTCGCGGCTGCGCCGCACGTTCACCGACATCCTCTCGTCCGCGACCGACTGCGAGTGCGTGGGTGTGTTCGCGACGGGGGAGCAGGCCATGAGCCGCATTCCGCCGCTGGCCCCCGACGTCATCGTGATGGACGTCAACCTCCCCGACTCGAGCGGCGTCGAATGCGTCGCGGCGCTGGCACCGCAACTCCCCGACACTCAGATCCTGATGGTGACGGTCTACCAGGATCCGGAGACCACCTACGAGGCGCTCGCCGCCGGAGCCCACGGCTATCTCGTGAAGCCGGTCATGAAGGAGCAGTTGCTCGCGGCGATCCGGGAGGTGCGCGGCGGCGGCGTGCCGATGAGCCCGACGATCGCGAGGAAGGTGATCCAGACCTTCCGCAGCGCGGCGCCCGTCGAGGCGATTCCGCGCGGCCGTCCCGATAAGCCAGAGGATACCGCCGCCGCCGACGAGAGCCTCGCACCGCGGGAACAGCAGGTGCTCGAACTCCTCGTGAAGGGCTATTCCTACAAGGAAGTGTCGAAAGAACTCGGGATCTCCACGAGCACTGTCGGCACCTACGTGCAGCGAATCTACGAGAAGCTCCACGTCTCGAGCCGCCGCGAGATGATGGCCCGCTCGCGCCGCGGCGCCGACGTCTGACCGACGCTCCTGTTGCGACCGGCACCCCCAAGGCCTGGTCAAAAGGAGGGATCACCGCCTACTGAGTCGCCTCGAAACCCACGCACCCGTCATGATTCGCCCTCGACCCGATCATCGGACGCCGGAGCAACGCGAAAGCGACGAGAAATGATGAACCGCTCCGGCCGACAGTAGGACAGGCTTCAGCCTGTCGGTCCTCATGACAGGCTGAAGCCTGTCCTACTTTTTGCCGCGCCCTGAGCGCGAGAGGTCGCTTCTCGAGCCGCCGCCATACCCGCCGGGACGAGGGCCACGACGACCGCGATGGTCGCACATTTACCGAGCATGCCCACGCGACTGGCACCAGTTTTGGCGAGGTGGTGAAATAGGGCGTCCGATAGCCTACCAGCACCCACCATCTCCAGGAGTCATGTGATGTCAGAGCAGAGCGCTTCCCCCGGCCACGTCTCGCGTCGCGGCTTCCTCGGCACTTCCACGGCTGCCGCCGCCGGCACCCTCGCCGCCGCCGCGCCTGCTTCGGCCGCCGCCGCCAACAGCCGGATCCGCATCGGCTTCATCGGCCCCGCCCGACTCCCGCATCAACCTCGACCCCCGTTTTTTCTTTCGTGCCGTCTGCAGAACGAGCGAAAAACCGAACATGGAAACCTTGCCGCCATAGTCCGTGCAGCCTAAAATCTCTTCAGAAGGCGTAAATAACTATGCTTCCGAGTGGTTGTCACTTCGTCCGGTTTCTCGTCGCGTTCGTGGCGGTTGCGGGCCAGTTCATTCCCGCCTCAGCCGTCTGGGCGTGCGGGAAATCGTGCTGCTCAGCCTCGGCGAGCCAGTCCTGCTGTAAGAGCGGCCTGTCAACGGAGCAGGACCTCGCCCCACAGTGTCCGCTTTGTAGAGCGGAACGAACCGATCCGAGGCCCGCGCCGCCTTGTCACTGCCACCTGAAGGCCCGGCATGAGTCGGCGACAACGGGTAGCGGTCGCGCGGCACTCGATCTTCAGGGCCCCGACCATTTTGCAGTTGTACAGGTCTCCGCCGAGTCGGCAGAGTCATCAGCAGAGTTGACGCGGTTGG
>Ga0136644_10002026_pt1 | contig 15736 bp, 11 predicted proteins | sample C_130820_EF_Meta_FD_94780 | JGI IMG/M metagenome (GOLD analysis project Ga0136644, IMG submission 94780) | Freshwater microbial communities from Lake Croche, Canada to study carbon cycling - C_130820_EF_MetaG (v2) (version 2) | ecosystem: Environmental > Aquatic > Freshwater > Lake | place... | reverse complement strand
GAGCCAGATGGTGTTGCGATCGGAAGGCCTTAGTTTCGGTCGGTCAACCAATCGCAGACGCAGGCCGCTGATGAGCGTGTCTCTTGAATCAAGCAACCCCGAAAGAAGGGGATTGATTTAGAATATTGGTTTGAGGCATTGCGAGTGGTAAACCTAGCAGAAAACGGCTAAAGTAAGGGCTCCTCTTACGCTTGTTAACTCGCTATTTTGGAACCTATTCGATGGTTGTTGAAAGTGTTTTGGCGCTGAATGAGGAGATTCTTCGAAGCCAATGGGATTGGATATTGGCCTGCTTTCGTGAGGTGCTTGAGGAATCCGGTGAAACCGCGCTCGCTGGTCTTTTGCCTGTCTCTAGCGAGGTTCCGCTCCCGGCTGGAGGACTGAGCCAGTCGGTGCATTTGACCCAGGCTTATTCGATTGCGTTCCAGCTACTGGGGATGGCAGAGCAGAATGCGGCCGATCAGTTTCGCAGTTCGATCGAGCAGCAGTCGGGCATGGATGCTTTGCCGGCGCTTTGGGGTGATTCGCTGCGGAAACTCAAGGAGCAGGGATGGACGGCCGATCAGATCGCCAAAGAGTTGCCCAAGTTGCGAGTCGAGTTGGTACTGACTGCGCATCCGACGGAAGCCAAGCGAGCGACGGTCTTAGCCCATCACCGCCGGCTCTACGAACGGTTACAACTGCATCGTCAATTAGCCAGTGAGAAAGTGGCCAGTGAGAAAGTGGCCAGTGAGACTGGCGCAGGCGAGCATCCATTGAGCGAGGAGAACGACTTTGCCGTCAAAGCCTTGTTAGCCATTCTGTGGCGAACCGGCGAGATCTACCTTGATAAGCCGGATATCCAGTCCGAGCGCCGCAACGTCTTGGACTATTTGACCCAGGTATTTCCGGCGGTGTTGCGTCCATTGGACCAGCGGTTGCGCAAGGCTTGGACTGCCGTGGGCTTGGACCCGTCGGTGTTTGATGACCCGTTGGTGTTTCCTAGTTTGACCTTTGGGACCTGGGTTGGCGGGGATCGCGATGGGCATCCTTTGGTGACAGCCGAGGTGACTCGCCAGAGTTTGCTCGAGCTGCGTAGCAGTGCTCTGGGACTGGTGCAGCGTCAACTGCAGCAGCTTGCGCGTCTGCTGAGTCTTTCGGCCTATTGGCAGAGGCCCAATCCGGAGTTCCTGCAGGCTTTGGCCTCGGCAGCGGATCGGTTGGGGGCATCTGGCAAGCGAGCGATTGATCGAAATCCGAACGAGCCTTGGCGGCAGTTCATCAATACGATGCTCGCCAGGTTGCCCAAGGTAGACGAATCGCTAAACAAGATCACGATGGATGCACCGCCAACCTACCAGCGATACGCCGAATTGTTGGGTGACTTGAAGCTTTTGTACCAAAGTTTGGTCGCTTCTGGTCAGCGGCGGGTCGCGGAGTATGCCGTGCAACCGCTAATGCGAGTGGTGCAGACATTTGGGTTTCACTTGGCCGTGCTCGATGTTCGTCAGAATAGCGCTTTCCACGATCGGGCGGTTGAGCAGTTGCTTGTGGCGGCAGGCTTTAGCCGTACGAATTTTTCGCAATGGACCGAAGCCGAGCGATTGGAGTTGCTTCATCGGGAGCTGGAGTCCAAGCGTCCGTTTGCTAGACCGGACGTTTCGCTGGGGCAGGAAGCCGACGCGGTTCTCTCGTCGCTGCGGGTGCTCAAGGAATACAGCGCCGCGTATGGGTGTGACGGTTTGGGATGTTTGATCGTGAGCATGACACGCAACGCGTCGGACTTGTTCGTCGTGTATTTGTTAGCCAGAGAAGTTGGATTGATGCGAGAGACCGCCGATGGCTTGGAGTGTCCGTTGCCTGTGGTACCCTTGTTCGAGACGGTGGACGATTTGCATCACAGTCCGGAGATTTACGATGCGTTTTTGCGGCATCCTATAACGCAGCGAAGTATGCGATCGATTCAGCATCAGCGGGGGGATAGCGACGCCGTTGGGCAAGTGATGATTGGCTACAGCGACAGCAACAAGGATGGTGGGATACTGGCAAGTCTGGTGAACCTTCGTCGTGCGCAGAGGGAGTTGGTGCAGGTCGGGAAGAAGTACGGGGTGAGGGTCCGTTTCTTTCATGGACGCGGGGGGACGATCAGCCGAGGAGCAGGTCCGACGAATCGGTTTATTCAATCGCTTCCTAGCGAGTCGCTCCGGGGCGATTTGCGTTTGACCGAGCAGGGAGAGACGATTCCTCAGAAGTATGCGCATCAGTCCACGGCGATCTACAACTTGGAGCTGTTCTTGGCGGGGGTTGCCAGAAAAACGCTGTTGGATTTGCAAACAGATTCCAGCGAGCATCCTCTTGAGGATTCATTAACGGAGTTGGCAGGATGGGCTAGGGAAACCTATACCGAGCTGCTCCATCGCGAGGGGTTTGTGAGTTTTTTTCGGCAAGCCACGCCGATCGATGCGATCGAACAGAGTCGCATCGGTTCGCGGCCTTCGAGGCGCACCGGGCAGCAGTCGCTTGCGGACCTGCGAGCGATTCCCTGGGTGTTTAGTTGGGGACAAGCCAGATTCTTTTTGTCAGGCTGGTTCGGTGTAGGAACTGCGCTGGAGAAGTTGCAGCAGACCTCGCCCGAGAACTTCGAAGAATTCAGACGCACCATGAATCGCTGGGCACCTTGTCATTACCTGATAAGCAATGTTGCGACGAGTTTAGCGGCTACGGACCTGCAGATCATGCGAGCCTATGCGAGCATGGTCGAGGATGAGTCGCTGCGAGGTTCCTTTATGGGGACAATTGAGAGCGAATTGCAGCGGACTCGGGAAATGATCGAGCTCATTTACGGCGGTCCGTTGTCACAGCGACGTCCAAACATCCAGCGGATGATGAATCTCCGATCGAGCGGTTTGCGCGTGTTGCACCATCAGCAGATCGACTTGCTCAAGATGTGGCGGAGTTACCATCGCATGCAGCAGACCAAAGAGGCCGAGCAATTGATTCCACAGTTGCTTTTGACCGTCAATGCAATCGCCAGCGGACTCGGAACGACGGGGTAAGGGGTAAGCACGCGCCTACTCGTGCTCGTGCTCGTGCTCGTGCTCGTGCTCGTGCTCGTGCTCGAAAATTGCTACATTGAGTACGAATAGGATCGAAAGATAAACGGCCCAGCCACTATACCCCCAAAAGAACCCTTTTCTCAGAAACCAACGAATGTCTGTGCAATTCCGTTGTCCGTGTGGAGCGACTCTTCGCTCGAATGAATCGGTGGCTGGCAAGAAAATTACCTGCCCCAAATGCGGTACCCAATTGCAAATCAAACCGGCTGCCGCTGAGCCGACCCCCAAGGCAGCCGGTCCACTGGATCAGTACGACTGGGATTCTCAACCAAACACCGTGCCATCGGCAGCATCGACTCCCTCATCGAAGCAGACTTACGGGGCTAAAAAGTCGACAGCGAAACCGATGGGCAAGTGGATAGCCATGGGGGCCGGAGCGCTGGCCCTCGTAGCTGGCATCTCGGCTGTGATCCTGATGAATCGTAGGTCATCGATCAGCAGTGCATTTCGTGCTAGTGAATCGACGGCGGCAAATGCACCAACCGCAGCAGGCTCGGCGTCCAGTAGCACCACTGGCGCAGGCACCACTGGCCTCATCTCTGGCTCGGTCGGTCCCGAGACCACCAACTCCATTAGCCCCGCGCTGAAACTTGCCGAGGAGTTTGCAAACCATGCACGACAGGGCAGCGCCGATCGAGCCTTGAGGATGATCGCCGATGAAGACTTTGAAAAACGGCTCAATGATGGACCGACCCCTTCCTGGGAAGCCATTCTCAAGATGCTCAAGACTCCAAAGCTTCTCGGCCATCTTCGGAGCAAGAGTCTCGAAAGCACTCCGATGGACGAAGCCTTCCGGCACTGGCGCGTACTAGGAGAAACGCTCTACGAAGGCCAGCCCGCAGTATTGCTTAGGTATTACTCTGACCCTGAATATCCCCGGCAATTGATCAGCAACACCGATAAGCTCCAAGGGCTTACGAAACTCATCAGCGTCGAGGAGTTCAAAAGCAACGCAACCGATTTGGTGCTTTATGCGGCTAAGGATCGAAACCTTGCTGGTCCACCCGCTTACCCAGAGACATTCGGATTTCTGCCCCCTCGGTTCGGATACATGCTGCTGGTGCTCGATGCTTCTGGGGACAAGCCCAAGATTGTCGATGTTGTCAACATCCTCGGTCAGGTAACGATGAGTCAAATGGCCGGAGCCATTTTCATGAACGACTGGACCGTGACCATGATCGGCATGGAATCGGATACCGTTTACAAGAAACGGCTCGACAAGGCCAACGCGGTGGGTCGGAAGTCGTTTTCGATCTATGGAACGGTCCCTAAATCTCCGGACTCGGGTCTTTCAAGCGAAAGTATTCCTGCACCTGCGCTATGGTTTCTACCCCCTGAGAAGGTTACCAAAGAGATCTTGGCCCAAGGGCCTCGAAACGTTGCCGACTGGCTGGCCAAGCAGGATACAAGCCGTACGACAAGGCTCGTGAAGTTAGCCAGCGCGCTGGATGAATCCTCGAGCGATACCAACGGGCTCATCTCAGAATTCAAAAGGCAGTATCCAGGAGACCCCGGTGCGGATCTAGCCGTGATTTCTTTTGCCATGACATCGCTCGAGCCGAGAATGCCCGAGGCACTCTTAAGTGTGATCGATCAGTCGGCTGAGTCCCTTTTCAAAACCTTCAACGATCCATTCATGCTCTTTGTTCGAGGATTGGTCCAGCAAGCCAAGGGGGATCAAGCCGCTTCGGCAAAGTTCATGCAACAAGCCAATCAAGCTGGCTTTGTTGCTATGCGGATGCTCAGGGAACCACTCGATCAAGCGGTTGCAGCCAGCGACAAAGAAGCTGCGTTGGCCGCTTTGAAGCAGATTGGCTATTATTGGTCCAAGGCAGAGTTGGACAAATCGTCGAATACTGAGGGCCAGTTCAGTGCGGTTTGGGCCGCTGCAAAGAACAAGGCAGACCGGGCCAGTAGCGATCCGGGCAACAATCCCGGATCGTTACCTTTTGGCAATGCATCCGGGCGACGGATGCCGCCTGGGCTATCGCGACCTGGAAGCGATCCAAACGCACCGCCTGCGTCCTCCTCAGGTCCGTTTCAACGAGAGCCCGGGTTTGCCGGACCTAGTGGCCCGGGTGAGTCTAGTGGCCCGGGTGGACCGGTCCGTCGTGAACCTGGCTTTGCCGGCCCGCAAGGTCCCGGCGGCCGAGGAGCTCCTGGATTTCCTCCTGCTGGATTTCCACCCCCTCCTAGTGCATCGACAGAAAACGTCCGTTTTGTGCTTCAATCGAAGTCCGCGATGGATCCCAATGCGATTCTGGAGAAGCTCAAGGAAAAACTCAAAACCGGGAACTTCCAAATGTCCCATTCGGGCAACAGCGCCACGATCACCCTTGGGTTTGCCGGAGCATTCGACGATGCCGTCGCGGCGGTGGACTTTGGCAAGGTCACCAAGAAAGATCAAGCCACCAGAACCATTACGATCGAGCTACCCTAGTTACCGCTTATCAGAAGTCCTTTTTCTGGAACCGCTGATGGTCGCTAATGCGGGACATACGCGGTGTATGAGAGTCGATCAGCGGTTCTTTTTGCTTCTTCGCTCCGCACCAATTTTCGCAGCAGTAAAGATCCAAAAGGGAGCGATCACCATTACAAAAACTGTCCCTACCGCCCCTCCTGCCTTGCCCGATCGTTCAGCCTTTTCTCGATCGGAACCGTTCGAGTTCACGATCACAGTGATCATGATCACACTCAGAATCACGGCCAGTAAAAAGGCTACGGCGGTGGCGATCAGCGGAATTTTGAACCGTTTAAACATAATAGGGAGCCAGAGAGTGTAAGCTTAAGTTTGTGAATCTATTGAAACTGCCAACTCTTGGTAGCCGCTTCCAAAATCTTCTCTTGGGTGGCTTCTGCAATGCTAAACTCAGCCGTCTTGCGCCCTTCGCTTAGCACCATAATGCGATCGCTGAGGGTCAGCAGTTCGGGCAGCTCACTGCTCGTGACGATCACCCCTAATCCCTCGCTGCACAACCCCCGGATCACTCGGTAAAGCTCTGCCTTGGCTCCCACATCGACGCCGCGCGTCGGATCATCGAGCAGCAGTACTTTTGGACCCGTCAGCAGCCATCGACCGACGATGCACTTTTGTTGGTTGCCTCCACTCAAGGCTCCGATCGGAGGGGTCAATCCAGCCGTTTTGATCCTGAGCTTTTCGACCATCGATACGCTAAGGTCTTGTTCTTGTCCTTGATTGAGCATAGGTCCGACGACAGCGTCTCGGAGCGCGACGATCGAAATGTTGCGACCGACATCCATGGTGTTGAAGATACCGAGTCGTTTTCGATCCTCGGTCACCAGCGCCAAACCGGCCTTGAGTGCCTCGGCCGGATGCCGTGGCTTGATCAGCTCCCCATCGATCAAGATCTCTCCGGTGGGTTCCAGAGCGGAGGCCCCGAAGAGACACTCTAAAAGTTCGGTTCTGCCTGCTCCCATCAAACCCGCGATCCCGAGCACTTCACCCCGATAGAGTTCCAGTGAAATATCTTTCAATCGGTAGCCACGGGCATGGCCTGGCCATTCAAGAGACAGGTTTCTGACCTCCAGTACCAGGTCGCCGCGCTGGGGCCGGGCTCCTAGATCGAGCGATTCGATATCGCGACCGACCATGAGCTTGGTGATCTCGGCAGGACTGGTCTCTTGGGTGTTGAGAGTTGCGATGAACTGACCGTCGCGAAGCACGGTGATCCGGTCGGATAGATGAAATACTTCATCCATCTTGTGGGAGATATAGAGGATCGTTGTCCCATCGCTGCGCAGTTTCGCGATGACTCGGTATAGCCGTGCGACCTCGGCCTCGGTCAGCGCACTGGTCGGTTCGTCCATAACCAGGATACGGCTATTTATGCTCAGCGCCTTGGCGATCTCAATGAGTTGCTGATCCCCAACCCGCAGCGAACCAGCCAGGCGATTCGGGGGGATATCGCAGTCAAGTGATTGGAGCAGGTGGGCTGCCTGGGACTCCATGGCGCGATCATCTCGGAGCAGCAGCCCAGTGCGTAGCTCTCGTCCTAAGAAGATGTTCGCTGCCACCGAAAGCTGTTCTACGAGATTGAGCTCCTGGTGGATGATGCTGATCCCCTCGGACTCCCCATCGCGGGTCCCTTGGAATCGCACCACTTGGCCATCGACAGCCAGTTGTCCATCGTAGGAGGTGATCACTCCCGAGAGGATCTTCATGAGGGTGCTTTTGCCCGCCCCGTTCTCGCCGCAGATCGCGTGCAGCTCGCCTGGCATTACATCAAAAGAGACATCGTGCAAGGCGCGGGTGCCACCGAAATGCTTGCTGACATTTTGAATCGAGATGATCGGTTGGGTCATGACTGACCATTCACCCTGGGTCGCGACTCCAGGAAGGCTCGAATGCTCAGTGCGATCACGACCGCAGCGCCGATCAAGAACGCTTGATAATTGGCATACCATTCCCGCTTGCTGTTGCCACTGCCAAAGAAGAGCAAGTAGGAAAGACCTGAAAGGATTCCAAGCGTGGGAATGACGCTCCATCCGATCTCGTTGGAGAAATATTTCTTGCCGACGAGTTTACTGCCACCTCGCTGCGAGAACGTCACGGCCACGACGACGACAATCCCAACGATCATTCCTTCGTACACATCGGCACCTGCTCCGACGATCTTTTGAACCGCATCGATGATCGTCCGCAGGAACAAACAACCGAGGATCGTGCCGGGGATCGTTCCAACGCCACCTTGAAGCGAGCATCCTCCGATAACCGATGCCGCGATGGCATTGAGTTCGTATCCGCGAGCCATGATGTCGGGTTTGGCCGAGCCGTTGTCTGCAAAGGAGATGATGCCGACGATGGAGGCCGAGACGGCTCCGATGACATAGGCGAGCCACTTGAGTCGATCGGTTCGAATACCGCTGAGCTTGGCGGCTTGCTCATTGCCACCCATGGCTTGCAAGTGCCGACCTGTAACCGTTCGGCTCATGAGAAACCAAAGAAGCAGTGCAAAAAATAAAAAGACTATCGAAATCGATGTGACATCTTTCAATGCATCGCGAAGCCCGGCGTCTGGAAAATCGATTTGGGATTTACCGCCAATAGTTACCGCGGGTGTTAGGCCTCGGCTGAAACTGCGCAGGCCCACCAGGGTTGCCAGGGTCGCCACGAACGGAGGGAGTCCGACGCTGGTGATGAGCCAGGCATGGAGCGTTCCGACCATGGCGCCGACAAGAAGCGTCCCGGTGATGCTTAGGATCACGGCCATCGTGGAAACGTGTCCGGCTTTGAATCCCTCAGGATCCAGAACGATCATCAGCGAGCCGAAGACTGTGGCGCTCATGGCGATGACCGAACCGCTCGAGAGGTCGATCCCGCCAGAGATGATGATGACAGCAGCTCCGAGAGCAAAGATCCCAAGCAATACGGTCTGACGCAAAATCAATTGCGCAGAGTCAGCCGAAGCGTTCCAGTAGGTATGGTTGGTGTCCAGAGCCATGGTGGCTAAAACGACCAACAACCAGGATAGAATCAACTTGAACTCGACGCTTGACCACAAGCGTCCCAAGGGGCTCGCGTAGTCGCTGCTCATGAACTCGTCAGATCGTACTTTTTGAGCCAATCTTGGAAGGCGGGCATATCCAGGAATTCGACGCTCTTGCCGAACGATTCAAACATTTCTGGCTTCAGAGGCGACCCTGGTGGAACGACCACTTTTAGGCCCGTATCGAGGATATCGCCACCGGGTTGGCCGATGTTCGGGAACATCCCCTTGAGCGTTTCCTGGTCTCCCTTGGACTTGGCATACGCATAGCGAACCGATTCGTATCCCATCGCGAATGGGTTTTGAACAACCATTGCATCGATCATCCCTTCTGCCATTTGCTGGATAGCAATGGCTTCGGCATCGAAGGTGACGATAGTGAATTTGTCTCGGGCCTTTTTCTCTTTGACCACGTCGACGATCGCCGGTGCATTGTAGGACCAGATACCGACCAAGAGCGATAGATCGGGATACTTGGCAATCACATCTCGGACATTGTCCCGAGCTCGGTTGCGGTCGGCATCGTCGAGCTTGCGATCCTTTTGAGCGAACGTATCGCCGACGGCTGAGGTAAAGCCTTCCATGCGCTCGATAGCGTTCTGCTGGCTATCGACACCGACGAATTGAACGTAGGGAGCTCCATTGGGCTTGAGCATCTTGGCGGCAGTTCCCAAGACTTTACCGCCGGCGATGTTGTTGGTACCGACGTAGAACTCGCGGTGTTCTTGAAATTTCTTGTCCAGATCGCTGTCAAAGCAACCGATGGTGATCCCTTTGGCTTTGAGTTTTTTGAGTTCGTCGGCGATGGCTGGGTTGGTTGACGAGATAGGCGAGATGATCACCGCCGCGATATCGCTTTGGGTCCCATACTGACGGAGCTTTTCGATTTGGCCGGTTTCGGTTCCGTCGTTGGAGTCCATGCTAGCGGTGAATCCGGCGTCGGTGAGTTTGAGATCCTCTTGGGCTTTTTTGATTCCTGCTCGAGCAGCGTCCCAAAAGGGCGAGTCAGTGTTGTTGAGCAGAATGATTCGCTTTGCACCCGCTTTGGTCGGACTGCTTGCTGAGGCCCCGGCCCCGGCATTCTTGTTGTCGCTGCCAGTGCATCCGGCTAGCAGCATGGCTACAGAGGCCAAGATCGCCAGCGATCGGCTTTGCAAGCGACTGGAAAAGAGTTCAAAAGGAGAGGTCATTTTCGATATTCCTGCCATCAAAAGGGCTCAAGGGGTCTCGGGCTCCCATAGTGTACCCATAAAAAAGCCGCTCGAAAGCTTTCCCGTTGCAGAGAACGGCAAAAAAATGGGTTGCAAAAGTTGGAGGGCAAAAAAATGGGGGCAGAAATTTGGGGGGGCGGAAACCGTATGCCCCGATGGCGGCTCGTGGATTCTTGGAATCCTACCAAACCCGCGTCAGATCGACCGTCGCGTGGGGGGGGACTTGCATGGTGATACTCTTTGATTCGACCGATTCCCTGTAGCTACCTTCGTGCAACACCAATTGCAAAATCTGGTGCTCGTCGGGCATCGCAATCCAGTACTCGGGGATCCCGGCATCCTGGTAGAGTTTGCGCTTGATATGGAGATCGTAGTCGGCGTTGGATGGAGATAGAATCTCGACGACCAAATCCGGAATGCCTTTGATCTTTGTCGGTGTCATGATCTGTTTTCGGGCAGTGGTTACGACCACCAAATCCGGTTGCACAATGTCTTGATTCGACAGCTGTAGGTCGATAGGGGCGTCGATGACTTTACCCAATCCCGCAAGCTCGATCTGCGTGTACAACTGGAACTGGATATGTCGAGAGACTTCTTGATGGTACAGATTTGGAGAGGGGTTCACAAAATGGTCTCCATCGACGATTTCATGCCGCTTGCCATCCGGAGCAATGGCAGCATAGGCTTCATAGTCCCACTTTGGTTTTAGGTCCTTCTCGACGATCGACGTGGTCATGGTCTCGGTATTCACGATCTCAGCATTCACGATCTCGGGGGGATTGAGCGTCTTTGAGCATCATGGTTATTGCACTTATTCTACCCCTTGGTGGGCCCGTGAAGCAACCTTATCCGTTTGCCAATCGGATGAGATCGGGATGCTCGACTGGCATTTCTGGCAAGCGACCGTATCGAAGGGCTTGGAGAGCGGGATCACGGGGATGAAAAAGAAAGTCATCCATCGACGGTGCCGAAGGTGGACGTAGTTGGTATCGGTCTTGCAAACAGGGCACGGAAAACTGCCGCTTGCAACAAACTTTGGTCGATTGCCCCAACCGAAAATCAGCATCGTGTTTCCCCCTCAATCTTGTTTCCCATTCGGATGATCGAAAACATCTGTGCTTATTTTATGGTGCTCAAAGAAAATGCCCAAAGTCAATTTTCCTGGAGCTTTAAACTTGCCAGTGCTATGGTGAGACTGGTTTTACAGGTTTTTTGTCTTGAAAGACACACTGGCTGAACCAGTACAAGCTGCTGCTCCAGTGCTGAGGGTCATGTCCGTGTCCGTCTACATGCCAAACGTGATCGATCTGATGCTGCTTTAAGAACTGATGAATGTTTTGGCTGATGCGGATCAATCCATCTTTGTTACCACAAGAAATCCACAGCAGTTTTATCTTGTCTTTGGCGAGCTGAACGTCAGGGATGAGTTCTTGCGCTGGTTTGGTGTTGGGGGCGGCAGAAAAGGGGCCTATCCAAGCGAACGATTCAAGGTTCCCAAGGCCGAAATTGAAGGACTGACCACCTCCCATCGACAGGCCGGCGATGGCCCGTCTCTCTCGATCTACGTCGACAGAGTATTGTTTCTCGATCGTGGGTATCAGATCCTCTAGGAGATCCTTTTCAAAGACCGCGAAGGCAGGTGCTGATGCCATCACGTTGCCCTCGGCGCGGTCGTTCTTCTGAGCCCGCCCGTTGGGCATGACAACGATCATCTCAACGGCTTTGCCATCGGCAATCAGGTTATCGAAAAGAGCTTGAGGATTTGCGAATTTTACCCATTCAGCTTCGTCACCCCCGATCCCGTGGAGCAAGTACAGAACCGGATACTTCTTGCTGGAGGAGTATCCTGGCGGAGTGTAGACATTCACTTTGCGGACCGTCCCAACGGTCTTGGACTCGTACTCGATGAGCTCCACTTTCCCATGCGGAATGTTCTCACGCGAGGTCTTGAATCCTTCGGGAGGTGCGGGATAAAAGGCTACGTCGTCAGGCCCAAGTTCGATCGGCCCCCCAAAGCCACCGCGACGCGGGCCTTGAGGATTTTCCTGGGCTATAGTATTTTGCAAAAGACCGAGCCCAAGGGCCACTGCCACTGTTGCCGTCATCGCCAAGAGCCGGAGCAATCTACAAGTCATCATCATACCCCCATAAATGCGCAAAGAAGAGCGTATACGGACCAGGCATATGATAGTAAAGATTGACCCAATAGAGTGACCGGATTCGCAGGATTGGCTATAATCGATCGGAACCTATGTGATGCATGGTTTTTCCTACCTTCCCGAGAAGATGAATCAGATGAGTCGACCGATGAAACGATTTGAAAACCTCGTCTTTTGTATCGTTTTTTTGCTCGCCAATGCCGCGAGCCTGCTGGGCCAGCAACCCGATGCGATCTACTACAACGGGTCGATCCTGACGATGGCTGGACCTGCACCGAGTTACTCCGATGCATTGGCGATCCAAGGCGGAAAAATTGTTTTCGTCGGCAGTACAGATGCCGCCATGCAAATCAAAGGCAGGGAAACGAAACTGATCGATCTGGGCGGGAAAACCCTCCTGCCCGGATTCATCGATGCACACAGCCACTACATCAATTCACTTTTAGTAGCCAATCAGTGCAAGCTCTATGCTCCCCCGTCTGGTCCAGGTAAGGATGTACCGAGCATCCTTGCGGAACTCAAACAATACGCGTCGGAAAGAAAAATCCCCAAGGGCGAATTGATCATCGGTTACGGCTACGACGATACGGTCATGCCAAACGGACGGCTTCTGAATCGCGATGATCTGGATGAAGCGTTTCCTGACAACCCGGTCCGAATCGAACACGTATCGATGCATGGATGTGTTCTAAACACTCTGGCCCTAAAGAAGTACGGCATTAGCGCCCAGACCGAAACACCACTCGGAGGTGTCATCGTTCGTAAGCCTGGGAGCGAGGAACCTTGGGGGCTGATCATGGAGACGGCTTATATCCCAGTGGTCGAGCAATCCGAGCCAATGTCAGCCAAGCAAGAAATCCAGTGGTCTCGTGCGGGACAAATGCTCTACGCACAAGCTGGCGTTACCACGGCTCACGATGGCGCCACCTACCTGCCTCAATTTCAAACGATCCAACGGGTTAGCCAAGCCGGTGGCAATATCATCGATATCGTCGCTTTTCCATTTATCAGCGAGGTCGATCGGGTTCTGGCCGAACATCCCCTCGATCAGTGGGGCAAATATCAGAACCGATTCAAAGTTGGTGGAGTCAAGATCACCATCGATGGATCGCCCCAAGGGAGAACTGCGTTCTTCACGACCCCCTATCTAACAGGTGGTCCTGGCGGTCAGCAAACTTGGCGGGGCGAACCGACCTTTCCACAGGATATAGCCAACCAGATGGTCAAGAAAGTGTACGAAATGAACGTACCGATGAATCTTCATTGCAATGGGGATGCAGCCATCGACGCCTTTCTGGCGGCTTACGAAAACGCTCGGAATGGGGATTACACGAGACCTTGGAACGTGACAACGATCCACACGCAATTCATGCGAAAAGACCATATTTCCAAGTTCGTTGAATACAAAATTCGGCCTTCGTTTTACACGCTACACACCTTTTACTTTGCAGATTCCCACATAGCAAACCGAGGGAAAGAACAAGCGATGTACATCAGCCCGATGCGCGATGCGATCGACGCGGGACTCCAACCCACAAACCACACCGATTTTGTTGTCGCACCGCTGGACCAACTGACCATGCTTTGGTCGGCCGTCAATCGCGTCTCTCGCGCAGGAAGCCAGATTGGAGCAGACCAACGTGTGACGGCTTATGAAGGTCTCAAATGCATGACCCAGTGGGCGGCCCAGCAGTACGATGAGCAAGCCATGAAAGGGACGCTGGAGGTCGGAAAATTGGCGGACTTCGTCATCCTCGATCGCGATCCGCTCAAAGTCGATCCGATGGCTATCAAAGACATCAAGGTCGTAGAAACGATCAAAGAAGGGGTTAGGATCTATCCGGCCAATTCGGATTTAGCAGCCCCTAAAGCTCCAGCTCTCGCGTCAATGTCCTACCGATGGCGAGCGCACGTATGCGACATGGCCGAGGTGAATCAGGCGGCGGGCAAACTCTGGTCGCTTGTAAAACTCAACGGTCAGCCGATCACTCTGGAAAAGCCGCCGACGATCCAGTTCCAGGGGGGCAAGCTCAGTGTATTCGGCGGCATCAACCGCATAAGCGGTTCCTACGCACTGCTGGGCAACCAGAGCCTCGTGCTTGGGGAGTTAGCAAGTACGCGGATGGCAGGATCGCCAGAGCTCGGCAAGATCGAGAGTGAGTTCTCCTCGGCTCTAGCCTCTGTGGATGCATTCCATGTGGAAGGAAAACGCTTGGATTTACTAAAAGGCACCGAGGTGGTGGCTGTCTTTCGTTCCGACGAGACCCAATAAAGAACTCGAATGAAAGACTTATTCGGGTGTGCAACGACTGCCGCGTTTCGACCTTATTGTTGCAGGGTTCGAAAAGCGAGCGATGCACCGGATTGGGAGTCCTCGACGACTCCGGCCATTTGACCAGTCTGGTTGATGGCTTGGATCATGCCGAACCAAGAGCCAGCCGGAGCGATTTTATTGGGCTTGGCGTCTTTCTTCCAAAAGCAGGGTTCTGGACCACCATCGCCGCCGATCGGATCGTCTGAAAACCCGACGATGACCGAGTCATTGTTGATACCTTTGGCTTCCCCAGAGACATCTTTAGGGAGGAGTTCTAGGAGACGAAAGTCCCCTTGTGGGGAGACGAAGCAAGGTTGGCGTTCGCCGGTTTTGCCTCTTACTGAGCCTGCCATTTCGCCTTGGTCATTGATCCCACGCAGGTAGAGTTGTTCGCTGGACAGGAGTTTTCGCTCCCAGCGATCTGGTTCTGTTTCGGTCCAAAGGAACAACGCGCTATCGACGCTTCCATCGGGGCGGAAAGCTTCGGTGCAGCAGCCGGCAATTCGTTTGCCGTCGGGTGAGATCATCAGGCCGCCGGACATTAAATAAGGGTTGTTTTCGTGCAGGGTGGGTAGGACCTTGATCGTCCATTCTTTTTGTGAGTCGTCAAAGACCCAGAGAGCCGGTCGCAATCGATCCGGTCCGGTGGAGTATCCAGTGATCCGTTTGCCATCGGCCGAGATGGCTTGGGGTTGATTGACGACGTCCCCTGGGGCTTTGGGTAGGAAAGCGAAGGATTCCGTTTTTGGGTCCCAAACCACCCCGGCCAGCGAGCCGTCTTTGTTACCTGGGGGTCGGGAGGCATAGCCGACGACCAGATCGGAATCGCAGATTCCGATAGGTTCGAGGTTGGTGAAGGATTTTGGAGTTGGAATATCTTTGGATCCGTATTTTCCGATGTAGAACGGGACGTTGATGAGTTGACCTTTGGATGGATCGGGAGTTTCGCGAATCCCGATGACCGAGCCTTGAGCGTTGATTGCAACGGCCTGGGACATGGTAGAAGAGTTTAGGAACAGCTCGATTTGCCCGCCGTTGCTCGGTTGTCTGCGCGTGGCTGGGTCTTGGGCACCTACGGTGAGGATGCAGCTCACGAAGGCGACACAAACAAGGAATCTGATCATGGTAACGTATGGGTTGAGTCGGTTTTTGCGGTTGGTCAGTGGAACGATCTGAAGGATTGTAGCAGTCCGCGAGGGAACCAGACTGGATCTGTTGGTCCATTCGCAAAGGAGAAGACCGCAGAACCGAACCGCTGATGGACGCTGATGGAACACTGATGGAAGAACCAAGCTGCCGGGTCTTGAAATACGAACTATGCGAATGAACAAAAAACGCACCCCGATCGGAGTGCGTTTCTAGATGTTTTATGATCAACGACCAAAAGCTTACTTGCGACGGAATCGTCGAACTGCAAAACCTACAGCACCGAGACCGAAAATTGCAATCG
>Ga0136644_10002023_pt1 | contig 15747 bp, 14 predicted proteins | sample C_130820_EF_Meta_FD_94780 | JGI IMG/M metagenome (GOLD analysis project Ga0136644, IMG submission 94780) | Freshwater microbial communities from Lake Croche, Canada to study carbon cycling - C_130820_EF_MetaG (v2) (version 2) | ecosystem: Environmental > Aquatic > Freshwater > Lake | place... | reverse complement strand
TCCAGAAATGGAAAGTAAACGCAATGACTTGTATGATTTTGTCTCGAGAAGAGATGGGCATTCGATCGTTAATGTCAGGACGGCGTCGCGAAGTAATTGGCGCGCTTCAGCTGCCATCTTTCTCCTCTTTCTATTTCTTTTTTTGATTTATCAATTTTAATTTCAATTTCATTATACCTCTAACTATTTGCAGAGTTTAGTTTATCCAAATGGTCCAAATACCCAAGATTTTTGATGTCATTTAAAGTCAAATTTTTATCTGACAATAACAATGAAGATAATATAAACAAAAATAACATTATCTTTTTCAAAAATGATAGCATCTTTGTTTTTATTTAAAGCTATTTTCTTTAAATAAATGAGTTTTATGATGCACATGATTACCTTTTTATTTAGTGCACCGGTATCACGCTATATATCATCTTTTATTGTCTCGTATATACACATTGCACCAGCGCTAACACCCGTTTGTGTAGAAATGACATCCTATATCATTGTTCGACCCGTCAATATCGTGATTGTCCAACCGATAATTGGGTATATGCTCTCTCAAATGAAAACGATGACTTTCCCGTTGCTTACTTATTCAAAATCGCCAGTTCATTTTTATAATCATTGTTGTGATCCGGGTAATCAAAGCACGTGATCTTGACAAAACAATCAATCGCCGACATCTCCTTGTCATTTAGCACCGCTTTGCGAGAATAATCGGTTTCATCCACATTCTCCTTTTCGTATTTAACATCGGATAATATGTTTTCATACACAATTTTACTTACATCTTTTATAGGCTTGCTCACCTTTTCTGTAAACGCGCGTGCCTCGTGGTCCTCTTTAAGGTTGCCCTGATCGTCCATATATTTAAATTTCTTACGACTGACATCGGTACAGATCATCAAGGCCTTATTGTCTTTGGTTTTAATGATATGATCTGTACAGAGTTTGGCAATGCCACGTTGACCCTGTAAGAAAATTTCTTCGGTCAAATAATTTTGGCATTTACGTTTCACGTCGTCCATAGAAATGGTATCTAAAAAATACTTTTCTGAAAAATGATTTTTGACGGTATTGTTGGTGACATTTGTCGTTGTACTGGGTTTATCGATGGCTTGGCTGGCCAACTGGCGAAGCGAATCAATCAGTTTATCATTTTGTGCTTGCAAGTCTCGGATGGTTTTCTCAAATGTGGTTTGTACGCCAATAAGCTTTGAATCGTGTTGCCGTTGCTGACTTTCAAGTTGTGTTAGATGTTGCTGTTGCTGAGTTTCAAATTGTTTATCAGTATATTTTAATTTTTCATTTAAAAATTCAATTCTTTTTTCAAATTCAACATAACCTTTTTCTTTTTCATCTAAAAGTTCATTAAATTTTTTATCGGACTCTTCATTTGCTTTTAAAATTATACATTTCTTACAAATATCTATATGAGAACTCAGGTTTACATTATTTGTAAAAGGTAGTTTGCATCCATGACATATAAACTTAGTTTCCATTTGGATTCCCCTTAAATTTAAACATCTTTTATTATTTAACAAATGTGATTTTAAATTGTACTTTGATTTTACAATTGTTGAACAAAAATCGCATTTAATAGAAGACATTATTTAATATAAGGTATTTTTTTAAATGAGTTTTTATGATAAAATCTTATAATTTATAAGATTTTATAATATAAAATGACATTTTCTAAAAAAAAATCATAAAATAATTCAATAAAAATCTATAAAATTTATTGCACTATTTTTGAAAAATATAAATTGATCTATTATGCTTTAAAAATTTTTAGTTTTAGTTTTATTATTAAAATAAATTTCATGGAAAGTTTTTATTGCCAACACACACAATCAAAGTGTGTTGAGAAATTTTTAAACTGCAAGGAAGGCATAAAAAAATGAAAAATATTGAATAAATTGTATTTTATATAAATTTATTTTAGTGTTGTTATACTTTAAATTATTAAAATATATTTTTAAAGCATAATAAAGTTTATATATTTAAATTATTGAAATTTTCAATAATTTATTGAAATTCAGTAAAAGTTTTCAATAATTTTCAATAATTTATTGAAAATTTCAATAAATTATTTTATGAAAATTTATGATTTTTTTTCATAAACTTTTATAAAATTTCATAAAATTTCATAAAATTTTTAGTTTTACCCTTTTATGCTTTATACATTTTAAACTGTAAGGAAGGCAGAAAAAAATAGAAAATATTGAATAAATTTTATAAAAATCATTTAGCGAATTTTACAAAATTGCAAAATCATTTAAATGATTTTTATAGAATATTATAATACTTTATAATCATAACTGCCCTTGTATTTTCTATTCCTTCCTTTCTCATTTGAAGTGTCACCTCGTGTAGATCATTAGAGTCAAACAAGATGGCGCTATCCTTTACAGGCCTTACCATATACCCGTCATGAAACCGTAAATTGCCGCCAACAAAATCAATACCTTGCGTGGATCTGTACCAGATGACCGTCACCACCGGTCGTTTCCCTGTATCGTACATTTTTGTCCAAAGCGTGTCGTCTCGTATGCCATTCTTGAATTTATAATGATCAAGGTGGTAATCGTCTCGATGCAACCCCATATAAAACCCATCGGATGTCGTTCGCCCGCTTACAACTGGCGTCAAGTCGTGCGAGACCAATTTGCCAACAAATGCGTGTATATCGTCCAAGGTGTTGGCAATAAAAGGCGTGCGCTGGATAATCATTGTTTTATTTTTCGCCCACTCTTTGACCCACTTTTGCATGTTTATGTATTTCTTTACTTTTAGATTTTTTACTTTTAGATTTCAATGGTATTTTTTTTAAAGACTTTCTGTACTTGAAAGCTGATTTTTTTACGCTAAAAAATGGTGTTAAAAAATTAGCTACAATCGCACCAACACGTTCTTTAAATTCGTCAATAGTCAAATCATCTTTGTAGTCACCCGCGTAACTTGATAGTTTGGCTACTTTTCTAAAATCTCTAAATTCTATTGCTATAAATCCATTTGGTCCAACATCTACAATATTGTTAGAATAATATGTTTTTCCCCCTTCTTTTACCGATTGATCCCATAAATCTAGTCTTTTCTTTTTTTTACAGAATTCAAATATTTCGTTTAAAGGAAGTTCCATTCCACCGATTTTATTTGCAGGTGTTACATTTAAACTGGCAACCAGTTCCATAGGAGTCATATCCCATATTATGTCTTTATCAAAATCAATTAAAATATTAAAATTAAATCTCATTATTTTAGCTTGTTCATCTTTACTTAATTCTAAAAATAAATCATATATATTTGTTCTTGGTTTTAGATCAAACATTGCTTTAAATATACTTTGATGGATTTGAGGTGATTCAAATAAACCTGCTTTGTCTTGTATGATTTTTTTCAACTCTGTTATTTGTGTTCTAAGCATTTGTTGTTCTTCTCCAAGCCTAGTTATAAATTGTTGTCGTTCTTGTGTACGAGACTTTTTTTGTTCTGCTACTAACTCGGCTATGTGTGCGTGAATTGTTTGAAATTCTATTTGAAGCAATAGTATTTGTTTGACTATTAAAGAGGGCCTCTTGTATTTTTGTAATTTAATAAAATAATAACTAGCATACAATATAAATCCAAATACAGTATCGCCTAGCTCTTTCGTGTTTTCTTTTAAACCATCATATAAGCTTTTATACTGTCCGTCTCTATAATAAAATGAAAAAATAGATGGATACTTTGAAATATGAAAAGATAATGTCATCTGGGCTTTACATACAGCGTTTGAATCTTTGCCTGTAATTGGTGTAATACTGTCCAAAAGAATTTTTAAATGTTGACATGACTCGTTAAAACCTGGTAAAGAAAGATTTTTAAAAACCCCAATTTGAGCTTCAATGTCAAAACAATTTTTTGTTTTACTTTCTTCGGTTGTAAGCGTTAGATCTCTGAATGTGTATATCGCACCACCATTTTTAAAGTTTTCATAATTCAAGTCGTAAAGCCAGTCTGGTGACTGTCTATAATCTGAGGTCAAACATAATTTAATTGCATTGAATTCTGTTTCAAAACCTACACCAAAAGGTTCATCTAGTATTTCTTTGAGTACTTTATCAACACTTTTTTCTGGGGATGGAATGCCTTTACCTTTTAGTTCTTTTTTTTCTTTTTTTTCTTTTTTGGGTTTTTTTAAACTTTTGCCTCGAGGTGGCATTTATAAATAATAAATAAACTTTTTTTACATTACAAATTTATAGTAGCCACACAACAATTTGTGCTACAGCCCAATCTTTTCGTTATTAGCACTGGAACATGTAACTCTAGTGGCAATACAGTATACTGGAAATATATGGAGCTCACTTAATGATGCGCCTTTTGTTAAACTAACTGTCTAAATTTGATTTATAAAAATAAGAAATAGAAAGAAAGAAAGAAAGAAAGAAAGAAAAGATGAATGTGTCAACACCACTGTCGCCTACGGCTTACTTGTCAACTCTTCACCCCCATCCACGCGATTCCCGCATCGTTTTCGATGAGCCGACACACACCTACAGCATCGACGGGTCAAGCGAAGGCATCATCAGTGTCACAACGCTTATTCACGCACATTTCCCTCATTTTGATGCCGATACCGTGATTCAAAATATGCGAAATGGGCGCAACGGCTTGCCCGAGAAATACAAGGGAATGACCGATGAGGAAATCAAGCAACAGTGGAGCGACAGTGGCAAGGAAGCAAGCGGACAAGGCACGCGTCTCCATAAATCTATCGAGCTTTTTTACAATGACGATTTAAATTACATATACGAGGAGCAACCCAAAGAGTTTCACCACTTTTTGGCATTTCATGAGACGATCAAGCACAGGCTGACGCCGTATCGCACCGAATGGAGCATTTTTCGCACCGAGCTTGGTTTGGCGGGACAATTGGATATGTTGTACACGATCAATGGCGAGGAAGGAAAATACGCCTTGTATGATTGGAAACGAAGTAAGGAAATCAAGATGGAAAATCGGTATGAAAAAGGCAAAGGCGGACTGAGCCATTTGGACCATTGCAATTATTCGCATTACTCCATCCAATTAAACGTTTATAAACGGCTGTTGGAGACCTTGTACGGCTTGTCGATTGTCGAAATGTGTTTGGTGATTTTGCACCCAGACAACGACTCATTTATCACCATTCCGGTGTATGAGATGAAGAAGGAGATTGATTATATTTTTAAAGAACGCAAGGCCGCTTTTTCAAAAAAAGCGGCAAAGGCTTAGTGAGTTTTTTAAATATGAGCGGTACCAAAAATGGAAGAGGCAAAGGCTTAGTGAGTTTTTTGAAATAAGAGAAAGTGGCTCCAGATGCAACTAAATAAAAAAAGATAAAACTTTCTACTAAACCAATTTAAATTATACTAATTTTTATAAATGATATACGTCATTTATATAACAGTGGCCTTATTTATCATTGTCTTTGCTTGGATATCCTACCAAAAAAGTCTCAAAGAAGCTTACATTCCCTCTTTCCGTGTTCGTCCTCATAAACTCACGCCATCCATCCTCACCTACAACATTCAAAAATTTCCCTGGTCGTTTAAAACCTTTAAACACGTCATTGAACTGTTTGATCGTCATTCTATCATTTTGCTACAAGAATGCTATGACGAAACCTTTACCTCTCTTGAATCGTATTTTCCGCATTACTACATCTGTCGAGGCACGCTAAAAGGCATCAATCTAATCAATAGCGGTTTGGCAATACTGTCAAAGTATCCCATCTTGTCCCACCAGTTTGTACCTTATACTAATTACAACCCATTGACATTTGATCGGCTGACAGAGAAGGGGTTTTTACTGGCATCGCTGGACTTGGGGACGCAAATTATTAGCGTTGTAAATACCCATATGCAATCGTGCGATTTTGAGCGCTATGACTATTATGCGTTTTTACAGCTACGGGAACTTTTGGACCATACGCAAGGGCTGAGTGAGACGTACATTATCGGTGGCGATTTCAACATTGACATTACCGATTTGAAAAAACGCCATTATATGCTTGGCGAAGGCGTTGGCTTGCATCACCCAACCGAGTCGACCATTTACATTAATTTTAAAACATCGTATTCACGATCAAGTCCGGCCAAAGGATACGATGGGTTGATTTTTGATTATTTTATTACTGGCGGGACTGTGTCGTTGAATCCGGTGACAATACAGAGCGATTACAGTGATCACAATCCAGTGAGTAGCACGATTAAGCTAAGCTAATACATCATCAATATTTGTATATAATTTAATTTATATACAAATAAATATGAATCGATTACAGAAGGAATTTTACATTTTTATATGCATTGTCATTTTTTCATATGTGATGGACATTGCTACATCCAATGGCATTTATAAAAAATGCATACATTCTCCTGTATTTCACACTGAGTTATTTTTTCATCATCTGATCAATATGTTTTCACAACTTGGCTGGCTATCATCAAATATATACGTATTGTATTTTTACTTGACAGTACCTTTTATTGTTTTAATTCATTGGAAAACAAACCAAAATCGATGCGTATGGACAGAACGAACAAATAAGATGTGTGATATTTCCGGAGGGTATTTAAGGGACTGGATGGGGTTAATTGGGATTAAAAAGCAAACGTGGTATGACACTTTTCACATATCATTGCTTGTTGTAGGATGGTGCATTGCATTGTGGAAAATAAGAAATGAGAAATGAGAAATAAAAAATGAGAATAAGAAAAAACAATAAGAAAAAAGAATAGAAATAAAAATAAAAGATGTCATGTGAAGAAAAATGGAATATGAATGTAAAACGTATGATAACATTAACTGTACTTTTTTGTGTGTTTTATACTATTTTAAAAATAAAGAGTGCATCTATTAAAAATAGTTATAAGGAGAAAGAGAAGGAGAAAGATACAGACAAACTTTCAGATGTCATTCATACATACGGACCAGATTGGAGCAAGTATTATCAATATGCAGAAATATTTTTTTATATAATTATTGTATTATTTATAGTCTACGCAACCGCTAGCAAAAAACTATTTGTATTGTATGAGATTGGCTTTTTGCTTGCATTCTTTTACTTTATTAAAATAACATGCACTCTTGTAACCATCTTGCCTGACCCAAGTGGCAAATGTGAAACCAAAAATACATTGGGCGATTGTAACGAGTTGATGCCAAGCGGACACTTGTCTTCATTGTTAATCATATTATTTTCATTATGGCCTTATATCGACAATAAATATTGGAAAATGTTATTTGTGTCATTGATAAGTATTTATTCATTTGTTATAATTGCAGTTAGAAATCATTACACTATTGATGTTGTTATAAGCTGGTTTGTTGTGTACACAATATATTATATGAGTCATCCCTATATGGTTAATAACTGTAAAAATTTGCAAATTACGGCTTGATACAAACCTTGCTTTCGCGACATTTCTTATATTTTGAGATATAATAAATTAACCCAAAAATGATCATAAAAATTAATAGTATACCAAGAGATATGAAAAAATAAGGGTATTTCATTACAAAATTATAAAATGTACTATCAAATGAATGCCAACTATTTCCTTCTAATGTACGAATAACAGTTCCTTCCTTATATATATTAAAATCTTCTGTTACAGAATATGGATTAAATTTTTTTTTTGGTAGCACACTGTATATATGTAATGTGTCTTTTAAACTTTTATGAAGCATAAGAGGACCCGTACTTTTTATTACTTTAAGATGTTTTCCAATTGCCCACCAAGGTAATGGCTTTTTTAATTCTTTAAATATTTCTAAAAAAATTGGAGAGTTACCTTTTGATATCATTAATGCATTTGTAAATGTATTATTATTAGCAGAATAAACAAAGTAATCACTACTATTTGTTAAATATTTTTCAATATTTTCAGTTGGATATAAATCCAAGTCGCAATATACACCTCCAAAATCATACAGTATAAAATAACGGATCATATCAGCTCGTTGTATAAGATATTCATAATTTTTATAAAAATCTATATAGTTTGGCCATTTTTTTTCCAAATAAGATAAAACCAGCTCATCTGTCCATAAAATATATGTCCAATCAGGATGATTATGTTTCCATTCTTTTATTGATTTTTTCCATTCTTCTGGAACATCTCTTTTAAGCGACGGATCTATCCAAGTATCATTAATCCATACTTGGTGAATTATTTTTGGAATACCTGATGATGTATAATTTATTTCCATTTATAAGTTTGCAAATAATTCTTTTTTAGAAAAAAAATCATAATATTTAAATTAAGTCTACATATAATTTTGTATATAATTAGCCAGCTAGTAAGATAATTTTATATAATTAAAGTGAGATATGAGACATAAACTTTTTAATTAAAAATGTAAATTGGTTAAAAAAATTAATGTTTATATTTTTATTTTCATAAATTTGTTTAAAATAACCACCAATTGTTTCCTTCATATTTGAAGTTCCATTGTGCATATGTAAAATAAAAGTATCTATTACAGGTAAATTTATATTCATAAGAAATGCTTTATTTATTGAATGAAAATGATTAATATATGTCGTATTTAATAAGGTATTCATTGTTCCCTGTTCATAGCATTCCCCGGACCAACTGCCATTTAATTTATATTCTACAACACCATTAACAATTTCTTTGCATTTATCGTTTGAAATATAAGCAGTGATACAATCTATTAAAAATTGTTTTCCAATTTGATCATTTTTTATAATAAAAACACCCGCATTATAACGAGTATTAGATGGATAGTCAAGTCCTATATATATGCTTTTAGATATATCTTGTTCTATGATATATTCTAAAGGAATTTCTTGATGACATATCATTGTATCACTATCCATCCATATTACATACTCAATGTCTGTATTATTTTGAAGTATATCTAATACTAGCTGAATTTTTTGCCAATATATTGGTAATTTTAGTTTATTTTCATATTCTTTTATAAAAATATAAGTATAGCCATATTTTTTAGCATATTCTTCTATATTTTTATTATGATAATATAATAATGTTAAATCTCTTGTTTCCAAGGTTACAATTGCAATAGATTTTTTATCATATTTTTTATCGTAGATTCTATCTAGAAATTTTAAATTATTCCTACTTATATTATATATAGGTAAAATTTTAACGGTTAATAATACACACAAAATTATTAATAAAACTATTAAAAATAATAAAATTATTTTATAATTCATTTTTATATTTAGAATAAATAAAATAATCATACCTTTTTTGTGAAAATCAGTATATTATACCCTTTTTAATTTGTCTTTATTGTAACCATTAATATATTATCCTAGAGTTACACAAATAAATTATTAATAAAATTATTATTAATAAATGAACAAAATATTAATTTTATTTATTCTATGCATATGTCTATTTTTATGTAAAAATATATTTATAAAATTTAAAAATTTTTATCTTTTTGATAGAGAGCATTTTAGTGATACATCAAGAACTATAAAATTACTAAAAGAAAATGTTTATATAGAATACAAAGAAGCTCCACAATTATTTCAAACATATAACGAAAAAAGAAAAATACCAAAGGAAGTTATCGATAATATACAAGAATATGCACCGGAATATCAACATAATATATTAGATGATAATGATTGTATACATTTCCTTCAAAAATATTTTAATAATAAAGTGTTAAATACATTTAATGAATTAAAAATGGGGGCACATAAAGCTGATTTAATTAGATATTGTTTACTTTATATTTATGGTGGAGTATACATTGATATTAAAACAGAACTAGTAAAGCCTTTAAATACTTTATTTAAGGATCCTAACACTCTTTATAGTGTAATAGCACACACAGATGATCATATTTATCAAGGAATCATATCAACTCCTCCACAAAATCCCTTATTTTTGTCTTTAATACAGTATATTGTTGATACTAAAAATCCACTAGCATATCATTTTTTTTGTACTGATTTTTTTTATCAAATAAGCAAAGATATTGGCAATTATCCTGTTAAAGGCTTAAACAATGGAAAATATCAAAACTATTATTTATTTAGTGAAAAATGTTCACGCACTGATTCATCGATGTGTTATGATGGATTTGACAGATATGGATTTTGTTGTTTTATATGGGATAAAGATGAACCTGTTATAAAGTCTAGACGTTCATCATATCCTTGGAAATAAATTTACTGTTTTTAAGCAGTTTAATTTATTTAAAATTGAAATCTTTCATTTAAAAATAAAAAGAAATAAATAAACAGGGTCAAGTATGAAGTGCGAGTGCTGTAAAAAAGTTGACAAAAATCAAAAGGGAGAGAAAGGAGAGAAAGGATATAAAAGTCCGAAAGCCAATACCGATTCTAATTTTTTCTACGACGGTGAATGGATGTACTGCTATGACTGCGTACACACCAAAAAAATAGATAAAAACATCCACGAATCTGAGCGCGTAGAGTGGGATTACTGCGAACATTGTAAAAATATTGTCCCCATTCATATGGCTATTGGTGAATGCGATATTATGATGGCGTGCAAGCAACAATTAAAACATGGTTACAGACATCTGTGCACCAACTGTGGCCAAAAACACGACCACGGTGATAAATTTATTACGGCATGTAATTTATGTTCGCATTATATCAGGCAACTTCGAAACGAAGGAGCAAATGCTTGTTTATAAAGCACTGCTTTTTTTGAAACCAAATTTAAAAAATAATAATAGATAAAATGAACCCATTCTCATTTTATCTAAATGATCCGTTTGTATTTAGTTTAAAGACTAATTTTAATTCTATATTTCCAAGACTTGATACAGAGGATATAGAATATATTTCTCAAAAAAATGGTAAAACAGATTTGATTAAGCAGAATATTAAAAAAGTTTTTAAAGCTTTATTGTTAAAACGAGGATTTATATATGATAATGATAGTGGTCTTTTACAGGTAGATGAAAAATATAATAGATTTCCTGAATATTTTGTAGAACAAAAAGAATTTATTAAAATTTTAAATTTTTTAAATGATACGGGATTTGTTTTCTATCATCATCTTTTATTATTAATAATGTGTAAATTTAATAGAAATCATATATTACCTGATTATTTAAAGCACCTGTCGTCTAGTAAATTTAAAAAAGTTTTGGAATTAAAAAGCCCTGTTGAAACACCTTTTAGAGTGCTTACTTTTAATGATAATAATTCGTGTTATATAGACACTGTCTTGATGGCACTTTTTACGGAACCTAGTGATTTTATTAAACAACGTATTTTTGAATCAAGATTTACTAAAAAAGTGTGCAATAACAAATCAATTTCAACCGAAACGGATATCAAAAATAGAAATAAAATTAAAAAAGAAATAAAAAAGATCTATAATTTTATACAAATCAACGAAAGTAAAGAGGATGAAGAAGAAAGTGAAGAAAGTGAAGAAGAAAGTGAAGAAGAAAGTGAGGAGGATGAAGAAGAGGATGATGAAGATGAAGAGAGTGAGAAGGGTGAAGAAGAAAGTGAAGAAGAAAGTGATAAAGAAAGTGATAAAGAAAGTAAAGGCGACGAGGATGATGAAAAACCATTTCATTTTGTATCAAAAAGTAAAAAAGAATACACCTGTACAACTCTTCGAAAAAAATTTAAAAAATGCGAAGGTTCTCAGGCATTTCATAGCAGTGCTACCCAAGATGCTGGAGAATTTTTAATGTATCTTTTAAATATTTTTGAATTAGAGACATTAACTCAGTTAACATATAACTATGGATCAAAAAGTTTAAAAGAAAAATTTATGTTTGTAAGCGAAATTAAAGATGAAAAAGCATTTCCAATTGTAACTGTAACTGAAATTATGTTAATGTTACTTGATAAGGATGCCACACACGTTCTTACAAAATTTATGATACATAAAGATTTAGATAAATTTGGAAAAGGAAATGAATGGAAGCCAAGTGTAGGTGAAATATTCCTTTATCGTAAAAGTGTTATAAAAAAAGTTGCAAAATATCCATTTATTGTATTTGATATTAAACGAGGTCTTCAAGGCGGTTTTACAGACTTGAAAATGTATCCACCGGAAATATTATTTATGCCATCTTTTAAAACATTGCATTTATCTGCTATTGTTATGCATAATGGAGGATATCATTATGTTGCTGTAATAAGACGTGATGGAGTATGGTGGTATTATAATGATATGGGTACAATTATTTACAAAATTGGAACATATAATCAGATGCTTGAATTTGGTAATAAATCAAAAAGAATACCAAATCCTATGAAAAATGGAACGCTTTATTTTTATACCTAATTTGCTTTTGTTTTATTTTTTATTTTTTCATTTTTTATAAAATGGGATGTTGTTGTTCGGACGATGAGTTGTCTGCCCCCAAATACAAACAATTAAGTCTCTCTGAATGTGACACAATTTTACATAATCGCTTTATTCATTGTATTGTCTGTAAAAATTTAATTACAACATCGCGAGAAAATATTACAGGATGTGGCAAATGTCACCACGTTCTTGGTCATCTTAGTTGCGTCAATCAATTTGAAAAGTGCCCTCGATGTGGTAAATAGTGTGTTATTACATATAATTTTAAATTATATGTAATTTTTTTATAATTTTCTTTTCAGTAGTGATTTCTTTTTTCGAAGAGGCGATTTCTTTTTACGATTATTTTTAACAGATTTAGGACTTTTTACATTTTTCTTTTTATAAAGACTTTTAGAGGTAGATTTCTTGTTCTTAAAATGAACTGGTTGCACTGGTATTTGTGTACCAGGTTGCACTGGCACAAATTTATCATAATCTGTTTTTGGATTAAGACCGTAATGCATTGCCATTGTTGCATCTACTACGTTTCCAGCAGCGTCTACTATAATTTGTCCCCCTTTATAAACATCTTCTGCTAATCCTGTTGCAGCATTTACAACTACACCAGGCACCTGTCTACCAGCAGTACCCGCTATATATCCAACTTGCTCTAACATTGATGATTGTGCTTTTTCTGCACCTACACCAATTGCGCCTTTGATAACTCCCAGCATTACTGTATTTGTATATCCTTCTGCCTCAGCTTTGCCAAACCCACGTGATACAGCAATTGTCACTCCCTCTTCAATTATAGGCGCGACTGCTTCAAAGGCATCTTCAACTATTTCAGGATTATCTTTTAAATGCTCAAGTCCCACCACAACAAGACTAGTAGCTGCTTTTGCAAGTTTTTCAGATGTTTTTAATTTATTGACTGGAGGAAGCATTTTTTGGACGTCTTCTGAAACAGTTGCATTAAATAAACTTGTTGCAACAGATTCAACAATTGTGTGTGCAAGTTCTTGAGTATGCCCCAGCATTCCTTCTATAAATTTTTCATCCTTCGCTAATACTTCTGTAACTTGTTGAACAAAGTCTGGAAATTTTTCTATTATCTCTGGCATTTCTTCTTTAATTTTTTGTTTAATCATCTTTACTGTTTCATCTATAAATTCAGGACTTTTTTTGACTAAAATTGTATCTATAGCTGCAGTTGCCTTATCTAGAAGTTTTTGTTGTATTTCAGGATTATTTTCAAAGTCTTCTACAAGGCTTGTTGCAGTCTCCTTTACAGTATCTTTAAATGTGTTTACTGTAGTTATTTTTATAAACTCTGTAAATGTTGCATTTGGTTTTGCACCAAAATTAACTAAAAACGAACGATATGGATCAGATAAGGCAGCCGTAAGATTATATGAATAAAATCCGGCTCTCCATAAATAATTCATAATTTGAACTTGTTGTTCATCTGTTTCAGCTTCATTCATATCTTGAATAATTTGACAAGCTATTTGAAATGTTGTAACAATTCCGTATTTCTCTTTATAAAGTTGAACTGCAAAAATATCTTCAAGATTTGGAATAAAATACTTTATATCTCTTGAAACTGCGTCTATAAATGCACCAAAATGAGAAAATATTGACATTGCATCTACCGCTGATGGAACCTCTGGGCTTCGCAACCAACCCCCTATATTACGTAATGTGCGCATTCCCCAACTACGCGTTTTTGAAGTAAGCACGAAACACAAACCTTTATATGACGAATATATTAGACTTAAAGATCCTGCTGTGTTTAAAAGTCCTTTTGTAGTTGTTAAACCCATATCTTGATCTCCGTTAAGAAAATAAGATGATAGACCGGCAACTGCTCCATATTTTGGATTAATAAGGCCTGTGATAACACCAAGTGATAAATTTGGGAATTTTTTAAACGCTATTTTAGACATAAAAGTATACATCATTTCTAGAAAAATATATATTAATCCAAGCGTTTTTGTCAAGGCAGCTAAAGGGTTACACATACATCTTTTGTAACATGTACATCTTTTGTACCATTTTGTAGGTAAATTATCTATTTCTCTCCTTACAATTACTATTTCTCTCCTTGCATTTTCAAGTGCCCTATCAATATTTTCTACTTCTTTTTTTTCTTCTTCGTCCATCTGTAATGCAGGATTTAGCTTTTCATACCATTTTAAGATTGACTCTTTAATTTCCTCTGGCACAGTTTTAATAAATTCCGTAATCTGAGAAGGACCGTCTTTATGTTTTTCAGAAATCACGCTTAAAAAAAAATAAAGTGGATTTTGTGATCGTTGTTGCTCTCTTTTTTCAAGCTGTACCGTTTTTCTAAATAATTCTATTTTATAGTCTTTAAATAGTTTAACGGCATCTTTTGTTTTGTTTTTCTCGAGAGCATCCTCTATCTCTTTTTCTTTAGCATTGATTTTTTCCAATATATCCCTATCATCAAATGGGATTTTAGTCAAGCTCTCAATAATTTTACCAACTTTTGGATCAATATGTTTGATGCTAAATAGTCTATTATGACGATTTTCTTTAATATCGTCATATGTTGGGGCTTTAGACTTCTCCATAAACTTCTCCATAATATTTTTCATTATTATTTTGTTTTGTTTTAGTCTTTTGTCCAAGATATTCTTTCCATATACAAGTTTTTCTATAGATTCTCTAATAAAAGGCCATTGTCTATCACCACCTGCTGCGGATGTGGGTTTCTTTTTATCATAATATCTATTTACTAATGCTGTGTTCTCGTAATCTCTATTTAAATATTCATCTTTTGTGGGTTTTTTTCTATCACCACCTGCTGCTGATGCCGCTGCTTCATCTTTCGTGGGTTTTTTTCTATCACCACCTGCTGCTGATGTTGTTTTCTGAAGATAACTATCTAGTAACTCTCGTGTACCATCTCCTCTAGAATTCTTTCCACCTGCTGCACTCATCTTTATAAATAAATTTATTTAATAAATAAATTTATATTTAAACATCACTTACATATCTTAAAAAATCCATCCGTGTTTCGGTTGTTTTAAAGTGTGCAAGTAGGTCAATGAAACACGTAAACACTTTTCCAGAAGTGGGCTCCGGAAACGCAATCGGCTCGCCCAACAATGGCAAATAACGAGATCCTGTCTCATCCAGTATGGGAAACGTGGGGCTATTTGTATCGGGTAAATAGTACCCAAACCCTTTTGCATGAAACACGATAAAATGAATAATGGAAGAAATTGTATTGTCATCCTCCTTTCCTTCCTTCTCTTTGTTTTTAACAGAGATGCTTACACACGACAATACATCACTTTTTTCAGGATTTTTGGTTTTAATGCTTGACTCGCGAATAAGCCACGATCCGTACGGTTCCTTGATTAAACAATCATTGGCTTCTTTGCGTTCAAATGGGTGT
>Ga0136644_10002022_pt1 | contig 15750 bp, 15 predicted proteins | sample C_130820_EF_Meta_FD_94780 | JGI IMG/M metagenome (GOLD analysis project Ga0136644, IMG submission 94780) | Freshwater microbial communities from Lake Croche, Canada to study carbon cycling - C_130820_EF_MetaG (v2) (version 2) | ecosystem: Environmental > Aquatic > Freshwater > Lake | place... | reverse complement strand
TCACGCATCACCTCGAAGAATTGCCCACGACGACTACTCACGCGGCTCTGATGCGAAACGGCAAAATCATTGAATCAGGGATCGCAACTCAAATCCTGACCTCGGCAAACTTGACCGCGTGCTTCGAAGTGCCGATTGTCGTTGATTACGCCCACGGACGCTGGGCAAGTCGAAGCGGACGCGTTCGCTAGTTCGCCAGGTCGCCAGGTCGCTGGTGCAAGCCGCCTACGCCGCCGCCAAGAAGTCGTCCCACTCGGATTGACGCTTCTCGATGCCCATCGCAAACCACGCCGGTCCGCTCGGCATGCGAGGCGCCGTGCGCAAGGACCACCCGAGATCACGAAGCATCCGGTCGCCCTTGACGTTGTTACACCGAAAGCAACAGGCCACTAGGTTTTCCCATGAATCCTGTCCGCCCCGCGATCGCGGCACCACGTGATCGATCGTGGTCGCTGAGGCGGGGCAGTAAGCGCACCGATACCCATCTCGACGCAGCACGCCTCGCCGTGAAACAGGAATGCGCCGCACATACGGGACTCGTACGTAGCGGCGCAAGACGATGACACTGGGGCGATCAAACGTTGCGGAGACCGTTTGTATCGGATGCTCGGGGTCTATCTTGATCACCGACGCCTTGTCATTCAGCACGAGCATCAGCGCTCGTCGAAACGACACAACGGCAAGCGGCTCATAGCCCGCGTTGAGAACCAAGGTTTGCATCGCGCCTCCTTCGAGTTTTCCTGCGTGGCGTGCAGGAACAACAGAAGTTCTTGGGATGAACCTACGCCCGAAAACCTGAGAGCGTCAGAAACGGCGCGCCGAAATCAGGTGAAGAAATACTGCCAAACGCGAAACTAGTTAATTCCTACCCGGAAGACGATGTAGTAGCTCGACCAAATCGGGCGAATCTCGATGCTCTCGCCCTCAGTCGGTGAGTCGAGCATCATGCCCGGTCCGGCCCAGAACCCAACGTGTCCGGGCATCCAGACCAAGTCACCAGGCTGGGCATCCGCCTCCGCAATAGGCGTTCCCATGTTGAGTTGAGACGACGCCATGTGTGGCAACTCAATTCCAAATTTGGAATAGACAAACATGGTGAACCCTGAGCAGTCAAAGCCCGCTGGAGTCGCGCCATACGCAAGATACGGCGTCCCAATGTACTGGCGCGCATCGTCGAAAACTGCCGCAAGACTGAAATCTGGGTACGGCGGGTTCGCAAGAAAATCTCGGTAGGTCGGTCCGGAGTACGACGGGCGCACAATCTCGACCACGGGATCCGTAACTGACACGGATGTGGGGCGCGACGCGTCCGACGCTGCGTTGTGTGCCGAAATCGACTGCGCGGCCAAGGCCTGTCCGTATTCCGATTCGATCGTTCCGGGCGTCAGTGCATAGGCCGGTAGCGCGAAGGTACCCACGAGCGCGAAGGCGATCGCGGAAACTCCCACGGTCGCCAGACGTCGCCGCGGCGACCGTGTGGCTGATGCAACCTTCGCCGCCCAGGCTGCGTTCGCTCGTTCCTGCTTTGACGCGGCCGCGTCGCGTGCGGTGGTCAAGGTCGACATCGCAGCTTCGATAACGTGACCCGCGGAACGAGTCAGGCGTTGCCGGGACGACCGGGACAGGGTCGATTTACGCGATTGCGATGAGTAAAGCTTGCGACCAGCCCGCGAGAGGCGATATTCGCCCGGTCCGGTGTTCTTACCTAAATCTGCCAAAAGATTTCTCTCCGGCGCTCCAACAAGCTAGGTTGCTTACCCCGCCACGATGCACTGTTTGCGTCGATTTCTCGAGCAGAGGGGCGGGTGTTGGAACGCCTCTGCCATGAGGGCCACGGCGAGTGTTTACCGTGATCCACCTTCCATGTTACCCGCAGGTAACCGGGACGACACTTCGCTGACGGCGTGTCCCGGATTTGCAAATAACGCGAAAACTACGAGATATCGGGGTCGAGAAACAAATGGGACCCTATATCTAGGGGTATTGCCACCTGGCTGGCAATCCCCTGCACATCCACGGTGAAGTCGTCATCGTTTCGGATGACCGAAATCTCGGCCCCCGGGATGACACCCGCGTCGAGCAAACGCCGCAACATACCAGGGTCGTGTTGAACAGGTTCCGCGATACGCCGAAGCACACCCCGAACCGGTGTCTCGCGAGTCGCCGAATCAGCCGTGACGAGTCCGGCGGCAAAGACGTCAGCCTCGCGCAATCCGAACTCGGAAAGACCGGGAATCGGATTTCCGTAGGGAGACTCGCTCGGGTCGGCGAGCAAGTCAAGAATCTTGCGCTCGACATGATCGCTCATCACGTGCTCCCAGCGACATGCTTCTTCGTGCACATACTCCCACTCGAGGCCAATCACATCGCGCAAGAGCCGCTCCGCTAGTCGATGCTTGCGCATAACAACGACAGCTTTGCGGCGACCTTCATCCGTCAATTTCAAGCGACGATCGTCAGAGACGATGACGAGTCCGTCGCGCTCCATGCGCGCAACGGTTTGCGAGACCGTCGGCCCACTGTGTTCGAGCCGTTCGGAAATGCGTGCACGCATCGGCACGATGCCCTCTTCTTCCAATTCGAGAATCGTGCGCAAATACATTTCTGTCGTGTCGATCAGATCGTGCAACGTCTTGCCCTCAATGAATGTCGTCGGATGCGCTTCCGCGTTTTCCAGACTACTGGCACGACGAACGGCCAAAAATGGCACCGGTAGAATCTGGGGTTATGGCCGACATTTCGATTCCTTCCCAATTACTCCCCCGTGACGGACGTTTCGGGTGTGGTCCGTCGAAGGTTCGGCCCGAGCAAGTTGCCTATCTTGCCGGTGCCGGTGCTGAACTTCTCGGTACGTCTCATCGTCAGCCGCCGGTGAAAAACCTAGTTGGACGAGTTCGCTCGGGGCTTTCCGAATTGTTCCGCGCACCCGACGGCTACGAAGTCATTCTCGGTAATGGCGGGTCGACGGCCTTCTGGGATGCGGCGGCCTTCTCGCTGATCGAGACTCGCGCCCAAAATCTTGTCTTCGGCGAGTTCGGCCAGAAATTTGCCACCGCAGCGACCACGCCATTCCTGACGGCACCCGAGGTAATCGAAGCCCCAGCCGGATCACGAAGCGAGGTGATTCCCCGCTCGGGCATTGACGTCTACGCCTGGCCACACAACGAGACCTCAACGGGCGTGATGGCACCGGTGCGTCGAGTCAATGGCGATGCGGGAGCCTTGACCGTTGTCGACGCGACGAGTGCAGCCGGCGGAATTGACTTCACCGTGTCCGAAACAGACGTCTACTACTTCGCGCCCCAAAAGAACTTCGCCTCGGACGGCGGTCTCTGGTTTGCTTTGTTTTCGCCCGCCGCAATCGAGCGAGTCGAACAAATCGCTGCAAGCGGTCGGTGGATTCCCGAGTTTTTAAGCCTCAAAAATGCGATTGATAACAGCCGTCTCGAGCAAACGCTGAATACACCGGCAATCGGCACGCTATTGCTGATGGAAAACCAGGTGCAGTGGATGAACGACAACGGTGGACTCGCCTGGACCGACGCGCGCACGCGAGAGTCGTCGAGCGTGCTCTACGAGTGGGCCACAGCGCGAGACTTCACCACACCGTTTGTCGCGGATCCCGCCCATCGCTCTCAAGTTGTCGTGACAATCGATTTCTCTGACCACGTGGATGCCTCTGCCGTGTCAAAGGTTCTCCGCGCACACGGGATTGTCGACACCGAGCCGTACCGCAAGCTCGGCCGTAATCAAATTCGCGTGGCCACGTTCGCATCGGTCGAGCCCGACGATGTGCGTGCACTCACAGCATGCATCGACGTCGTGGTCGAGCAACTCTAGAAACTAGTCGCGCGAGTCGTCGTCCGGCTCGTCATCCAGCTCGTCATCGGACTCGTCGTCTTCTTCATCAGACGCGACGTCATCGTCGTCGTCTTCGTCATCTTCGTCGTCGTCATCGTCATCTTCGTCGTCGTCATCGTCGTCTTCGTCGTCGTCATCGTCATCTTCGTCGTCGTCATCGTCGTCTTCGTCGTCGTCATCGTCGTCTTCGTCGTCGTCATCGGACTGATCGTCGTCGTCATCATCGTCGTCATCATCGTCGTCGTCGTCATCGGACTCGTCGTCTTCGTCCAGCGCCGCCAAACCCAGGTCTCCGTCGAAATCTTCGTCATCTGGCACGATCACCGGCTCGTCGTCATCAGTCAACTCGCCGGCTTCCCGGGCCAGTCGCGCCGCCTCTTTGTACTCGGCGAGACGCTGCGACCAAGGTACCCAGTCGGGTGCAATGAGCGAGCCATCGTCGGGCAACAGCTCAAGCTCAAGCACCGTCGGTGCGTTCGCATCAACCGTGGCGATCGCCACGTTCCACACCCAGCCCGGGTATCCCGCCATCGTGCTGTGGAATGTGAGCGTGACGACGCCGTCGTCCCCGACTACTCGATCACGAAAAGCACCGACGGTCGTCGCTGGCGTAATTTCGTGCAGGGCACTAACGGCGAGGGCTTGTTCCGCATCCGTTTCGACTGTCATTTTGTTCCTAGCTGTCGAAGTCGTCGGCGACTCGCCGCAACAGTGCAGCAATCTTTGCGCCCTGGGCACCCTCGGGATATCGTCCGCGTCGCAAGCCATTTCCGATGCCGTCGAGCAACTTAACTAAATCTTCCACGATGACGGCCATATCGTCAGCACCCTTGCGATTCATTTTGCTCAGTGGCGTGGGCGACTCAAGAACTCGCACGGAAAGTGCCTGCGGACCTCGCTTGCCATCGGCGATGCCGAATTCCAAGCGTGTTCCTGGGCGCACTTGAACCCCCTCGGGCAACGCGCTTGCATGCAAGAAGACCTCGTCGCCCTCATCAGAAGTGATGAAGCCGAAACCTTTCTCGTCGTCATAAAACTTGACTTTGCCGCTTGGCATGATGCTCCCTGTGTGGTCCGGTTGTCTGACGAGTCTACCGGCGTCACACGACCCTCCCTCAGTGCGCGTATTCTGGAGGGATGGCTGAAGACACGTATGAACCTTCTCGGGCGGAACGAATTCTGGTAATGATGACGGCCTCGTGCATCGGCCTGTCCGTCCTCTGTTTTCTCGCGATCGTCGTTGTCACCGGCGTTCTTCATTTGCCCGGCGCGGGCCCGGTGTGGCTCATAGTCGTGACGCTCCCTCTCGTCGGACTCCCCCTAGGGTTTGCGCTCTTCATCGCACTCTTCATCGTCAACATCGTTCGTCGCCGCCGACATTCTGCCGGCACGGCGCGCTAGGGAATGACGGTGACCGACTCCTCGCTGCGCTTAGCGCGTGACCTCAAATTACGTGACCGCGCCCAACTGATTTCACTTGTCACTCAAAGAAAAATTTCGGGTGCTCACATTCGAGACTTTTTTGATCTCGCCGATGCGTTCCTGGATTCGCAGAACATTATGGATGCCCTGGCGCGCGTCACCCGCACCACCCTCGTGCAACTCGCCGACGGCGACGTGAACTCAGACAACGAGTTGGTGCATTCGCTGGCGTTAGCGACCGAATCTCCCGACGGTCGACTCGTCGCACTCGAAGAAGTGACCCTCACTGCTCGCCTGGCACTCGAGAAGTGGAATCTGAAGCCGTCCGACGCGCAACCGGCGAGCCGACTCCGTGACTCGGTGAGAACGGGTGAACCCAATGAAAAATTGAGCGAGAACCAAGAACGCGACCGCGTCGGTATCGAACGCGGTCTGTTGCTGACGACGGCCATCGATGACCTGGCGCAGGCGATAGCTCTGTCTCCGGTCCGACGTCTCGCCTCGGGCAACCTTGCAGCAGCCGATGCCGTTCGCCTCGGACTCAATATCGAGCATGCCGGCCTCAGTCTCGCTGACGCTCTCGGTTTTGCGTCACACGCGCGGCTTATCCACTTTGTTGACGGCTGGTACATGGCGGGATCTGATTTCGACGATTGGCAACTGGCAAACCCAGCCCAACGATGGGTGACCCTCGCACTCGCCTGGCACCAATCACTCGATCGGCGAGTCGCCGACATTCTTCGCGAACAATATGACTGGGGCTCTGCACTCGATGCATACGTGCGATGGCTCTACCCGCTCGACTCCGCGTGGATCCTTGATCTCGTATCGAGCGCCGTGCGGAACGCGGCACATTTAGGACTCGTTACGTCACACGTCCGAATCCCCTTGGCCGAAGTGGCATTGCGTGGTGATGCGGTGTCGCTGGCGGCACGGGCAAACGAGTCGCTCCCCGAAATGGTCACACAGGTTTACATCCAGAACGATTTGACCATTGTCGCGCCGGGTCTCCTTCAACCCGAAGCGGACGACCTTCTTCGCCGACTGTGCGATGTGGAACATTCCGGGCTCGCCTCGACTTTTCGAATTACGAGCACGCGTGTCACCCACGCGATGACGCTGGGTTTGACCCCGGATGCCATTCTTTCGCGATTGGAAGAGATCTCGGCTTCACCCTTGCCTCAACCCGTTCGCTACCTTGTTGAGGAATCCGGTTCGCGGTTCGGCGCCATTCGCGTGCGTGAGTGGGGTGGTGGTTCATTCGTCACCGCTCGTGATGCCGAATTATTGGACCTGTTGCTCGCCGACTCCGCCCTCGCCTCCCTCGCCTGGGATCGGGGCTCCCCGACGACGGCCACGACGCGGCGTGACGCTCTATCGACACTCGATGTGCTGGTTGCAGAGAAACACCCCGCCGTTCTGGAGGACGAGGACGGGAACGTTGTCGCACGCCCGCGCTCCGTCTCGCTCCCGGTCATTTCAAAGCCGGTACCCGTCCCCGCCGCACACACGCTGGTGGATCGCGTCGTGTCGGACGGCGCCGCCATCACGGGCAACATCACAACGCTCGACGATGGTGCGGCCTGGCGAGAACGCCAAGTGTCGCTTGCAATTCGTGAAAAGGCAACTTTGCAGTTGACCTTCGGGATGCCCGACGGGTCAAGCAAGTCGATGACCGTCGTTCCGCTCTCAGTGGCGAACGGCCGGTTGCGCGCCCGCGATACGGCGACGGATGTGGAGCGCACGCTCCCCATGGCGAGCATTGTCACTCTCACGACAGGGGTTGCGTAGAAAAACTATGCCCGACGGACCACTCATCGTTCAGAGCGACCGCACGGTGTTGCTCGAGGTTGCGCATGCCCAGGCTGCGGATGCACGCCATGAGCTGGCTGTTTTTGCGGAACTTGAGCGCGCTCCGGAGCATGTGCATACGTACCGCATTACGAGGCTGGGCCTCTGGAACGCGCGAGCAGCCGGGCACACTGCCGACGAGATTCTCTCCACTCTCGAGCGGTTTTCGAAGTTCGCGGTGCCTGCGACGGTGTCGCTCGATATTAGAGAAACAATGAACCGGTACGGACGACTCACTATCGAACGCGACGAATCGGGCTCACTACTGCTTCGGGGGACCGACCCGGCAGTCCTTGCCGAAGTCGCCAAGTCGAAACGAACGGTCGAATTGCTCACCGCGCGTTCAGACGGCGCATTCGACGTGGCGCCTTGGGCACGCGGACAACTCAAACAGGAGTTGCTGAAGCTCGGTTGGCCGGCGGAGGATCGAGCCGGATTCCGGCCCGGTGCTCCGTTCAACATCGATCTCAATACGAACGGCTGGTCACTTCGCCACTATCAAGAGAAGGCCGTTGAAAACTTCCTTACCGGAGGGTCGGGGGTAGTCGTCCTTCCGTGCGGCGCCGGAAAGACTCTCGTCGGTGCGGCCACTATGGCTCGAACGGATACCGACACGCTGATCTTGGTGACCAATACCGTGTCCGCTCGCCAGTGGCGCGACGAATTGCTCGCTCGCACGAGTCTCACTGCCGACGACATTGGCGAATACTCAGGGCAAATCAAAGAAATCAAGCCCGTCACGATTGCCACCTATCAAATACTCACCGCCAAGCGTGCCGGCGAATTCGCGCACCTGTCGTTGCTTGATGCCAAAGACTGGGGACTCGTTATTTATGACGAGGTGCACCTACTTCCGGCCCCCGTCTTCAAACTCACCGCCGAGCTACAGGCTCGTCGACGTCTTGGTCTCACCGCAACACTCGTGCGCGAAGACGGGCGCGAATCCGACGTGTTTAGCCTCATTGGTCCCAAGCGATTTGATGCCCCGTGGAAAGAGATTGAAGCTCAGGGCTTCATTTCTCCGGCCGTGTGTAAAGAGGTCCGCATCGACCTCAGTCAAGACGAGAGACTTCGCTATGCCGCCGCCAGTGATGCCGACCGATACCGGATGGCCGCGTCGAGTCCCGAGAAATTGAGCGTGGTCAAGCAGCTCATTGCGGAGCATCCGGATGATCAGATCTTGGTTATCGGGCAGTATCTCGATCAACTGGCAATTCTGGGCGAAGCGCTGGATGTTCCGGAAATCACTGGCGCAACACCGGTGGATGAACGCGAACGACTGTTTCACGCGTTTCGCTCGGGTGAAATTCGTGTGCTCGTCGTCAGCAAGGTCGCGAACTTTTCAATCGACTTGCCCGAAGCGAGCGTTGCCGTTCAGGTCTCCGGAGCGTTCGGGTCGCGACAAGAGGAGGCTCAACGCCTTGGTCGGTTGTTGCGCCCAAAAAAGTCGGGGCGCACCGCCACCTTCTACACTCTCGTTGCGCGAGACACCATCGATCAGGATTACGCAGCCAATCGTCAACGCTTCCTCACCGAGCAGGGTTATGCCTACGAGATTGTGGATGCTCACACTCTCTAATCAAAAAATCAGGAAACATTTGCTGACTCCCAGATAACCTTCAGGAAACACGCAGTATCGTCGGGGGCATGGAAAGCCCAAAAATTCTCATAGTTGACGACGAACCCAACATTCGCGACTTGCTCACCACAAGCCTGCGTTTTGCCGGGTTCCGTGTGCAGGCCGTCGGTAACGGCGCCGCTGCCATTTCGGCCGTTCTCGCAAACGAACCCGACCTCATCATTCTTGACGTCATGCTCCCCGACATGAATGGATTCTCCGTCACCAAGCGTCTGCGGGAAGCGGGATACACCTCACCGATTCTCTTTCTCACGGCGAAAGATGACACCCAGGACAAGATCACGGGCCTCACAGTCGGTGGCGATGACTACGTCACAAAACCCTTCAGCCTCGACGAAATTGTGGCTCGAATCAAGGCGATTCTTCGTCGCACCACCGTGGCCGAAGAGGAATCGATCATGCGCGCCGGAGAAATTGTCATGGATCAAGACACGCACGAAGTGCGCATCGCCGACGTTGCGGTCGAGCTGAGTCCGACCGAATTCAAGTTGCTGCGCTATCTCATGCAGAATCCCAACCGCGTTCTTTCGAAAGCGCAAATTCTCGACCATGTCTGGGAATACGATTTCAATGGCGACGCGGGAATTGTGGAATCGTATGTGTCCTACCTGCGACGCAAGCTCGACCAGCACTCCAGCGAGCCACTGATTCAGACCAAACGTGGCTTCGGTTACATGCTTCGGGTGGCAAAGTAGTCGTATGGCCCTCGCGTTGCAGAATCGCCTCGATGCGATTTCCCTGCGCACGAAGATCACCGCGGTTACCGTACTTCTTCTAACCCTCGGGCTCCTCGTGTCCGGAATTGGCACGATGGCAATGCTCAAGCCAGCACTCATCGGGCAATTGGACAGCGAAATTTCGGCTGTTGCAGTGGATCTGACCAGACTTCTCGACGACTCGAGTGCGACCACAGGAAATTCCACATCGCCCAGCGACTACTACTACGCGCTCTACTCTGCTGACGGCACGCTGCTCGCGCGAAATTGGGGCGAGAAGAGTACGGGGTTACTCCCGAATATGTCGAGCACATGGTCTGCGCAAGACACGAGCACTTCAAACGGAAACGTTTTCGTGCTGAAAAGCATTGATGGGCGGACGACTTTTCACGCGGTCGCCGCACCCGTGGTCTTTCAAGACTTTTCCGGCTTAAAGGGATCTCTCATTGTTGCGGCCTCGACGAAGAGTGTCGATCGACTCATGACGACATACCTGTCCATCTTTCTCGGCTTCGGAATCGGTGTTGTTATCGTCGGTGCACTCTTGACTCGTTTCCTTGTGACGACGACATTTGCGCCACTTCGGGAAGTTGAACAAACGGCGGCAGCAATTGCCGACGGTGACTTCAGCCAACGACTACCTGGGGCAACACCCAACACCGAAGTTGGTCGGCTCAATCGGGCACTCAACATCATGCTCGGTCGAATCGATCGCGCGTTTGCCGATCGAAATCGCGCCCTTGCTCAAATGCAACGCTTCATTGGTGACGCGTCCCACGAACTGCGCACTCCTCTGGTTTCCGTGCGTGGATACGCCGAGCTCTATCGAATGGGGGCGTTGCCGAAAAAAACCGACATTGCCCAAGCAATGGATCGCATCGAAAAAGAAGCCATTCGCATGGGTGTCCTCGTCGAAGACCTGCTCGCCCTCGCACGGCTTGATGAGTCCCGACCGCTCGAAATCAGCGATGTCAACCTCGTCACCCTCGCTCATGATGCGGCAATGGATGCCCGGGCCGTCGACCCTGACCGGAAAATCGATGTCGTTGTGGAGGGCGGAGTCGACGAACAAGCTGACCTGACGATTCAGGCGAGCGAAGACAAGATCCGCCAAGTCATGACAAATCTCTTGGGGAACGCGATTCGATTCACTCCAACAACGACGCCTCTCGAGATTCGCCTTTCGCCGAGCGGTAACTTATCGGCACGGTGCGCCACAATTTCTGTTGTTGATCATGGCGACGGCATCGCGCCTCAAATTCGCCAAAAGATATTCGAACGATTCTGGCGGGCAGACTCGTCGCGGACCCGAGAAACAGGCGGATCCGGTCTCGGTCTCGCCATCGTTGCATCCATCGTGGCTGCCCACCGGGGCTCGATTGATGTGACAGAAACCCCGGGGGGTGGAGCCACCTTTAGCGTGACTCTTCCTGTTGTCCACCCAAACGAAGCCTAGGATTCGCACCCAACGGGATGGCTCACAGCTCCGCGACGCGCAAGTCGAGCGCTACCATCCCGGCATGACTCAATTCCACGTTGACAGCGATGCTGTCACTCACGCGTCCGCCACCGTCGCCGGATCTGTTCAGCGAATTCAGGCGGAAGTTGCCGCTCTACGGTCACAGCTCGCCGACCTCCAGGCATCGTGGTCTGGCCCTGCCGCCACCGCGTTTCAAACCACCGTCGATGCCTGGCACCAGACACAAGTGCGCGTCGAGGAAAGCCTGTCCTCGCTCAACAGCGCGCTTGCCACCGCGGCGCGTCACTATGCCGAGATGGAGGTCGCGACCACACGGATGTTCTCCGGATAGTTGCGTCTTCCCGACTAATGACGCCGGAGCGTCGAAGACATACTCAGGCTCGCGCGGCGGTTGCCCCCATCGCCGGCGCGAAACAGCTGTGGCCCCACCCGAATACGGGAGGGACCACAGCTGGTTTTGGTTTTGGTCAGACTTAGAAGTCCATCCCGCCGCTCGGGTCACCCATCGGGGCGGCCTGCTTTTCGGGCTTCTCGGCAACAACGGCTTCGGTCGTGAGGAACAGGCCGGCAATCGATGCCGCGTTCTGCAACGCCGAACGCGTCACCTTGGCGGGGTCAATGATGCCCTGTGCAACGAGGTCGCCGTACTCGTCGGTCGCAGCGTTGAGGCCGTGACCGTTCGGGAGCGAGCGCACCTTGTCGACCACAACGCCGGGCTCGTGACCCGCGTTGAGAGCAATCTGACGCAACGGAGCTTCGATGGCAACGCGCACGATGTTCACACCGGTCGCCTCGTCACCCTTGAGCTTCAGCGTGTCGAGCACGGAGCCAGCCTGAATGAGTGCGACACCACCTCCGGGAACGATACCCTCTTCGACGGCTGCCTTCGCGTTACGCACAGCGTCTTCGATGCGGTGCTTACGCTCCTTGAGTTCAACCTCCGTGGCGGCACCCGCCTTGATGACGGCGACACCACCAGCTAGCTTCGCGAGACGCTCCTGGAGCTTCTCACGGTCGTAGTCGCTGTCGGTGTTGTTGATTTCCTGGCGAATCTGAGCCACGCGACCCGCGATCTGCTCGGGGTCTCCGGCGCCCTCAACGATGGTGGTCTCGTCCTTGGTAATGACCACCTTGCGAGCGCTACCGAGGAGTTCGAGGTCGACCGTGTCGAGCTTGAGTCCGACCTCTTCCGAGATGACCTGACCACCGGTGAGGATGGCGATGTCCTGCAGCATGGCCTTGCGACGGTCACCGAAGCCAGGGGCCTTGACGGCAACCGACTTGAAGATGCCACGAATCTTGTTGACGACGAGAGTCGCGAGAGCTTCGCCTTCGACGTCCTCGGCAATGATGAGCAACTGCTTACCCGTCTGGGCAACCTTCTCAATGACCGGGATGAGATCCTTGATGCTCGAGATCTTCGAGTTCACGATGAGGATGTACGGGTCTTCGAAGACCGCTTCCTGACGCTCGGGATCGGTGACAAAGTATGCCGAGAGGTAACCCTTGTCGAAGCGCATACCCTCCGTCAGCTCGAGCTCGGTGCCGAACGTGTTGGACTCCTCAACGGTGACCACACCTTCCTTGCCCACCTTGTCGATGGCCTCGGCGATGATGGCACCAATCTGCGGGTCGGCCGCAGAAATCGAAGCGGTAGCCGCGATTTCTTCTTTGGTCTCAACCTCTTTGGCGTTCTTCTGCAGTTGAGCGGAGACGGCCTCAACGGCCTTCTCGATGCCGCGACGCAGAGCAATCGGGTCAGCACCGGCGGCGACGTTGCGAAGTCCTTCGCGAACAAGCGCCTGAGCGAGAACGGTCGCAGTCGTCGTGCCATCACCGGCGACGTCGTCTGTCTTCTTGGCAACTTCCTTGACCAGCTCGGCGCCGATGCGCTCGTAGGGGTCTTCGAGGTCAATTTCTTTCGCAATCGACACACCGTCGTTTGTGATGGTGGGTGCTCCCCACTTCTTCTCCAACACGACGTTGCGACCACGCGGGCCGAGCGTTACCTTGACGGTGTCTGCGAGGATGTTCAACCCACGCTCGAGGCCACGACGTGCCTCTTCGTTAAAAGCAATCATCTTTGCCATGGTTGTGTTTAGCCCTCCTAGGACCATAATCCGTAAACCGAATAGTTAGCACTCAACGTGTATGAGTGCTAATTCAATATTGGCAGTCTCAACCCGGGAGTGCAAACTCACGTGGGGCAATCGCTAAGGGTTGACGGTGACCGTGCCACCGTCTCGAGGCGGCATTTCAATCCAGGTATTGCCCGGAGCCAGTCGGATTGCGATGCCGAAGTCGTCTACGAGGCGAATCCGCGCCTCGCGAGAATCTTTCACCCACGTACCGTGGATTGTTTTGCCACCCGTCGACACCCAAGCTTCACCCGAGTCCACCATGATTGTCCGAGGAACCGGTGTGTATTGCCAGTCAACGCCAACCGTCATGACCACAACATTCGTTGCCGTGATCTGTCCGCCCTCGTCGGTCATGTCGGCAACACTGCCCTCCTGGTACCGAAGGTAGCCATCAACCCCCGAGTCAAAGGTCCACGTGGGGTATCGCTCATCGCTGAAAGTGACGTTGATACTGGATCCCGGGGCTCCATCGCGCATCGCGGAAGACGTGGCGACCGAACTCGAATACGCAAACATTTGCGGCGCACGTCCCATATCCGTGTGTTGCGAAATGATCGTCTGGGCGGCGACCCCCACGTTGTGCGGACCGTCCTTATCCGACGTGCGATAGAGCAAGCCTTCAGCTGCGTCGCTCCCATCGATGATGTTCAAAATCGGAGTGTCAATCATCATCTCGACGAAACGTTGTTGACCGCCCGAATAGGCCACAATCCCACCGAACGGCGTAATGATGTCGGGATCCATCGGACGAATGGATCTCACGGGTCCGATTTGAGCCGGAATGTCCGATTGCCAGAACGCGACGTACCGGGTGAGTCCACCTTCGACAAGTTCCTCGAAAACGATGTCCGCGTGACCTAAGCCATACTGCGGACGGGCCTCCTCGTGGTTATCCACTTTGGCTGCAAGGGAGGGATTCATCAGTGAATCTGCCGGCACAGTGGTGCCGCGGAGCGGGGCAATCGAAGTCGCGGGAGGTGGCACGTAGGTCGGAGTATAGGAAGGTGTCGGGACCGGCTGAGCTCCGGTACACCCCGAAAGAACCGTCACGGTGAGCATTGCCAGAATCGAGGCTGCGACAATCGTGGTGCGGTTCACCTGCACAGACTAACCCCGGATGCCAGTGAAACGCGCGTGACTAACATCACAAGCGAGTTCGAAATGACCAAACTAGGCGAGCTTGACTGACTCCGCCTGAGGACCCTTGGCTCCCGTGCCAACTTCGAAGACCACCTTCTGGCCTTCTTCGAGAACCTTGTAGCCATTCATGTCGATCGCCGAGTAGTGAACGAAAACATCCTGTCCGTCGCCGTCCACGGTGATGAAGCCGTAGCCCTTTTCAGCGTTGAACCACTTAACGGTCCCAGTCGCCATGTGTGAATCTCCCATTGCCTTGTTCCAACCGGCAAACGCGGGATGCGCGAACCGTTGCCTGATATTACCGGCGGAGTTCACCAATGTGAGAGGGAAAAGCTCGAAATTAATGTCGCAAATTGCTAACGATTCGGCAAACTCGCACGGTGCCCCAAAGAGACGGCGAGATCCGCGTGGATTCGCGACAAGCGATTCGCGGGTGAATAGGCCTGGCCGGTGACCTAGTTCGCCGTTGGGGTCGGCGTCGCGGTTGGCACAGGCTCAGCGGTATGGAAGTACGAACTCCCCACCACAACGGTAATCTTGGCGGCCGCGCCGGCGTAAGCGGCTGTCCGCTCGGTTTCCGCCCCCGCACCGAGCGTGCGAGCAACACCCTTGGCGGCGCCTTCCACGGCTGGGTCACCGAAGTACACCATCGTCTTCTCGACGACGTCGGCGGAGTTGGACTTCGTGCCTATCAACACGCCATCCGTGGCGAGCTGATCGGCGACCCGGGTCGCGGCGCCATCGACCCCACTGGCGTTGATGACATTGACCAGAACACTCGGGTCGATCGTGGCCTTGACGTTCTTGGCAATTGTGACTGACGGTGTGGGTGTCGCGACCGGAAATAGTCCAGACAGCGTGATGGTTCCCGTAACAAACACCAGAGTGAACATCGCCGCACACACAATCACGAACGTGGCGAGAGCGGACCACGCAAAACCGATGAGTCCATTGCGGGGACTGCGTGGTGCGCGGTGCGCACCGACCCGAGCGAGGTCTGGCGGCACGTGATCAAAGCGGTCTTCACTCGGTGGCGTCTTCATGGCAAAACTAGCTTCCCGTTGATGGCGTAATGCGCTGCTCGCGAGTAGTAATTCGATTCTCACGCGCCCGCAACAAGCTCGTGACGAGCAGGGGGTCATATCTCAGAGCCGGCTCCGTCTCAATGACGGACCCAAGCACCTGATAATAGCGCGCGGGCGAGAGAGAAAGTTGCGAACGCATTGCCTCGTCTTTACCGGATCGACCTGCGGGCCATTCGCGCTCGAAATCAAGGAGCGCCCGATGCCAGTCACTGAGCTGTTCGACGGTCATGATGCGAGCCTAGCCAGAGGCTCCGACTCTTATCGTGCCTCCACTGGGGCCGGCTATGGGACTCGAACCCACAACCCCCGCTTTACAAGAGCGGTGCGCTACCAATTGCGCCAAGCCGGCTCGCTTGCGCATCGAGCGCAAGACGTGGACAAGTGTACCCAACGAACGAACTCCCTCTTCTCCAAG
>Ga0136644_10002021_pt1 | contig 15754 bp, 22 predicted proteins | sample C_130820_EF_Meta_FD_94780 | JGI IMG/M metagenome (GOLD analysis project Ga0136644, IMG submission 94780) | Freshwater microbial communities from Lake Croche, Canada to study carbon cycling - C_130820_EF_MetaG (v2) (version 2) | ecosystem: Environmental > Aquatic > Freshwater > Lake | place... | reverse complement strand
ATGAAGGCGAGAGGTGTCGATGCCCGAACTGGTGAAATCTTATACAGCGATGAGATTGATCCAAGATACTGGTGTGCCTGTGTTGAGCAAACAGACTTTGCTCCTATCCTTTTTGAGGATGTTATCAAGAGGATTGAAGCCGAAGGCGGTACAGTTGGTTTCCGTAATGGAAATGGTCCTACAATGTAGTTCTGCCTCGTGCCCAACCCGGGCCGGGGCATTCTTTTACTACTTTATTAGTTGTTCCATTTCCATAATCAACTACAGTCCCTAATAGGTAGTTATACCGCAGAATTGGATAAAAGACGCCAGAAACCGCTTGACAACAAATAAATAATATGCTACACTATGCTTGTGAGTCAGATATCAAGGTATCTGACAATATCAAGCAACCTAAACATCTAAGGAGTTTTAATGAGTATAAGAATCAATCCTATCGCCAAAGAAGTTCAAGACACTTTTGATGGCATCTACGCACAAACTACATCGTTTGTCCAAAACCCAAATTCAGCAATCAACGGAATGATAGTCAGTGGCGATGCCGGCACTGGTAAAACCTACACCGTTAAAAAAGCACTGATAGACACCGGGCATAATAAAAATGTTGAGTATATCAAAGGTGGTAAAATTACTGCCGCAAGTTTATATGTTAAACTTGCCCTAAATCGTGCCAAACATAGAATTGTAATATTAGATGACTGTGATATTATACATCACGGCGAAAAACGACAAATTGTTCCTATGCTATTAGGTGCCGCTGAACTGGGGCAGTCCGGTGAAATTAGTTGGGAAACCGCACGTAAGAATTCATTAATGGACGAATATAATCTTGATATGAGTTATAAATTTGAAGGAAGTATCATTTGGATCACCAATGATAGAAAAGACGATATTGCTAAAGCAGTAAAACAATGGAAGTCGGCTATTTTCAGTAGGTTTAACTTTGCTGAATGTAATTTTACAGATGAGCAAAAGTTTATGTATACTATGCACCTAGTAGAGAACATAGATATGTTAGGAACAAATTGTCAAGAGTTTCCTGGTGGATATCCAAGAGAAATTATCGAGCAGGCCCGAGACTATATGAGCGAAAACTATCGTAGTTTAGTTGAAGTCACTCCACGCCAGGCTATTAAAATTGCTGACATTATGCATCATAATCCTGATGCTAATTTACAGAAACAAATTTTACGTCAACTGTGGAAGTAATATATGAATATTAATAATGTTGAATGGGGTAACATTAGCCTTCCGGGATTAAGCGATGAAGATTTATATGGCAAAGATTGGATTAAAATTGGTGCCTTAAAGGATTATTACAGAGACCCAAAAAAACGCCAAGCAATTGCCGAACGTGTTGTGGAACAACACGCAAATGAAACCGAAGAAGAAAAGAGATTACGTATACAAAAAACAAAAGAGACAGAAGGATGGAAAAACTCTATAGAGACTCTTCGAGAAGAAAAAAAGAAACCTATTATTACGCCAGACGGATTGTTTGATAGTATGGCAACCGCGGCTGAACATTTTAGTGTTGATGTCTCTACTATAAAAAATAGGATTGTAAAAGATCCAACCAATTGGAATTATGCCGACCCCAATGATCGTCCTGCAGGTAAGAAACAGTCAAAAGCCACAGTGGAACATAGGGCTAAAAAAAATCAAAAACCCATTATGACCCCGGCTGGTTTGTTTAATAGTAGAAAAGAGGCTGCCCTTGGTAACAAAGTAAGCACGGTTACTGTCACAAATAAACTTAATAACGATAAAGAAAACTGGTACTATATAATAAAGGAAACAAAATGAAAACATCACCGCCAAACCCAACACACCCTACTCAAGAAGATAAAAAATTAGTAGCCAAACTACAAGAAGCAAAGAATATAAAACATACTTTGCGTAAATCTTCTAACAAGATTAAGACAGCGTTAAAATAAGGTAAGACAGGATTTAGGAACGGTAACGGTCCCACCATGTAACGGTTGACACCTGTTGTAGAATCATATATAATATAGACATTGGAGCGGTGGCCGAACGGTAAGGCAGCGGATTGCTAATCCGTAGACTCATGAAAGTGGGTCACTGGGTTCGACTCCCAGTCGCTCCGCCAATATTATCGCGGGAAGGTCTAGTGACCCGAAGAGTCTCATAAGCTCTTTCGAGGATGGTGCGAATCCATCTCCCGCATCCAATATATATTCAGTAAATATATAAAGCCCTGCTAGTTAAGTGGCATAACGCTGGTTTTGTAATCCTGAGTTGGCAGTTCGATTCTGTCGCGGGGCACCACACATAAAGGAGTTAGTATGTTGAACAAAGAAAACAATCTGAAGGTTTCGGAACTATTAAAACAAAATTTAACCGAAGAGCAAATTGCCAAGCGTCTCAATATGACCATCAAAGAAGTGATTGATATAGTTGAGTTGCTGAGTTTGAAATAACGAGTTGCTGTTCATCATATGAATGAAGATCATAAAGATAATAGAGTTGAAAACTTAGTTCCGTTATGTCCGACACATCATACATATATGCACAGCAAATATAAGGCAGAAATTTTACCTGTGGTAGAAGAGTATGTTAGACAGTTTACTCTCCGGTTCGCCTAACCTGGTTATGGCACCTCGTTTGGGACGAGGAATAATGTGAGTTCGAATCCCACACTGGAGACCAAGTTAATGCGGGATTCGTAAAATGGTATTACCCTATCCTTCCAAGTTAGTGTCAGCGGTTCGATTCCGCTATCCCGCTCCAATATCAAGTCCGCTTTGGCGGGCTTTTTTTTGACTAAAATATCTTTGACTTTGCGACACAGTATTCAGTATAATACAACTGTTCAAACACCGCGTGGCGGCGGTCTGATACCTGTGGTAGGTCAAGTAGTAGCAAGTTGATGTGTCGACACATTGGCATAATCCCCGAGCGCGATATCGGGTACTCCCGAGGGATCCTAGATATGAAAGCTACGAAAGAATTCGAGACGCCATGAAAGAAGCAAGGTTAGACCCTTGTTAGTTGCGGAGGTAGGCTCTCTGAGCATTGTGGTCCACGGTCGTAAAGCAGACGTAGTGTTTGAACACCTAATATTTTGTTTGCAGTATTTTCAAATAAATAATCATGCAACGCCAATGTTCATTGACGCCGGAATTCAAATAGACGCTTGACATAACAATGTCTTTACTGTATTATTAATGCAGAACGCCGACCGTATGCAGGTTCCCTGCTAGCAGATTACCTAATTTAATTTTAAAGGAAAACGCAATGAAAACTCGCGCATTAAAAAACTATGACTCCAGCGTGGGCGTTGAAGCCTATGACATTGACTGGAACAGTCCTGAAGAAATACTTGAACTGGGTCGTCTGTGTGCCAGTCAGTGCATAGTATTTGTGGACAAACAAATTTCTACCCAGCAACTGTATGAAACCATGACCAAATGGGGCACACCCAGCATGGCATTGATTCATGCCTTTGTGGTACAGAAAAAACTACAAGGTCGTCACTGGAGAGAGATCTTGTTGAATCTTGGTTATATCACGGATGACATCAAAGACATGGCTGCAGGCGTAAGCATTGTCAGTTACAAGAAGGGTGAAAAAGATAGACCCAAAGGAATCTTTGCCAATGGTGAACTGGATTGGCACAGTGATCAGTGTGCATTTGACGATGCTCCTAGAGTGATTGGACTGCAAAGTGTCAGCGACACCGTCAACAGCCAAACACAATTTTTGTGTACACACGATGCTTATGAAAGCCTGAGCAGTGACATGCGGAGCATGGTCAAAGAACTGGTATGCAAACATCGCTGGCGTGACAATGTGATGGCACCGGGACTGAACCGAACACAGACACTAATCATACACTACAACATGGTGCCCATTGACGGAATGGAAACCCGTCTGTATTCCGAGTCGGCCACTGGCCTGTCCGGCATCAAATTCCCAAGTCACAGTTTTGATGGCTTTGCAGGAATGACTAGAGAAGAAAGCAATCGTGTCATCCAAGAACTACACAATGCGGTATATCAAGATCGTTGGGTGTACACACAAGATTGGCAAGACGGACAAATTGTGTTCATGGATCAAGAAATTACCTTACACAAACGTCCCACCAATGTGTCCGATGGCGACAAGAGAACCATGGCTCGTTCGATTGCTTATTTGGATCACCTGTATCCCGACAAGACTCCGGCTCAGCAGGTCCGGTACTGTGGTCGCATAGTGGACCACGATGAATTTGCTCGCCTGGTTGATGCAGATCGCCTGGCACGTTTTGAACAAGAAGATTTAGCAACAGCATGATCAACGACAACAGTCGACCCCTTGTGTTTTTGGGCTCAAATGCTGCCTTATGGTTCCTGATGGACACTTGTGAACAACACGGTATCCAAGTGGCTGGCATTATTGACAGCGATTACTTTGGTAACACAGATCAAATAGAGGGTGTGCCTGTGATTGATACTGAACTGGTATTTGCAGATCCTGAACGTCTGGCTCACTACAAAAACACCTACAACTTTTTTATAGCAACCAATTGGCTGGCCGATCGCGACCCAATTCAAATACGCAACAGACTCAAACGTCAACGGCTGATTGACCTGATTGAGCAACACGACTTGCCCTGCATCAGCCTCGTAGACCAGTCGGCCAAGGTACACCGTACCACCACAATAGGTCGCGGAGTGTTTATCGATGGATTTGCCTACGTGTCAGCATTCAACCAAATTGAAGACTTTGTCAGTATCTTTGCCTACAGCGCACTGGGACATCACAATCGAATTGGCAAAAATTCTGTGATACAACGACAGTCCGGAATCAAAGATGACAACATCATTGAACCCGAAGTGTACATTGGACTACATTCTCAGATATTCGGAGATCATCTAACCATAGCACAGGGCACAGTGATACATCCTTGTATGGCCATTAGACGTAGTACAGTGCCTGATGAAGTGGTAAGCCTGGCCGGAAAAGATCTCCGAAAGATCTATCATTTGGCCAGTTTTGACTGACAAAAGTTTGACTTGGTACAAGATCTTTGTTATAATATGAAAACAACAAACTTGGAGTTATTATGTTCGAAAGTTTAGAAATTCGCAAAGCCGCAAATGGTTTTGTTATGGTAATCAATACCGAAGACGACAGCAAAGAATACATTTACGATACTGAACGCAAATTGATGCGGGCATTGAAAGCACAATTAGGCGAGAAGATCAACAATGACGACCAAGATTGATCATTTTTATAGCAATATTCCAGGCTGGTTTGATTTTGATGATATTTACAAACACATGATTGAAATATCCAATCCGGGTGCTCACTTTGTTGAAGTGGGCAGTTGGAAAGGCAAAAGCGCAGCCTTTATGTGTGTGGAGATTGCCAACAGCGGCAAAAATATCAAATTTGATTGTGTTGATATTTGGACCGGCGCCGGTGTGACTGGCGAGTACGATGGTGACAAATCTGTACAAGAACAAACCTTGTACGAAGAGTTTGTCAATTACATGAAGCCGGTTGAAGGTTTGTACACGCCAGTCAAAGAATGGTCTGACAAGGCGGCTGCCCTATATCAAGACCGTAGTTTGGATTTTGTATTCATAGATGCCGGACACGCCTATGAAAATGTCAGTGCAGATATTCGTGCCTGGTTACCCAAGGTACGACCCGGAGGAGCCATTGGTGGTCACGACTATCCAGCAGCCGAAGGAGTTCAACGTGCTGTACAAGAACAGATTAACGAATTTACTTTAATTAATAACAGTTGGATGGCTAAAGTATTATGAAAATTTACGATTGTTTTACATTTTATAACGAATTGGATCTGTTGGATCTGCGTCTGGCCGAGCTGTACAATCATGTGGATCACTTTGTGATTGTAGAAGCAAACACCACATTTCAAAAAAAACCCAAGCCCTTGTTCTTAAAAGACAACTGGGACAGATACAGTCAATATCACGATAAAATTATTCACGTGACAGTTGATGACATGCCCAAGAGCGCAGATACTTGGCTCAATGAACGTTTTCAACGTGACGCTGTTCTGCGTGGTCTGGTCAACGCTGACCCTGATGATCTGGCCATCATCAGTGATGTGGATGAATTTATTCGTCCCAGTACTATCAATCATATGCGACAGTCGGGGCGCGATATCTACGGTCTTCGTGTTCCGTATTTTAATTTTAAATTTAACTATATGCTGGTCAATGACCCTGAAACTTATTGCGTATGGTCTACCGCCAGCCGTGTGCGCTATCTTGCCAGTCCCGAAGATCTGCGTAGATCTAGAACCACTCTACAGCAGATGCCCTTGGGTTACAAAGATGCCGGGGTCGAAATTGTTGAACACGCAGGTTGGCATTTTACCTATCTGGGTGATACCGAATTCATTCGCAACAAAATACGCAGTTTTGCACACAATGAACTCAATACCGATGCTGTATTGGACGCCATTGATGTTGACCGGAGTATTGCACAAGGTCGTGGATTCAATCCCGCAGATCCCAGACAGTTTGTGCCTGTGGCGCTGGATGACTATTTCCCTGCGGCCTTGCAACAATACAGTCAGTACACGATTTCTGCTACAGAATCTGCCAAACGATACTTGCCGCCTGACTTGTTCAATAGAACACTAAACCAAGTTGTTGATCAATGTGACACCGACAAAGAAAAGGCACACAGATATGTTTCAAATTTTTACAATCAAGAGTTTGAACGATTCAAAAATCAAAATATTAACTTATTAGAAATTGGAATTTGGAATGGTGGCAGTATAGAAATGTGGAGGCAGTATTTTCCCTACGCCACCATCTACGGTACTGACATCACTGCAGAAAGATTAAAACCATCTGTGCGTGACTTGCCTGGAGTGCATATCCGGATTCAAGATGCTTATTCTGCAGACTTTGCAGCCAGCCTGCCCGACTTTGATATCTTGATCGACGATGGTCCTCACACAGAAGCCAGTCAAATTCAATTCTTGGAACTGTATCTCCCCAAAATGTGTGATGGGGCTGTATTGGTCATTGAAGATATTTTGGATTCAGCATCAGTAGAAAAATTCAAAACCCTGGTGCCCACGGTAGGCTATCAGGTTGAAATACGAGATATCAGACCAGTTTCAAAATTGCCTCAAAGTATTTTGTTTATCGTGCGTAAACAGTAAAATAAATACAATATCAATTAACGGAGTTCAAATGTCAAAGAGAGTATTAATCACTGGTGGTGCCGGCTTCATTGCCCACCACGTAATCGAAAACATCATCAAAACCACTGACTGGGAAATTGTCAGTTTGGATCGTCTGGATTTTAGTGGCAATCTAAATCGCTTGCACGATGTCATGCAAGAGTTCACACCTGAGCAACGTGCTAGAGTCAAAGTGGTATTCCACGACCTCAAAGCCGAATTGAATCCCATGATCCACGGCATGATTGGTGATGTACAACTGATACTACATCTTGCTGCCGGCAGCCACGTGGATCGCAGTATTCAATGGCCCATGGAGTTTGTCATGGATAACGTGGTGGGCACAGTTAACCTACTGCAATATGCACGTACCTTGCCCAACCTGGAAGCCTTTGTGTACTTCTCCACAGACGAAGTGTTTGGCCCAGCACCCAAAGGTGTCAGCTATAGCGAGCGTGATCGTTACAACGCAACCAATCCTTACAGTGCATCCAAAGCCGGTGGAGAAGAAATGTGTGTGGCATTTGAAAACACCTACGGATTGCCAGTGATCATCACACACACCATGAACGTGTTTGGTGAACGTCAACATCCTGAAAAATACATTCCCATGTGTATCCAGCGTGTGCGTGATGGTGAAGTGGTGACCATTCACTCTAACCCAGAAAAGACCGAAGCCGGTACACGTCACTATATTCACGCTAAAGATGTGGCCGAAGGCCTGATGCATATCTTGATTCTGGATCGTGGCACATTACCCAAAGACTTTGGTGCCGCGAAATGTCCCAAGTTCAATTTGGTTGGACCAGAAGAAATCGACAATCTGACATTGGCTCATATCATTGCTGATGCACAAGGCAAAGAGCTCAAGTACGAAATGGTCGACTTCCACTCGGCTCGTCCTGGACACGACCTACGTTATGCCATGAGCGGAGCCTATCTCAAAGGTCTAGGTTGGGAACCAAAAATCAAACTTAGCGAGCGTATTACCGAAGTGGTCAATTGGACACTGGCAAACACACGTTGGTTGAGTAAATGATTAGACACTTATTTGTAGTAACCAGCGCAATCAACAGTCGCTTTGGTATATATAAACCCGAAGAGCGACTGTCTCAGACCATTGCAACTATCGACAGTATCCGAGCTCGTGTGCCCGATGCTGGCATTGCTATCATGGAAGTCACTGGTGTAAGCCCTACTGCCGAACAGGAACAGACACTACGTGAAAACTGTGACTACTATTTGGATTATACCACCAATCCTGATGTGCAGGCCATTTACACCAGCACCAACAACTGGGACGTGGTCAAGAACGGCACAGAAATCATGTGCTTTGGTCGTGCTCTTGAGGTATTGAGCAAGGCCGGCATTGCCAGCAAGTACGATCGTATACACAAGATGTCAGGCAGATACATACTCAATGACATCTTTGAGACTGAGTTATACGAACGCTTACAGGATCAAATCATCATAGGACACAGCCAAGAAAGTCAGTTCCCCTATCATGTGACCATGGTCAATCGTCAATACATGGCTAGACTTTGGTCTTGGCCTGCCAGCCTACACGCAGAAGTCGTACAGGTCTATAAAGATAGTTTTGCCTACTTCAATGAACGTGTATCTTTGGGCGGTTATGTAGACATTGAGCACGTATTGTACAAATTCCTCAATCGTGAACACGTGACCGAAATTGATGCGGTGGGTGTCGAAGGTACCATAGCACCCAATGGTACAGCAATTAAAAACTAAATGATTAATGAACGGAACTGGGAAGATCTTCAACAAACGTTCTTGCGGGCTGAACCTTTTAATCACATTGTGATTGATGACTTTTGGGAAGAATCTTTTGCACACGAATTGGTCAACGATTATCCGGATTACAAAAGCGCCGTTTGGAACGCACACTACCACAATGCCATTGAAGACAAAAAAGCCTGCAATCATTGGGACAAGTTTCCGCCAGCCACATACCGTGCTTTTGCCAATCTAAACGATCCAAAATTTGTTGACATAATTGAAACCATAACAGGCAATACAGGTGTGATCCCGGATATAGGATTACACGGTGGCGGCTGGCACTGTCATCACAAAGGTGGTAAACTCAATATACATCTTGATTACAGTATACATCCTAAACTGCAATTGGAACGTCATTATAATTTGATTGTGTATATGACCCCCGATTGGAATCCCGACTGGGGCGGCGGTCTAGAGTTTTGGAGTCACAGTGACAGTGGTCCCAAAGAATTGGTTACAACCATAGAGAATCGATTTAATCGTGCGGTGTTGTTTGATACCACACAACACAGTTGGCACGGCTTGCCTGATGATTTGACTTGTCCGGAAGGTATTTACAGACGTAGCATGGCCGTGTATTATTTAACAGTGCCGGGACACAATGTTGACCCCAGAGGCAGGGCATTGTTTGCTCCATACAAAAATCAGGCCAATGATCCTGAGGTGTTGGAACTTATTCGTCAACGCAGTAATGTATCAACGTCTAATTCGGTATATAAAAAATGACAAATTGCACACCTATTACAGAATGTCTAGCCTGTGGCCATAGTGAGCTTGAACTCACGCTCGACTTATATGATCAACCTTTGGCCAACAACTTTCAACCACACCCTGGCATACAGGACGGTGACCAATGGTTTCCGTTGGCTGTCAATCTGTGTAACCATTGCCATCATCTGCAGTTGACTCATGCTGTTGATCCTGCACTAATCTACACGCACTATCTATATGTCAGTGGCACTAGCCAAACTGGGCGCGACTACATGGAATGGTTTGCAAAATTTGCACGAGAACAATTCTCATATTGGCCCGACCGAGTTCTAGACATTGGGTGCAATGATGGTACGCAATTGAATTACTTTAAAAAGTTAGGATTTCGTACCTATGGTGTAGACCCTGCTGAAAATCTGTTACCTATCAGCAGTGTCAATCATGAAATCCACTGTAACTTTTGGAACGAAACCAGTCCCGAATGGTTTACAGAATCCATGGATGCCATTGTGGCTCAGAACAGTTTTGCACACAATCCCAATCCTGTGGCCTGGTTGCGAGCAGCCAAGTCCTGCTTGAGAGAGCAAGGCTTGATCTTTATACAAACCAGTCAAGCTGACATGGTTGTCAATGGCGAATTTGACACCATTTATCACGAACACATCAGTTTCTACAATGCCAACAGCATGAACGAATTGGCCCGTCGTGCTGGACTGTATTTGATTGACGTGGTCAAAACACCCATACACGGTACCAGTTATATTTTTATCTTGTCTCACAAGGAATCTAATTATCATCGCGTGAGTAACATTCTGGCTTCAGAAGCTGCCGTGGGTCTAAACAATCCAGCAACTTATCGTTCTTGGGCTGCCAATGCCAAGACATTGTTGGATGATGTACGACATACTATTGATCAACATAGAGAACAAGGTCATGCCATTGTGGGTTATGGTGCCGCTGCCAAGGGCATGACACTAATCCATGCCAGTGACATACGTCTGGATGCTGTGATTGATGACAATCCCATGAAGCAAGGACTGTACTGCCCAGGCACATCAATTCCTGTGGTGGCACCCGACTACTTAACACAGTTTGGTGACCATGAACACATCTTGTTTGTGCCTTTGGCCTGGAACTTTTATCAAGAAATCGCCAAACGTATTCGAGCGGTGAGATCCAACGCCAACGATCGCTTCTTGCGCTATTTCCCAAGGATCAAAATTGAAGATTGAACGTGCCATCCAAATTTTAGTACGTAGACGTGCTGCCTTGGGGGATGCCATCATGAGCACTGGGGTTGTGCGTGAACTCAAACGGCGCTACGTCTGCAACATTGATGTGGTCACAGACTTTCCTGACGCTTATCGTAATTCGCCACACATTCGTGATCTGTTCTCCACTGCCACAGCACCCAACTCTGCCATTTATGACCTTTATGTGAATCTGGATGACTGTTACGAGTTCAATCCTGAAAACCATTATCTAGACAGTTACTGGTATCGTGCCTTTGGTGAAACCACAGGCGATCGCAGTGTAGAACTGTTTGCCACTGATGAAGATCGTACACGTATATTGAACATACAATACGAAAACAATTTGGATCGTTATATTGTGGTTCATATGCGTAACTGGCACTGGGAACTAAAAAACATGAACCTACAGACTTGGTTCGATGTTTATGCACAGGTATTTGAACAGCACGATGACATCAAGGTTGTGTGTGTCGGCGGTCCAACTGATCACTATATTGATCTGCCCATGTTTGTGGATCTACGTGGCAATCTAACACCGCAACAGTTGATGGTGCTCATGGACGGTGCCCGTTGTTTTGTGGGCACAGATTCAGCACCGTATCATTGTGCCGCGGCCAGTGATACTCATGTGATTGCGCTATTGACACACCTGCATCCAGATCGTATACTACCAATACGCGATCGCGGCCTGAGCACCGGCTTGGGATGGAATGCCACGGCCATCACAGCAGACATTGACTGTGTGGGTTGCAATGATCGTCAAGCCCGTCCGGTCAGTCAAATCATATGCGAGCGTGGCACCATGCCCTGTAAGGATTCTTTTGACAGCACCGAAATCGCAACAGCAATAATGGAACAATTAAAATGAAAGATATAACTCTAGTAGCAATCGAATTTCAATGGCACGACCTAACACGCCATGCCATTGAACACAGCCTAAAACACATTGATCCAAAAGAAATCTTGATCATCAGCGACCAAGAAATCTTACCAGGAGCTCGACACATCATACGTGATCCTGTTGCTGGCATGGAAGAATACAATCAAGTCATGTTGAAAGGTGTCAATGAGCACGTGAATACTGACCATGCATTGTTTGTGCAGTGGGATGGTGTGGCCAATGACAGCACACAATGGACAGATGATTTTTTAAACTACGATTACATTGGCGCGGTATGGCCTTGGGAACGTGAAGGATTCAATGTGGGCAACGGTGGGTTCAGCTTACGCAGTAAACGACTGCTCGAAGCCTGCCAAGATGACTCTATACAAATGACTGCCGAAACCAACTTCATCAGCGAAGATGCAGTGATTGGTAGATCCAAACGTACCTACTTGGAAACCCAACACGGAATACAGTTTGCACCAACAGACCTTGCCAAGCAGTTCAGTTTTGAATTGGGACACCATGTGCCCAGTTTTGGATTCCACGGACTTTGGAATGTGTTTCATTTTATGAGCGACACAGACATGGAATACTATGTTGATCGTATCGATTACAGTGGATGGAACTACTACAAATGGCATCACGTGTTGGCCGCGGTGATTCGACGTGAACGTATGGATCTGTACGAAACCTTGTTGAGCAAAATGATCGATCATAGCCCAGAACTGTTGCAATCAGTGGCCACGTGGTTAGAACAAGACAGCCAGCACCCCACAGTGGGCATATCAATAATGTAAGCAAAAATGCTTACTTGACCATTAAAGCATTATTTGCTATAATACCTGTATGAAATATTTTGCGTACGGTATGAATACCAATCTAACAGAAATGGCTCGGCGTTGCCCCGGATCCGTTTGTTTAGGCCCAGCCTGGATCAATGACTATCAACTGGTATTTCGATACTATGCCGATGTTGAACCCGCAGTAGATACCTGGTGTGATGGTGTGCTGTGGGAAATCACCGAAGACAATTTGAAGGCCTTGGACGCCCTAGAAGGCTATCCGTATCACTACACTCGTTTTTCTGTCGTGGTGCATACTGAGCGTGGATCGGATACTGCCCTAGTATATCAAATGACAGATCAATCATTTGAGCAGATCCCAAGCAATCAATATTTTGATACAGTATCAGAGGGATATCAACAAAATGGTGTGCCCTTGGATCAGTTGACCGTATCTCTTGACCTGTTATGATCACATTAAATTTTAATATCCGTAATCCTTGGAGTGACAGGTTCAAAAACTTATGGTCGCGACGCGGCAGTTTGCCCATCAAACACAAGCACTGGGAATTAGAACTACTGCAAGGTACAGACATTGTCCAGTTGATGTTGAACGTCACACATCGTCAGAGCCACGCGGGTCTAGAAATAGAAATTGGCGTGTTGGGATATAATATTCATTTTGTGATATATGATAGTCGGCATTGGGATTATGTAACCGAAACGTGGGTAAGCAATGACTAAAAAAATCTACTACGAAAAAATTGGTCGTAGATACAAAGCCGTGTACGAGTGGGATCAAAGTATCATGGATGCGTTTCCCAAAGGTGCTCATCTTGTGATCTGCTACCCAGGCGGACAAAGCACTAGATACAATGTTGATCCTGCCTATGCTCCTTTGATTGCGGCCGGCCGTGTGGCAGAAGATAAGATCAGCGAAGCCATAAGAAAAGCCAGCGACCTGCGTCCCAAACGAGCGCCTATCACAGAAGGTCAAAGACAGGCCTGGGAAAACTTGGTCAAAGAATTTGGAGAAGATGCACGTATGTTGACCATGCCCAGTGCTAGAGAAGTTGCCGACGAAGCAGTCAAGTCTTTGATAGCAGAGTCCGACAAGTTGTTGGCCAACCCAGCAGTCCGGTTGGCCTATGATCATTTCCAAATGGTATGCAAACTCACAGTCGAACAAGGTAATACTTAGTTGTTACTTGCTCATAATTCAGATTTATCGTATACTAGACACAATCTCAAAAGGAGTTTGTATGCGTAAGGTTATTTTGTCCACGGCGCTGGCCAGTCTGGCATTTTCTGCCAATGCAGATCATGCATTCAACGGTGCCGTTGTTGGTGTGCTTGGCACAATAGCTGTTCAGCGTTTGATGACACCATCAAACCCTCCGCCGGCGCCTATATTGGAAATAAGAACAGAACCGCAATATGCCACCATGAGAGGCACTCCATATGGCGTACCGGTGGCTTCGCCCAATGCTCGTATTCCCTGTGATGAACAGTACTTTGAAGGTGAATACAATCCGCCCCGGGCGTTCCAATATTGTCGTGAATTCCGTAGATTGGTTGTAGAAGAATACAACCGCCAACAACGAGAAGGAATTGCCTATGCTAGACAGCGGGCCCGTGAGGACTTTGATGCTACAGGCTATGGGCGGTAAACCCAAAGTATTACTTCGTAAAAAAGTAATACCTTTGTAGTACTTGTCCATAATTGGCTCTTTTGCTATAATAATGGCATACAAAGCAAAAAGGAGTTCGTAATGCAAATTGCCACAGCAATCAAACAACTACAAAAAGAAGCAGAATTTTTGGGTATGCCCTTGTTGGAAACCCTGCAAGACATCAAACGTCACGGACCCATGGTCTACAGCGAGCGCACAATGCAGGCATTTGTTGTTTTTATGCAACAAGGACAAGAATTGTTTGCACCGGTTGACCAATAATCCATTATTTGCTATAATAATGGCATAACAACAAAAAACAGTCAGTTAAATTTTTTTCAATTAAAGGAGCTTATATGTCGAAATCTGCTTTTGTCCGCATCAAGTCTGGTGCATATCGTACAACCGACGTGTCGGGCCAAGTGTTCCAACTCGTTGAACAATACAAATCTACTGCCAAAGGTGGTTATGTGACAGTAAAAAATAGTGGAAAGTTTCCTGGCTTTCCCGAAGACATTCGTGTCAAAGTTGATGGCGTTGCCAGTTACGAATTCGTGACTGAAGGTGATGCCGATGTTGTGGACATTGTGGTTGACACTGCACCTGTTCAAACAGATGAAGAACGTATGGCCGAGATTGCCGAGCGTTTTGAAATCTTGCACGAGATGACCAAGGCCGCGGTGTCAGGTGATATCCGTGCCATGATAGTATCCGGACCTCCCGGAGTTGGCAAGAGCTATGGTGTTGAACAAGAAGTCGAAAAGGCTTGTTTGTTTGATATGGTTGCTGGCAAGCGTCTCCGTGCTGAAGTTGTCAAAGGCTCAGCTACCCCAATTGGCCTTTATCAAGCCTTGTACAAATATTCAGATCCCAATTGTGTGTTGGTGTTTGATGACTGTGACAGCATTCTGCTTGACGATGTGTGTTTGAACCTGCTGAAGGGTGCCCTTGACTCAGGCAAGAAGCGCAAGATTTCGTGGTTGTCAGAGTCTAGCACTCTGCGCCGCGAAGGTATCCCAGACAGTTTTGAGTTCCGTGGTAGTGTTATCTTTATTACCAATTTGAAGTTTGACACCATGAAGAGCCAAAAGTTGCGTGATCACTTGGATGCACTGCAAAGCCGTTGTCATTATCTTGACTTGACACTGGACACCATGCGTGACAAGGTTCTGCGTGTCAAACAGATTGCCAAGTCGGGTGCCTTGTTTGAAGACTTGGAAATTGATGAAATTGGACAAGACGAGATTGTTGAGTTCATGGATGCCAACAAGATGAAATTGCGTGAGATGAGCTTGCGTATGGCAATCAAGATTGGTCAGCTGTACAAGAGCTTTCCGACCAAATGGCAAGCCCTGGCTCAAACAACTTGTATGAAGGCAGCATGATGGTCTGGCTTGCGGTACTGTTTCTAGTATTTGCAGGTCATCCTGTGTTAGGATTCGTACTAGCAGCACTGGCATTATTGCATGAATAGT
>Ga0136644_10002020_pt1 | contig 15757 bp, 21 predicted proteins | sample C_130820_EF_Meta_FD_94780 | JGI IMG/M metagenome (GOLD analysis project Ga0136644, IMG submission 94780) | Freshwater microbial communities from Lake Croche, Canada to study carbon cycling - C_130820_EF_MetaG (v2) (version 2) | ecosystem: Environmental > Aquatic > Freshwater > Lake | place... | reverse complement strand
TCTCTAAGTATAAAATTGAATTAAACTAGTTTAAAGACATAAAGCCATAACTATAAATGGCTTGTTCCATATCACAAAATATTGACGATGAATGGTTACAGTTTTTAGTGACAACAAATAAAAATAAATATAACAACGAAGTTGGAAACGAAAATGACTCCACTGGTCAAATAGAAGAAGAAGGACTAGATGATGAGGAGGAGGAAGAGGACGACGTTGGCAATATAAACAGACATCCATATACACATGCACCCGAACCAGGTAACCTGAATGTTTCTACCAAGTCCATTATCGCTTACTTGAAAGAGCCGATTGATTTGAATATCTTTTGGGATATTCCTATTCTTCCTTATGCGACTCCACAAGAAGGAGTAATAAAAAAAACTATCAAAATTAATTCGTTAAGTGCAGAGGAGCTACTCCTAGTACAAGAGCGACTGAAATCCGAGCCATATTTTGAAGAACAGGTGATATCCCATATAGATAATCCTAATGGGCGTGTTCCATTTAAAGACACGCGTAAGATAACGTGCGGAATATCTAGTAAAGATATCATGACTTATCATCTAAAAAAAAAGAAGGAGTTTTATAACTGTTTTGTCATGATTATTCGTATTCAAATGGATAAAGATTTCAAAGAGTTTCATGTAAAAGTTTTTAATACGGGTAAGTTAGAGATTCCTGGTATCCAAAGTGACGAACAGTTTATTATTATTTTGAATAAAAGCATTGCATTTATGCAACCATATAGTGCACAACAAATAGAATATAATAATAAGTTTGACCAAATTCTCATTAATTCCAATTTCAACTGTGGGTTCTTTATTATCCGTCAAGTGTTATATGATATTCTGGTTAAAAAATATAATATACAGGCCATTTATGATTCGTGCTCTTATCCGGGAATTTTATGCAAGTTTTATTATAACAAAGACTCGGATATAAAAACAGGTGTACAACTGGTGAACAAAGAAAACCGAGGAAATAAAAAAGACAAACCCAAAAATATTATCAAAGTATCCTTTATGATTTTTAGGACTGGTAGCGTCTTGATTGTTGGTAGATGCGAGGATAAAATTGTAGAAGAAGTATATACTTTTATTAAGACGTTACTTGTAACCGAGTTTCGATTTATATGCGACCGATTAATTGCGAACAAAGAAGAAGGAATCAAGCATAAAAAACCAAAAACTAGAAAGAAGGTTGTTTATTTTGACACGTGAATTGTTTAGTAGTTATGGCTTATGCATTTTTCTAATTTCTTCAGGTACGTTCCATATGTTCAAAAAATATTTTACTGCATAAATTAATAAAAGAATTATAACTGTTCCTAAAATGACTAAAACCAACGGATTACTTTTCAAACTCTTAAGGTCGAACGAAGTAGAAGAAGTGTCTTGGGTAACTACATCTTCACTATCCGGAGAGTTTCCTACTGGTTGACAGTCAATATATATGTCGTCTCCGCTTTCTCCACCTTTTTGTGCACCTGTTTCACTATAAAAAAAACTGGGACCAGTTTTGGTATCATATGGGTTATTATTTATAATTTTTTTTATTTTGACAAATGAACTAGTCATCATATCTAGCGTGGCATCTAGTGGATGGAATACTACATAGTCCACGTTACTATTACATGGTTGATATGGTTCAGTAGCAGAATAAGAATAAAACGGTTTTTGAGGTACCAAGTCGCATAAGTTGAATCGAGTTATATTAATATTTGTAGAGTCCCCTTCCTCGGGAGCATAGTTCGACATACCATCTATCACTGATTGAAAAAACAGTGCACTAGTGCTGGTTGTATTGTTTAAATTTATAGGAATACATACTAACAACTGTGAACCACCAGTTGTGGGTGTATGTATAATAACCAGTTCACCAACGTTTTTGCTTCCCGAATAAGAGTGTAAAGAAGGAGCATAAATACGAATTTCACTTACTTGATAACCGATTGTATTATAAACCACTGGCGGATCAGAGGATGAGTCGTATCCCAAAGATATATAGTCTCCTTGGTTTTTAGCGGTACAGGAACTGTTATTATATTTAAAACTATATGCACACTTATAATCACATGTACCTTTTGCGTTAACCGGATTTATATCTATAGGTGCCGTTGAATTTAAACAACTCATAATTATATTATACTAAAGATATAGTATTTTTTTGTATAATACTTTTCTAAAGTTATTTACACAAGGCTTACGATGAAAATAACCAGGTATAGACTCCATAAACTCATCGAATCTCTCAGTAACAATCAAACCAGAAAAAAAGTTATAGTTAAGACAAATACCAAAATACATACAAATACCTACAAAAATCGCACTCAGCCTCTATCTGTATCTCTTTATAATAAAACATTTAGACAGTGGTACTAGATATAATTTATAACTTATAATTTATAATTTATAACTTATAATTTGGTTTTTATCTATATTCAGGTAAAGGATAGTATGCTTTGAGTCCATTCCCGGTATAGTTATCAAAAAGTCCTAAATACTTATAATAGTTTCCACACGGTACTTGTCCCACCGTGTTAGTAGTAGCAAGTCTTAACTTGGCCCTGCGTGTAGCGGTGCTTGATGCCCCGACACCCCCAGTCCCTGGTTTATACTTATTCCATAACTCGTTGGGTTGGTTACAAATAGTTGTTCCGCCAGGGGTCATTCGCGTACTTCGGCGTGCTCCCACTCCATTATTTTTTTTATATAAAAACCCCGGGAAGCTATTCCCACCAAACCAAAATTGCCCGTAACTATTGGAACCGGTTCGAAAAAGTTTGTTGGTTATTGACGACATTCGGTATTATAATATACTATATGTGAATATAATATAAACCCCAAGTTATATCTTTAAGTAAAAGTATAAGTATAATTTGTACAAAATGTTTTGTAAAATGGGTTATACATTTATTTTGGTCCACGAATCCGGAAACAAGTCCTTGGTAACCGTATCATTGGCAAACCATTTTGCGGGATAACACACGATGGATGAAGGATGACTATTTAAATATGCGCCCCACCAGCTGAATGTACTGTTGGCAATAATATGATAAGAACATAAGCTCATTACTAGCAACTCTTCCCAATCTTCTAAACCATCGATATGAATAAATTCCAATGAGGGGTACACGTGTTTCAATGCTTCTATAATGGATTCAACGGTGGCTGCGTCTTTTGTATCTGTATGGTCGTAAAAGTATAAGACTTTTGCATTGTTTAAACGCGTATCTTTTTTTTTATTTTCTTCAATATACTTGATGGCTTCTATGTAGTATGATTCTGTTAAAAGAGAGTACACATCCGGATAATATTTATAGTCTCCAAATCGAAAGTGTATTGAAATAACGTTTGTAAAATTTATATGTAGCTTATCTTGCATCTTATCTTGTATCTTTTTTTGTAAGGTATCCACTTTTATAAGTTTGCATATCAAATGTTTATAAGCGTCAAAGTAACGATAACTTTGATAGTTACCAGATAACACAATCGAGTTCTCTTCATCGCTTATATCTAACAGCGGAACAAAAGTAAAAGACGGTTCTTCAAAAATAACTAAATTGGATGGTATTTGATTCATATTTCGCAAAAAAGGTTTTAATGCACTCAAAAAAGTGTTCCAATATGTATATCGAATGGTATAGCCATTGTCTCCATTCCCTAGTTGATAGTTATTCAAAAAAAAGAAAGATTTAGAATAATTAAGTGCATATGCAATGGTTGTAAAAATTTGAAACAACTGATTCCCAAGTCCTCCACGTATTTTACAAGTAATCATTTACAACTATAAAGATACTAACAAGATAGTTGTAAATATAAATAACCTTGAAATAAAATATTATATATTTATATACTTATATATTATTCAAATAATAAAGTCTTTATATATCTAATCTAGTTTACACCTTTTAACAAATGATAATTTACAAATATTCTTGTGTTTTCATCAATATAATCATCGTAATTTATTTTATTTTTAATATTTTCAATATCTTGATACAATATATATTTATAATTTATATTCGACTCTTCTTTTGTTCTATATGTATGATGCCAACTTTCTACAACAGGAATACTTTTACACATTAATACTTCATAAAATCTAAAACTCCAAGGAGCATCACCTGCTGGACATAAAACAAATTTACTCTGACACATTTTTTCAAAATATTCTATATTTTCTTTAACTATCCGATATTGAGTTTTTTTTGATTGTGAATCACGTTGTGATTTAGGACAAAACCCTAAATTCAATTTTGAGTAATCAAATGACCCTAATAACTCCCATTTAGGGTTATCATCGGTATTAATAAATATAGAATTAGTTGTAAAATTATTTTTCGCAAAATCTATAACCCATTTTCTTTTATTGTAACAAGAATTAATTGAACCAATAAAACAATAATCGTATTTTTTTGTATGATTTAATTCATTGATATCATTGTAATATTTGTTAGAAAATATTGCTAATGGAGGATCGAAAGTAGCAGTAATATTTTGTAAATTTTTTTCAATAATTGCTTCTTCCATATGATACTGTAATGCCATATATCCTTGACACCAGCCTAAATCTAATTTTATATTATCCATATGTATATATATATATATAATTTCAAAAAAATGTGCGTTTGAAATTTAAGGGGGGTGTAAAAGATGTTAGTTTCTAATACTTAAATCTCAAGGTGGGAGGTACAAAAGAAGTGTTTACTCCCCGCGAGCTCAACCAACGGTCCCCTCTGGAACCCGCGCCGGCCCCGTGATATGCCAAAGTATTATAAGTAAGATAAGAATACTGGGGTTTGCTGAGTCCACCAAAAGAGTTCCCCTTGTTTCGATAAGGAAAACTCATGGTGTTTGATATGCCTGAGTAAGAGTTTGTATATACACGAGAGTTTAGTGTACCTGGTCCAGAACCTGATCCCATATTTGATTGTAATATATAACAAGAAAAAAATTACTTCCATCCGTTATACGCATTTGCTGCGCGTTTCAAAGACCCGGCTCCGGGGCCTGTTTGTGCTTGGTATGCTACCGCAAAGACTTGGGCGCCTCTGCGGATATGGGGTGCGTTATGTAGAGACCACCACATACGGTCAATCATGGATGCGGTGGCGTAGTTGACGTGGCTAGAGCGTCCTCCTGAACCGGATAAGTTGGGGGCCATTGATATATAATGTAGTGGGATAATAAATAAAAGTTGTCGCCGTGTCTTTAAGTTGTTTTTTGGAGGATATATTATCTTTCGACAAAGATATAAATATACCAGAGTTATTTATATAGATGCATATGTATATCTTTGCGCCTCTTTTTTTATCCTTTTTATGGTCATCCGCTATATCATTTTACTTGACCAACCGCCAGGTCAATACATTGTTCAAATATATTGCATACAGCCAGAGCCAGTCTAAAAGTTCATCCAAAAATAATATATTGGTCAGCGAAGTAAAGAATATATTATTTGAGCGATATGTGGGCGTAGCTTATAAAATCACTAAAGACTTTCGGGCTTTTCACACATTCAAATGTCGGCATATACCCAAAGAAGACCTCGAACAAGGGGCACTCCTCGGGCTATGGTTATGTCTAGATAAGTATAATACCACGTATCCTTTTTACCCATATGCCAAAAGGTATATTGTTGGTAGTTTATATAACACACTTACCGCACATTATCCCATTAGTAAAGACCGCAAAGCCGAGAGAAGAAAACGAAAAACTCCATCTAAATCCAGTTATAACTCTTTTGATAAAACCGGACTGCTACACCAGAAAAATTACCAACCTTTTTTTCTCGAGTCGCCAGCCAATATTCATACTTACCAAAAAGAGTTTTATCCTTACTGGGACGTGTTGGAGACACTGGATACTAATATTGTAAACATGTTTTTTTGTAAGTTCAACAGGTACTTTGTCCCGATAAGAAGTAACCTGGAAGTGGCTAAAGTAATGGGGTGTTCGCAGGAAACCGTGAGGAAAAAGGTAAACCAGGTTTTAAGGGTTTTAGAAAAAGAAACAGAATCCACATTAGTACAAAAGGTTTTGTAGTCAAAGGACTATCTTTATGTTAAGTTACTTAAATATTTTATATATATATTTAGATATACATATAAAATGTCGAATTCGAATACAACAACCATTATAGAACCAGTTATCAAAGAAGAGAAAAATGTGGTTACCACAAAAGAAGAGTTGATTGCCAACGTCAAAGAATGGATAAAAATGGACACAGAAGTCACCAAGTTGAAGGCAGAGCTGAAAGAAAAGACGAAACATAAAAAAACCATTACCGGGAAACTGGTGGAAGTGATGAAAAATAGTTCGATAGATTGTTTTGATATCAAAGATGGCGCACTTATGTATAAGAAACGCAAAACCAAAAAAGGAATAACTGGCAAATTTTTACTTAGTCAGTTGGAAGACTTTTATAAAGACCAACCAGAACTAGCCAAAGAAATCACCCAAAAAGTATTGAATAGTCGAGACGAGGTGGTAAAAGAGGAAATCAAACGAAAAATAACCAAGAGTTAGATTTTGTTCAAAGACGAACAACACGTGGACTATCAGTTGGTGTTTTTCTGGTGGTAAACCATCGCCTCTTACGTTTTTTGGGTTTTTCATTTTCAGTCGGTGAAAAATCAGATTCATCTTGAGCTTTTGGTTTATTTAAAGTATTTAAAGGATTAAAAAGTGTTTCATCAAAAACTGGATATAAATTTGTATCGCTTATGTTTGTCGGTAAACCTTTGTCCCATAGATTTAGATTTGGTTTCATATCAACCAGTTCAACACCTACGATAGGTGGTCTCTTTTGTTGGGTTGTATCATTTGGTTTGTTCTTTTTATTAAACCAGTTCGTAAACCAGCTAAAATCAAAAAACCCACCACCAATCATTTTCTTTGTTTTTCTGTTCACTATCCTTTTATCTTTTGTTTTTCTTGTTTTCCTCTTTCTTGTTTTCATGTTTTTTGTTCTTGTTTTCGCATTTATTTTTTTCATTATATATTATTATTTTATTTTATTTAAAAATTGATTCTTCATCATCTAAACCCCAATGAAATTTTTTGTTGTCTAATTTGTTTGGGTCTAATTCATGAACAATACTACCAATACTTGTTCTATTATTATTCGATTTATTTGACCCAAAAAAATCAGAAAAACAACCGGCAGACATTTTTTTCTTGGTTTGTCTTTTCTTTCCCCTCCCCTTTCCTTTTCCTTTTCCTTTTCTTATCTTTGAATATGATTTTTTCATAATAATATATTATTATAATATTATTTTATTTTGAATATGTTAGTAAAAATTTAGAAACAAATCAAATTAAATTAAAATCCAACTTTAACTAATTATAATATAAATTGAATAAAAGTATTAAAACAAGTCAATATATTTATATTATACATGTATAAAGTTGAACAAAATGCAAATTCAAATTTGCGAGTAGAAGATATTTATATAAACGCAGCGAACATTTATGAAGAAACAGATATAAATATTTTTTATATTCTTTGTTACTATATCAATAAAGACTCTAAATACCCTTTTTTGGAGTTCATGTTAGAAAAGGTATCATGTAGTAATGAATGGATGACTGAGCGATTTATATTACCATATATTTTGATAACAAATACTGAAAAGTCGATAGAAGAGTTAGTGACCGATAAGATTCAAAAGTGTTTGAAACATTTAGGATATAGTGAACCCGTATTATCTAGTGCCGAGCTATATAAGGGACTAGTTTATGACAAAAATAATAAAATATATGCCATGGTGAATATAACGGATTTAGATATTCATAAACAGTGTGAATATTATTTGTCCAGAAAGTCGGCCTGTTGGTTTGTTTTACCTACAGAGATTATAAATAACATGGAAATATGTAATATACCTGTGGAGCAAGAAGTGGTCGATTTATTTACATCGGTGCCCTCTCTGGGGCTACTGACAAATGTAGAAACCGATAGCTATTATTTGGCTCCAGATGTGGCATATACTGGGGATGAAATGCGTAAGGTAAAGTTTGCTTATATATTTGGGGAAAGGAAACGAAAGATATATGAAACGGGAGGGGAGTACTATCATTTTTACAAACACTTTAAGGATGCCGTGAAAGACGGGGGATGGATAAAGGAAGGGGGTATACATAAAGTAGACGAAGACAACGAAGCAAGGTTCAGTGTTTCGGGTAACTTGTTAGTAGATAATGATTACGGAAGATATATATCAGGGGGGATTAATAGATATGCCGTTTTTGCAGAAAGTATCAAGTTAATAAAAAAAGAAGAGGACATTACGGAAGAATTTGATGAGGACTGTTTAGTTATTCAGTTAGAAGAAATGAGTATTAAACCGGATTTCGTAGTAAAGGAGTATACAAACTTTGTATCCCTGTCTTATCACTTGTTAGACAAGGCAATATTAGAAGATAGGTATAAATATTCTAAGGGAGAAATGTATATGATAAAATAGTTAGTTATTATCTATTGTACATGTATTCGGTATATAGTTATATATTTTTCTCGTATAACTATATATGACATCAACTGCTACAAAAGTAGGTATATATATATTGTTTACATATGCAATAACCAAAATATTGGATTTTTATGGATTTGACATTAGTCAGTATGGTTCTTATCTAGCTTTTTATAGTTTTATATTGTTATCTATGATGGTATTACCAAATGACTACTATACTTTAAACCTTACTACTGCATTGAAGCCTCCGGCATCCAGCAGCGGTACCGACAAATAATTTATAACTATAAATCTGGATAATTCTAACAAAGTATTTATTAGAATTGAAAGAGTGGCGACTTCATAAAATATTGTGCTCTATCTCTATATTGCCCTATGTTAATATTTAAAACTTGACTATAAAAGTTATTAGTTAAGTCGTGTTTTACATACCACGCACGCACCCGTCTTAGAGATGCTGCATCACCGCTAGACGAAAGAATAGAACCTAATGTTCTATGGCCTACGGTTCCCGATTGAAATCGCTGTGTGCGAATGTTGCCAGTATTTCCGCCCATTTCTTTTTTATATATTAACGCAACATAAAAATATTTACTTATATCTAAATCTAAATCTCTTGATATTATATTATTTGTGTAATTCTTCTAACGCATGCAATATAATTTCTTCTTGGGGCGTTATTTTTTGGAATATCAAACATTCATCTATTTGAAAAGTGTAATGTCGATGCATGAAATTTTTACATACCAGTTGAACTCCATTATCTGTTATTTTTATATCACAAATAATACCCGAATAATGTAATGGTAGATGTTCGGGGTCAGTAATAGGAATCCATCTAACAAAGGAGCCATATTTTAACTCGTTTACCTCATCCACGTATCTGTATCCTTTCAACTTTTGTAAGTAACTCATTGTTGTTTGTTCATCTAAATGTAATTCATTCAAAATATCTAAATTCATTTGAGTTATTTTTGTAAAAGTTAAATTCATGATAGTTTCGTATGCGTCATCGTTCTCATTCTTGAAATCATACATGACTCTGTTTATATCTATACTCATATTTTTAATAATAAAAAAGAATAAATTTTAATCACAACATTCATTTTACTACTTATACTTAGGTAATGCATAAAGTAATGCATTATTTACCATCCAAACGCCCCGCCAAATGCACCCATCCCACCCGAATTGGCTGCCATCGGTTCAACATTCACTTCATTTGAACCCGGACTAGCTGCTCCAACTAGTGGAGTGGGGTCTTGTTGATACATGTCATTATAGTCTGGTAAAGACTGTTGCGAACCGGAAGGAGGGGGGAGAGAACTAATGGAAGTAGACCCTATCGAACTTAAAGACTGATTCATGGCCATTTGATTTTGAGAAGAATAAGAAGGATTTTGAGAAATGGGTTGAGATACTTTTACGCTGGCTTTCCCCTTTTTCTTGCCATCTTTGGTTGAGTTTGTATCCGTTTTTCCATCCCATAGTTCTGTAATACGGTCTACTAATATTGAAACCTTTTCACCTAATTTGGTTTGTAAACTCAACAATATCACCAACATTGCTAAAATAATATTTGTTACACTAAAAGAAGGATACTTTTCGCCACTATAAGTTGGAATATAAATAATAATTCGATGAATTATCAGTATAAAGAAAAACATGACGACAATTTGTGCTAAAACTTCGAAAACAATTTCCACTGACCTTTTTTCGTCGTCTGCTTCAGGGACAAACCGTTGGGTTAACTTATTGACAATAATCACTGGAATAATTGCTAAAAAAGTATATTGAATAATATTTAAGACTTCGGCTTTAGAATCGTCGTCAAAATTAAATACATGTTTAATTATTCCGGTTTTATTAGTTGTAGTTGTTTTTGTTAATTCATCCAAACTGTCCATATAATATATATATGGTATATTTAGAAATAAAATAATGAATTATACTAACTATATACGCAAAATCCAATCCTATAAGTATATATACATAAATAAGATATAAAGAGATATATCTAATATTATTTTATAAATAATGACAGACAAAACTACATTGACTCTAAACAAAGAAGAAGAAACCGAATCTCAAGAAAGTCAATACTTATCCTTGATTCGTCAGTTACTAGACCATGGACATAAAGAAGTGGGTAGAAACGGTACCACGTTGACTACATTTGGTCATATGATGTCTTTTTCTTTAGAAAAGGGTATTATTCCCATTTTAACCACCAAAAAAATGGCTTGGAAACATTGTTTGAAAGAGTTACTATGGTTTGTTAGTGGGAAGACGAATAACCGTATTTTAACAGACCAAGGAGTACATATTTGGGATGGCAATGCATCACCCGAGTATCTCGAGTCACGGGGCCTTACGGGGTACGTCGATGGCGAACTAGGACCGATTTATGGACACCAGTGGCGCCACTTTAACGCCGACTGGGAAGGCGATAAGGTGGACTATACTGGAAAAGGAGTTGACCAGTTACAAGAAATCATTGACGCATTAAAAGACCCGGTGAAACGGTTTAGTAGAAGATTGATTTTATCGGCATGGAATCCGTGTCAACTGAATGAAATGGCATTACCTCCTTGTCATATCTTATGCCAATTTAATGTACACGATACTAACAAGTTGAGCTGTAGTATGTACCAACGGTCGATAGATGTCATGTTGGGACAACCGTTTAATATTGCGTCTTATGCGTTTTTGACACATTGGATAGCCAAACACTGCGATTTAGAAGCATATAAGTTCGTTTACTTTATGGGAAACTGTCATATTTATGAAGAGCATATAGAAGGTGCAAAGGTTCAACTTTCGAGACAGCCTTATTGTTTTCCTAAAGTGGAAATCAAGGAGAAAAAAGAGAGGTTGGAGGATTATACTTTAGAAGACTTTAATATATCGGGTTATCACTCCCACGAAGGGATACCTTTAAAGATGATTGTTTGAAGATTTGATATTTCAAATATAAATATTTTATTTTTCTATTTGCGATTTTTTGACGTTTTTATTTTCATCAAAATCTAATATTGACATGAGTGCAAATCGTTCCGTACAAGCTGCCCAACGAAGACGAGCCGGAGGTCCGGAACCTGGGTTTCCAGGGAAAGTGCCTCCTCAACCGTCTATTAATTCTTCTCAAGTTTTTGCCAAGTCTGGAATAAGTGCCGCTACCAATTCAGTTCCCAGTAAACAGTTTAAACAAGGACAAGGACAAGGACAAGCAGAGTCTCAACCCGGTGGATTCAATAAAATGACTATTGCACATGCGATTACGTTAATTACGTTAAGACTGGGTGCTTTGGAAACCAAAGTATCAAATCAGTCACAGTTTGGGTTAGATGAAAACGTGGTAATAGTGGAAAGAGGAATGATTGAGTCTTTGACTTCGAGATTGGATGATTTGGAAAAAGAAAAAAGCGGTTTATCCGCATCGGTATCCGTAGGAACTACATCCACTGTTAGTACAAGTGCGGTTAACAAAGAAATCACTTTATTAAAACAACAGTTGGACTCATTTAAAAACTCTTTCGTCCAAACCAAGTCTACAACGACTACTTTAACAAAAGAAAACAAGGAGCTCAAAGGACATATAGAAACGTTGAAAAAAGAGTTGGTAAGTATAAAAGAGTTATTGAATACTGTAAACGATATATCCATGGAAAATAGTCAAAAAATATTTACGTTATCCATGTGTCTACCAGAGTCTCTAAATATAGGAGAGGAAGAACAACAGGAAGATGACGGCGAACAAGAGGAAATAGACATTACAACAAACCATGTAGGAACCATGAGTTTGAATATAGATGAAAATGAAAATGAAAATGAAGATTTGGATGGAATCCAAATAAGAGATGGTCCGGTATATGTCAGTTTAATGAGTTAAGGAAATAAGGAAAATCCTTATATTAAGAACTTAGGAAATAAAATGAAAGGAACTTAAAAACAATCCTTGGATATCTACTATATTCGGTTATATGTACTTTAAAATAGAAACAAAGTGTAAGCAAGAGGTTTTTTTGGCATTGTTTCAATTGTTGAAAAATTGGACCACCCTAATTACGTTACACTTTAAAGCCGACTATATGTGTATTTTTTCAATGGACAAGTCACATATTTGTTTCGCAGACGTACGTATTGAGAAAGAGTGGTTCACAGAGTATGTCGCAGAAACGGAGAATAAAATAACCGTGGATTCAACCAGTTTGGCATTATTATTGACCCATTCCACCGGGAATGACGTGGTCGAGTTCAAGTTTGAGGACGAAGAGGACCCGGATAAGTTATATATTAATTTTTTGAATGCCAAAGAGAAAAAAAGTTTTGACCATTATTACGAGTTGCCACTAACAAACGTAGAAGAGGACCCGCTGAATATACCCGAGCACGATTATGACGTTGAACTCACTATTGAATCCAAAAAGTTAGGATTGATACTAGCAGAGTTGAACGTATTCGGTCAAAACTTACATATCAAGTGTAACGAAAATGTGCTCGAGTTTCGTTCGAACGGCGATATTGCCAATACCACATTAAACATCCCTATTGACGACTTATCGGCCTACGCTATTGCGGAAGGAGAAGAATTAAATGTCTCTTTTAGTCTGCCACATATATTGAAAATGTGTACTTCGATGAAACTATCTACCCTGGTAGATATAGGATTGTCAGATGAGTACCCCATGTTTTTGAAGTATCATTTAAGCGAACATAGCGAGGCCAAGTTTTATATTGCACCAAAAATCAAAGACGATGATTGATAGTTTTGCGTAAAGTCAATTAAACTATGTTAAAATTTAATTTAATTGACTTTGTAATAAGATGATGACTTATTATAATAATTCTTTAAAAAATAAAAAAAATGCATAAACTAAATCAAGTTAATACACGTAAAAATATTATAAGTGGACAAAAAAATCCGGCAATAAGTTGAATCATACCGGTAAACTTTTCTGAATCGTCGTTTATTAGAGATAAAAATGGCTCATAACTTTTATTACTCCCAGGTACATAACTCGGGTCAAGAATCTGTTTTTCGGTTATTGTCAAAACACATTCCGAATAAGTAATCCAGTGAATCTGCAAAGTAACAAATAAACAAATAAAAACAATATCATTCAACACCGATACTTTTGTTAAAAATGGAAAAAACAATAAACAAAAAAATACAAAATAATGTATCATTCTGATTGCATATAGTTTTATTTTGTTAAAAATATTTAATTTTTTTTCTTGATTCTTGATAATATCATGTTTTTTGATATACGCATTAAATGTTAAAAATAAGGCAATAATTATACTAATTATTACTGTATTTTTAAGTGTTAACTTATTAAACATAATATATTTATATTATATTTATATTATTATTTTGTATAACATTATTACCTTTTTTTAGACTTGTTATAGAAGTCAAAGTTAATATACTTTTTTGATTTTGAAGTTGTATATAAAACAAAAAAAAATAATAAAAACAATGATACAAATAATAATATTAACAATATAAATAATAATTTAGAAAAAAAATATAATAAAGAAAATCCGGGTTCTGGTTGACTATCTAAATTCAATAATTTAATAACATAATCTTTTAATTTAATAACATAATCTTTTAATTTAATGACATAAATATTACCATCTTTTTCATGCCAATTTTGTTTGTTTTCAGTTTCTGGAAATGTTTGATAACACAATGGTTTGTAATAAAAAAATTTGTTATTAATATTTTTGTCTATTATAACATCCCAGTGTTTATATTTTAATTCAAAATTATTTATTTTCTGAATACATTTATTAGAATAAATAACACTATGCGTTGCAAAACTTTTAATGGACCTATATGTATTTAAATTACTAGTAGGACATATAATAACTGGTATTAATCCAAGGTAATATATAAATTCATTATCTTTATTTAATTCTAAAAAATTATTAATATTATTTATATGTTCATTATTCATTACTTCACTATTAAATATAAAATCATCTTCTAGGATTAATATATTTTTATAGTTATGATTATTGGCATGTTTAAAACACTGTAAAAATGCATCACTTAAGTCTTGATATGATACTTGTTCAATTAATTTTTTATTGCAATTTTTAAATCCTTTATTAAACAATATGAATATATTTTTTGTAGGTTTTATTCGATTTATTTCACTATATACATGTTCTATTCGACCATTATTTTCTAAGTGGATAACGTAGGTACAATCAATCGTTTTATCGAATAATCCATTTTCGAAAGTTATATTTTTAAAACTATAACATTTTGTATTATAGTCTATATTCATGGATATATATTATGTATATTTATTTTAATTTGTATATTTCGCATTCAAACGTAAAATTATTTTTACCTATCCGGATTATTTTCATATTCTTGTAATTTTTTGTTCAACATATGATTATGAAATTCAAGTGTTTGGATTTCTTCTTTCAACTCTTTGTTTTCACGTGTTAGTATATATACTTGTTCTCTTAATAAAGGAATATGTTTATTTTCTTTTATCTCTTTTTTATGAATAAACTGCATACTTTAATATAAAATATAGGATATATAATATATTGGTTAGTCTTAACGTGTAAAAAAATATAATATATAATATATAACATTGGTTCCATTGAACCAAAGTAGTATAATCTAAACTAACATACCTCAACCATTTCTTCAAAGAAATGTACAAAACGTTTTCTAAAAATATAAAGGTTGTTTCTAAAAGAAACACTCAGTCAAACCCATTGTCTTTATCAAAGGTATATAAAATCTCTTTGATTTTGGCAACTGTCACTTGATACTTTTTGACAGGTTTCATAAGGTTGACATCATCTAACGTGCCATTATATCGTACTATCTGTTTAATTACCTGAATCAGCATAAAGTTATAATAAAACATTCCCCGATGTTTTAGTAGTGCGAGTCGGTGGTTTTGGACAGGTTTCCAAAGTCGACCTTCTATACCACATATGGTAATATTTGTTCGGCAGGTTTCTAGTGTATCACCAAAGTTACCACACTTGTTAGTCGGATGAATAAAGTCTTTGCGTAGTGAGTTGGGGATATGGTGTATACATGTTTTACAAGACCGTGGAATACTACCAACACTTTTATAATAAAGAAGACTGAATGAAAGAAAGAGGAAAATGCATATCATTTGATGAAGTTATTAACGGATAATCGTCAACGGAAATATAAATCATTTTTTTTGAACCTAGTACGTATGTATAAAATGACGCATTGGAAGTAATTTACAGAATGTTTTGTTT
>Ga0136644_10002019_pt1 | contig 15764 bp, 10 predicted proteins | sample C_130820_EF_Meta_FD_94780 | JGI IMG/M metagenome (GOLD analysis project Ga0136644, IMG submission 94780) | Freshwater microbial communities from Lake Croche, Canada to study carbon cycling - C_130820_EF_MetaG (v2) (version 2) | ecosystem: Environmental > Aquatic > Freshwater > Lake | place... | reverse complement strand
TCGGTCTGGTTGACGAGATCGCCGCGATGGTGGCTTGGCTTTGTACCCAAGACTGCGCGTTCACAACGGGTGCGGTCTTCGACCTCTCCGGCGGTCGGGCGGTTTACTAAACGATGGCGGCCAAGATCGAAGCGGCGGTTCGCTACCGTGCGGCCGACCTGGAGGGCTTCGCGCACACGTTGCTGGTGGCGGCTGGCCTCCAGGAAAGCCTTGCGCGCGACGTTGCCCAGGTCCTGCTGGAAGGGGATCTGCTGGGTCATGACACCCATGGGCTCGCGCTGCTCGCACCCTACCTAAACGAGATCGACACCGGCGGTATGGCGCGCAGTGGTTCGCCGACGCGCATAGCTGGCCGCTTGGCGGCCCAGTTGTGGGATGGGCAGCGGCTGCCGGGGCCGGCCCTGGTGCGTCAGGGTCTGAGCTGTGCGGCCGAGATGGCCGCGGCGTGCGGGACCGGCTCGGTGGTCATTCGTCGTAGCCATCACATCGCGTGTCTGGCAGCTTTTCTGGGGCCGTGGGTCGAGCGTGGGCTGGCCGTCATGCTGATGAGCTCGGACCCGTTTACCGCGAGTGTGGCGCCCCACGGCGGGAGGCAAGCCGTTTTTACGCCAAACCCGCTGGCGGTTGGAATCCCAACCGAATCGACGCCAATCTTGATTGATATTTCGGCCTCGCTGACGACCAATGGCATGGTCAACCGCTTGGCGCGCAACGGCCAACGACTCGCCCACCCCTGGCTGCTCGACGGCGCGGGCCATCCGACCAACGATCCGACCGTTTTTAGCCAAAAGCCGCCGGGGACGATTCTCCCGCTGGGAGGGGTGGAGGCGGGTCACAAAGGCACGGGGCTCGCATTGTTGGTTGAAATGCTGACCGGTGGCCTGGCCGGCCTGCATCGTGCTGACCCTTGCGAGGGCTGGGGCGCAACGGTCTATTTGTTGTGCATCGACCCCGATGCTTTTGGTGGTCGGACCGCCTTCGCGCACCAGATGCAGTGGCTGGCGCAGGCTTGTCGGGCCAGCGAACCGCAACCGGGCATCGACGCGGTGCGCGTGCCGGGCGACCGCGCGCTGGCGCGTCGAGCCGAACAATTGGCGAACGGCGTGCTGCTGCAAAGCGAGATTTTGCCAAGCCTAGTCTCGTGGGCGCAGCGCTTTGATGTCGCGCTACCCAATGCACAGGGAGCTTGAATCCAGCGAGTGGCGCGGGCAAGGCTTCACTGGAAGCAAGCTCGGGTTTGGCTGAAGCAAGTTCGGGTTTGGCTGAAGCAACTTCCGGTTTGGGCGGGAAATCGCTACGATGCCCGGGCATTGACGCCGAGTGCCAGTTTGGCGCCCCTTGAATTGGATGGCCTTAGGCCCGCACCGTGAACCTGGTCTTTCAGAATCCCTTTCGCACACTCGGCTTACTCGCTGGCGCCTCCAGCCGAGACATTGCTCAACGGGTCGCCGAACTGCGGGTCCGGGCCGCGGTCGGTCAGGTCCCTGTCTTTGTTCATGACCAGCCCGGGTGGCCCGCCATCGATCGCAGCCTGTCCGCGGTCGAGGCCGCTGCCGCTGCCGTTGAGGATTCCGAAGGGCGCTGGTTTCACGGCCTTTTTTGGTTTCGGGCGAACGATCCGATCGATGAACTCGCGCTCGAGAGTTTGAGCGCGGGCCGGGCGACGCAGGCCCTGCGCTTGTGGGACCAACGCATTGCACGCGGTGGCCGCGAAGTGAGCTCCTGCCTGATTAACCGAGCGGTTCTCAGCCTGGCGCTTGGTTGCGCTCCGGCGGCGGGTAACCCGGCGCTCCTGCGTGCTGGCCTGGATGGCCTCGGCCACGCCCTGGCCGATCATGCGCTGGCGGTGCGTGGCGAACTGCCCGCCTCGCGGTGGAGCGAACTCATGCGCCGCCTGGTATCGGCGTTGCTGGCGGAGTCGGCCCTCGAGGTCGGCGGTGAATTTGGTCCCGAGCGTCTGGACCTGATTGCTGCCATGGGCCGCTTTCCCGCGGAAGTCCGCGAAGGGGTCCACCGTGCCTTGACCCTTCCGGTGTTTGAACGCCTTGAGCGGGCGATCGAGCATCCCGACAAGCTCGACGAAGCCCTCGACGCCTTTACCCGTTTGCGCCGGATTGTGGGGACGCATGACCAGCGTCTGCAGATCATCGCCAATCAGCTGGCGGCTGCGTACTTCTTTGCCAACCCGCCATCCCTCGGCGCGACGCCAGAGGCCGCTGAACCGCAATCGCAGATGCTCGAGCTGGCGGAAACGCTACCCGTGATGGGGCGGGTGTTGGACGAGGCGCGTGCCGCTCAAACCGCCTCGGATCCGCCGGCGCGTGAGCTGCCTGCCGAAGTTCTCTCTGCCGAAGTTCTCTCTGCCGAAGTGCTGCCCGCGGATGGACTCCCTGCGGAGGCACTGCCTGCGAGTGAGCTGCCGATTATCACGCCAGCGGATGCCGAATCATCCGTTGAGCCCGTCGTTGAATCCGACGCTGACCCTTGGGTTGAACCGAGCATTGCCTCCGAGACCTTGGCCGAGTCTGTTGAAGAGCCGATTGTTGAGCCGATTCTTCAGCCGACGCTACAGCCGATCGACGAACCAAGCGTCGAGCCGATCACGGAAGCGCTGGCTCCTGCCGTTACCGAGCCGATACCCGCTGCCGCCGCTGAGCCGCCCGCGTCGACCGAAGTCCCGCTCTTTTTAAGAACGGCGCAGGAATCGCCGCAAGTTCCAAGCGCCGCCGCAGACCCCGTCGCTGAGGTGTCGCTTGCCATGCCGGGCGCGGCGATTGCAACCGAGCTCGCGGCCAAGCCCGAGGCGCCGGCTACAGCCCCCGCCTTCGACTCCGCGCCGCCCGTGGCTCCCGCAGCGCCGCCCTCGACCCCGGCGACGGATTCTGCGCCGCCTGCGGCCCAGGTCCCGGTTGCTCCGGACCGGAGCGCGCAGATTGCGGCGGCGAAGCGCTCGCTCGCGGAGCGCATGCAAGGCAAGCTGCTGACGATCGAGGAGGCGGCGACACTGATCGACGCCGCACGCCCGGACCTCACCAAATTGAAAGCGCTATTGGGGCGCGAAGACCCGCAGTATTTGCTGGCTTGTGATGCGCTCGCCGCTTTGGCTTTGGATCACTTGGTGCCGATGGTTGATAGCGAACGCGAGCGCTTCGAGCTCGTTCAGGATCGGGCGGCGGCGCGTAGCGTTTTGGATCGCGCCGAAGTGGCGGCGCGCAAGTTGGCGATGCTCGACCTCGGGGCTGAAGCGCGCGAACGCGTCGCCCGTTTCTTGGGCGCATTGCGCGATTTGATCTAGCACGACACCGCCGCACTCAGCGCAAGCGGTCCCTCCGGTCGCCTGGGCGCGGTGCCGAAATTGGCTGTCGGAGCGGGCCTTGCCGCCGCGAGCCTGGCGGCGGTGATTGCCTGGTTGATGGGCGGTTGATGTGGACCGAGGCGTTTTGATTCGCTGGTTCTGTCGGGTCATTGCCAGTGTCGTGTTCTTGCACGCGACAGGGGCTGCGGCTGCGCCAGCGGACGAAGCGCAGGTTGAAGCATTGGCGGCGCGCGTCAGCCAACATGACCGCAAGATCGATACCACCGAGCGTAATTTGCGGGAGCAAACCGAAGAATTTCGCGCGGCGCGCGCGCGTTTCGAAAACTGGTTGCGTGGTCATGAAGAGCGGCTGCGCGTTGATGAGGATCGTTTGCGCCAGCTCGATAACCGCCTGACAAAAATCGATCAGGGTTTTAACAACACGGCAGCTCGTTTGGCCCAGGGTGAGAAGCGGGTCGACGGCGCGATCGATGAATTGCGGGAGCAGCAACTCGGTACGGAGCGTCGCCTGATCGATCTCCTCACCTCGCGCACGGCGGGGATCGGTGCTGCCATTCTCGCGGTCGTTCTGGTGGGGGCGGTTGCTCTGGTTTTTCTGCGCAGCGCTTTGCGCGCCGCGCAGTCGGGGTTGGGTGCGCGCGCTGAGATGGCGTTGTCGTCGATTCGATCGGCGGAAGAACGCTTGGCGCAGGCGGACACCAAATTAGTGGAAGCGCTCACGCAGCAGTTGATCCGAACCCGCGAGATGGCCGCCGCGAGCACGCCCCAAGCGGCCGTTACCGGGGCCCTGGATGGGGCGCGTGAGCGCTCGGGCTCTGGCCGGGGCAGCATGGGCGGCGCTGGGTCAGCGCTGGATTCGGCGGGGCATTCGCCGGGTGGTGAGGCCGGCAGTGCGGCGGGTGGTGCTGCGGGCAGCGCGGCCGGCGACGCGCGCGAGCGACGAAGCCACGAGGAAGAATTGCGTAGCGCGCCGGTTGACCATACCCTTGCGATCCGTTTGGCCGATGAGGTTCACCGGATGCGTCGCCGCTTGGCGAGTTTGCCCGAGGAAACGCGGGGCCTGGTGCCGCTGCGCCGCTCGATCGAGCGACTTGAAGCGGAGCTTGCGAGCCACGGCTATGATCTCGTCGATCCAATCGGGCGACCATTCGTCGATGGCCTGACCATGGAAGCGCGTTTCGTTAGCGATGAGTCGTTGGCCGCAGGCCAACGCGTGATTTCGAAAGTGATCGTGCCCCAAGTGAATTATCGTGGGGCCCTGGTTCGGATGGCCGAAGTCGAAGTTAGCCTGGGCGCCTGATCCTTCCCGGTTTTCGTGCGCGACTTCAAACGATTGCAAACCATTAACCCCGCCTCGTGCAGTACGCCTTGAGATGAGCGATGAGACAGCGAATCGATTACGGAATTGACTTAGGCACCACCAACTCTGCGATTGTGCGGATGGAGGCGGGCGAACCACGGATTCTGAAGAGCGACGACACGCAATCCGACACCACGCCGTCTTGCGTTGCCTTCACCAAGGCACGCAACGTCCACGTCGGCGCCCACGCGCAGAACCTGGTGCAGGAAGAGGCGAGTCGGGCGTTTCGCCGGCGCGCTCAGGCTGCGGTGGTCGCGACCAATGCGTTTGCAGAGTTCAAGCGCACCATGGGGACCGATCTCGCGTATCACAGCGACCACATGGCGGCTGATTTTTCATCGGAAGCCCTGTCGGCCGAAGTGCTGCGCAAACTGCGGAGTTACGTTCGCGACGAACCGCTCGATGCAGCGGTCATCACGGTGCCGGCGATGTTTCGCCAAAATCAGCTCGACGCTACCCAACGCGCGGCTGAAATGGCGGGTTTTGGCTACGTCGAGCTTCTGCAGGAACCAATCGCCGCCTCGATTGCCTACGGTATCCAGGCGGGCGCGATCGACGGTCACTGGCTCGTGTTTGATTTTGGTGGCGGCACCTTTGATGCCGCATTGATGCGGGTCGAGGATGGCGTGATGCGCGTCGTCGACACCGAGGGCGACAACCACCTCGGCGGCAAGAATCTTGATCAGGCAATCGTCGAGGAACTGCTGTTGCCTGCGCTGTCGTCGGATGTCGGTTTGTCGATCGGCAACACCCTCGCTGACGTCGAACGGCGTCGTCTGCTCGCCGGCGCGTTACGGCGCCACGCCGAGCGCGCCAAGATTCAGTTGTCGACGCGCGAAAGCGTGCTGATCGAGATCGAGGACCTGGGTAATGACGACGCGGGCAACGAAATTTTCGCCGAGGTCAACCTCTCGCTCGCCGATTGGGAGCGGGTCGCCCGGCCGATTTTTCAGCGTGCCATCGATTTGTGTCGCGGGTTGCTCGAGCGCAATGGACTGACGGGCGAAAGTCTACGCACCCTGATCCCGGTGGGTGGCCCGACGCTTTCGCAAACCCTGCGTCGCATGCTGCGCGAGCAGCTCACCGAGCGCATCGATACCCGCATCGACCCGATGACAGCAGTCGCGCGTGGCGCGGCGATTTTCGCGTCGACGCGCCAAGTTCCACGAGCAATCCAGCGCCGCGATGCGAGTCGGGCGCAGCTCACGTTGCGCCACCCGGATAGCACCGTCGAAACCGAGGTTACGGTGGGGGTGCGGGTTGACCGTGAACTTTCGTCGGCGACGCTACCAGCGGGCTTGGCAATTGAATTGGTTCGCTCCGACCGCGGTTGGACCAGCGGTCGGGTCGCGCTCGAGGATGACGTTGCCGTGCTGACAGCAGCGCTGGAACCCGGCGTACAAAACCGCTTCGAGGTGACGCTCACCGACGCGCAAGGAAATTTGCTGGATTGCGAACCGACGGAATTCGGCATTCTGCAGGGTCTACGTATTGCCCATGCGACGCTGCCGTATCACATTGGCATCGACGTCGTTGACCTCGCGAGCGGCCAGCAGGGGGTGTACCCGATCGCGGGGCTGGAAAAAAACCGCTCCTTGCCCGCCCGTGGCAAGGGTTCGTACCGTACCGCGAAGATGATTCGGGCGGGTGAGGCGGACGATCGAATTCGTATCGAATTTTATGAGATGTCGTATCAGGGTATCGGTTCGAGGGCGAGCTTGAATCAACCCGTCGGTGCCTTGACGCTGACCGGCGCCGATCTGGTCGCGAGTCTTCCCGAGGGCAGCCTGGTCGAGGTCACGCTCAAGGTCGATGCTTCGCGTCGAATTTCAGCCGCGGTGTTTTTCCCGGCGATTGACGAACAGATCGACCGTGCGCTCGACTATGACGTCCAGTCCGACGATGAGCACCGGCTGCGCTCCGATCTGCGCGAGGCGCGCGCGGTGTTGGCGCGGGTGCACGAGATAGCCGCCCCTGAATCGTTACTGCGTCTCGAGGTCGAGTTCGACGCGCTGGAGAAACTGCTGGGCGCAGAGTCGGCGGACCTCGACCGCCTGCTCGAGGTGCGTGAGCGCTTGCGCTCGGTGATGGTCGAGTTGGATGCGTCGGATCGCACCGCGCAGTGGTTGCGCGCCGAAAAGCGGGTCGAAGCGGCCATGGCTTCGCTATCGGTCACGGCCCGTCGGCTCGGTTCGGGTGCGGTGGATCCGGTGATCGAAGCGTTTCATCAACGCATTGCCGCGCTGCGAACGCTACGCGACCCGCGGATTGCCCGCGCGATGGCCGACGAGATCCGCGCCCACGTGTTCAATCTCGTGCGCGAGGACATTGGCTTGTGGGCTTCGTATGTGGCGGGCTTTGAGCGCGACTTCGAATCGCGCGAGTGGACCGACCGCGCGGAGGCTCGGCAACTGCTCGATGAAGCACTCGCGCTGATGGCGGCAAAGCCCGAGCGCGCCGCGCTCGAGCGGATCGTGATCGCGATGTTTGCGTTGTTGCCGCGCGAAGATCGTCAGAGCGCGCGTCAACTCAGCGATGAGGTTTTGCGTCAGTAACGCAGTCCGAACAGCGCCAATAAGTCGGAGGGGGTGGCTGCAAGGGCACCAGCACCCCACACCGACGGCGGCTCTGAGCGATCGAAGAAGCCCCATTCGGCGGCAACCGTGAACATCCCGGCGGCGTGGCCCGCTTCCACGTCGCGACGATCATCGCCAATATAGAAACAGCGCTCGGGCGCCACTCGGGTGAGCTCTGCAGCGTGCAGCAAGGGCGCTGGATGGGGTTTGGGGTGCGCAGTGGTATCCCCCCCGATGGCAGTTGCGCTGCGCTCGAGCAAACCGAGGCTTGCGAGCACAGGGCGCACAAATCGCTCGGCTTTGTTGCTCACAACCCCCCAGAGAATGCCCTCGGCTTCGAGCCGTTCGAGTACTTCCGGCATGCCCTCGAAGAGTCGCGTGTGCACGACAAGCGCTTGCTCGTAACGGGTCAGAAATTCGACGCGCAGGGCCTCATATTCGGGGGCATCACTCGTCAGGCCGAAGCCCTTTTCTAACATCCCCCGTGCGCCCCGGGAGACGTAGGGGCGCAAGTGTGCCACCGGCAACACGTCGAGATTGCGGGCCGCGCGCATCGCGTTGAGCGCTGCAGCGAGGTCATCCGCGGTGTCGGCGAGCGTACCGTCGAGGTCAAAGAAAACAGCATCCGGGGGCAGACGACGAGCTTGCATCGGGGGCGCTCAGCGGTTTGGTTTGCGAAAAGCGACCAAGTAGTTGACCGAGACGTCGCTCGGATGGAGGCGGTAGCTTGCGCGTAAGGGGTTGTACTGCAAGCCCTTGAATTCCACGAGTTCAAGCCCGCTCGAGCGGGCTGCTCGAACGAGCTCGGCGGGGCGAATGAACTTCTCGTAGTCGTGCGTACCGCGCGGCAAGAGGCGCAGTAGGTACTCGGCGCCGATGATGGCAAACAAGAAGGCCTTTGGATTGCGGTTGATGGTGGAAAAAAAGAGCCAGCCGCCGGGCTTTGCGAGCCTCGCACAGGCGTCGATGGTGGCGGCTGGGTCGGGCACGTGTTCCAGCATTTCCATGCACGTCACGACGTCGAAGGGCTCGGGGCCCTCGATCACCAGGTCTTCTGCAGACACGCGGCGATACTCGACCGTGGCGCCGGTTTGCAGCCGGTGGAGCTCGGCAACCTTGAGGGGTTTGTCGGCAAGGTCGATGCCAAGCACCTGCGCGCCTGCCAGCGCCATCGATTCGGCGAGGATGCCACCGCCGCAACCCACATCGACAATGCGTTGATTCCGCAAGCCCGCGAGCCCCTCGATCCAGCCCAAGCGCAGCGGATTGATGGCGTGCAGGGGTTTGAATTCCGAGGTCGGATCCCACCAGCGGGAGGCCAGGGACTGAAACTTCGAAAGTTCTGCCGGGTCGAAATTGCTCGAGCTCGCTCGGCCTGGTTCAGTGGAGGGGTACACGCGGGCCAATCCTTGAACAAAATGAAAAAAGCCCCGCGCGCCTTTGGCAGCGGGGCCCGATCAAAACCGGTCCGGAGTACATGCGATCGGCGACGCAGTCGGTGCCGACCCGCGACGCGGCCATCGGACGCGCCGCGACGGGTTGCGCTCTACTTCGCCGGCCGGGTACCGACCACCTCAACTTCAACACGCCGGTTTTTCGCCCGGCCTTCACGCGTTTTGTTGTCGGCGATGGGTTGCTTCTCGCCCTTGCCTTCGGTGTAGATCCGGTTCGGCTCGATGCCCTTGCTCACCAGATAAGCCTTGACCGAGTCAGCGCGGCGCTGTGATAAGCGGTTGTTGTAATTGTCAGAACCAATGCTGTCGGTGTGGCCGACCGCGATGATGACCTCGAGCGCGATCCCTTTAACGCGATCAACCAACTCGTTGAGCTTGGTTTTGCCCTCTGGCTTGATCACCGACTTGTCGAAATCAAAGAAGGTATCGGCCGCATAGGTTACCTTCTCGCTGGTTGGCTTTGCCGAAGGGGCTGGTGCCGGGGCCGGCGCTGCTTTCGGCTCAGGAGCCGGCGCTGCTTTGGACTCGGGTGCGGGCGCCGCTGCAGCTGGCGCCGGCGCTGGGGCAGGTGCGGCCGCAGGTGCCGGGGTCGGTGCCGCGGCGGCTGGGGCCGCCTTCGGGGCTGCCTTTGGCAGCAGATCGTCATCACAGCCGGCGATCGCATTCGCCGGCGTGAAGCTGCCGGTGTGCCAGCAAAGGTTGTTACCGCTCTTAACGATTACCGTGCCGCCGGCACTGATGACGTAGCCGGGGTTGTTCGGGTCGACCTTCTGTGCCAGCGCGTATCCGGAACACACCAGTGCGGAGACGGCGACCAGATTGACGAGGGATTTTGATTTCATACTAAGCATCCTCACGAGCGATATTGCGCCGAAGTTTGCCATAGGGCGGCCCGGGCCGCCACTTCGTGCAAAACCCGCACGGCAGCAGGGCGATTCAGCTGTCGCTTGCTGACAACAGCTTCACCGCCCAGCCAAACCTCCGACAAATGCTCTCGCCCACCCGCGTAAATCAGTTGTGCCACGGGGTCCGCAGCGCTTGGAATCAGCGCGGGGTCGTCGAAGTTGAAGGCGATCAGGTCGGCGCATTTGCCAACTTCAATCGAACCGATTTCGCTTTCCAGGCCGAGCGCGGCTGCCCCACTGAGCGTCAGGTTGCGCAGGGTCTGATGGGCGGGCCAACCGGCGGCGTCGCCGCTTGTTCCTTTCACCAGGAACGCCGCAGTACGTGCTTCGGCGAGCAGGTCGAGTCGGTTGTTGCTCGCCGACCCATCGGTGCCGATGCCGATGCCGACCCCGGCGGCGCTCAGCTTTGCGATCGGCGCGATGCCCGCCGCGAGCTTGAGGTTCGAATGGGGGCAATGGGCGACGTGGACCCCGTGTTCAACCAGTAGGCGGATGTCCTGCTCGTCCAGGTGGACCGCGTGCACTGCGATCATTTCAGGACTTAGCACGTCTAGCTTGGCGAGTCGCGTCAGCGGGCGGCAACCATGCTGGGCCAGGCTCTGCGCGACTTCTTCGCTCGTCTCGTGCACATGCATGTGCACGGGCAGCGACAGTTCGGCGCTCAACTTGGCAACTTCGCGCAGCATGGCATCGCCAACGCTGTAGGGCGCGTGCGGCCCCAGCGTAAAGTGCACGCGTTCTTGCGAGCGCAGGCGATCGCGCAGATCGAGCCCTTTGCGCAGACATTCCTCGGCGCTGCCGGCCCACGGTGTCGGGAAGTCGAGAATGACGATGGCGCTCGCGATCCGTAACCCGAAAAGCTGCGCTGCCTGCACCGTGCTTTCCGGGAAAAAGTACATGTCATTGAAGCAGGTGACCCCGCTGCGCAGCATTTCGGCGCACGCGAGCACACTGCCGTCGAAAACGAAGTCGGCCGAGAGCAGTTGCGATTCGAGCGGCCAGATCCGTTCTTGGAGCCACTGCTGTAGCGGTAAGTCGTCGCCTACGCCGCGCAAAAGCGCCATCGCGGCGTGGCTGTGCAGGTTGACGAAACCCGGCGTGATGAGATGCGAGGGGAGGGCTGTTTGGCGAGCGTCGGGCCATGCGGCAATGAGCTCAGCGACCGGCCCGAGCGCGACGATGCGGTCGCCCTGGATCGCAATCGCATGTTTTTCAAGGACGCTGCCCTGCGGCACGACGGGCGCGATCCAACGCGGGATCAGAAGTTCGACGGCAGGGCTTGTCAAAACGGGGTTACCTCTGGGGTCAGGGGCTGGGTAGGGCGACTCGAATGTTACAATTGTCAGCTTGATGGATAGCTTTGCCAAAGAAACCCTCCCGGTTAGTCTCGAGGAGGAAATGCGCCGCTCTTACCTCGATTACGCGATGAGCGTTATCGTCGGGAGAGCCTTGCCCGATGTGCGGGACGGTCTCAAGCCGGTGCACCGGCGAGTGCTGTTTGCCATGCACGAGCTCAACAACGACTGGAACCGCGCCTACAAGAAGAGCGCGCGGATCGTTGGGGACGTAATCGGTAAGTACCACCCCCACGGGGACAGCGCGGTCTACGACACGATCGTTCGCATGGCGCAGGACTTTTCGCTGCGCTATCTGTTGGTCGATGGTCAGGGCAACTTTGGCTCGGTCGACGGGGACAACGCGGCGGCGATGCGTTACACCGAAATCCGGCTCAGCCGGATCGCGCACGAGCTGCTCGCAGACATCGACCGCGAAACGGTGGACTTTGGCCCCAACTACGACGGCAGCGAGCGCGAGCCACTGATCCTGCCCGCACGGATTCCGAACCTGCTCATCAACGGCAGTTCGGGCATCGCGGTAGGGATGGCGACCAACATGCCGCCGCACAATTTAAACGAGGTCATCGACGGCTGCCTGCTCTTGCTCGAGCGGCCCGACGTGAGCATCGATGAACTGATCGAGAAGATTCCCGCTCCTGACTTCCCAACGGCGGGGATCATTTACGGCTTGAGCGGCGTTCGCGAGGGTTACCGAACGGGACGCGGGCGCGTGGTGATGCGCGCGCGCACCCATTTCGAGGACATTGATCGTCCGGGTGCAGCGGGCCGGCAATCGATCATCGTTGATGAACTGCCCTACCAGGTCAATAAGCGGACCTTGCTCGAGCGCATGGCCGAGCTGGTGAACGAGAAGAAGCTCGAAGGCGTGAGCGACATTCGCGATGAGTCCGATAAATCGGGCATGCGCGTTGTCATAGAGCTCAAGCGGGGCGAAGTTCCCGAGGTCGTACTGAACAACCTTTACAAGTCCACCCAGCTGCAGGACACGTTCGGCATGAACATGGTGGCGCTGGTCGATGGCCAGCCCCGCCTATTGAACTTGCGCCAGCTGCTGGAGTGCTTCCTCTCGCACCGGCGCGAGGTGGTCACGCGGCGCACGGTTTTCGAGCTCCGGAAGGCGCGCGAGCGGGGTCATCTGCTCGAAGGGCTGGCCGTCGCGCTGGCGAATGTCGATGCGATGATCGCGCTCATCAAAGCTGCGCCAACGCCCCCGATTGCGAAGGAACGCTTGCTCGCGCAGTTGTGGGACCCGGGCCTCGCGCGCGAGATGGTCGAACGCGCGGGGGGCGAGTCCGACGCTGCGCCCGACCTGGGGGCCGACGGTGCAGCGGCAACGGCTGTGGCCGGTGGCGCGCGCATCGCCTTGTCGGCCCAGGCGCGGGCGCGCTTGAGCGCGTTCCGTCCCGACGGCATGGATCCAGCGCTTGGCCTGAGCAGCGACGGCTATCGTTTGTCGGAAGCGCAGGCGCAGGAAATTCTGAACATGCGGCTGCAGCGTCTCACGGGGCTCGAGCAAGACCGTATCGTCAGTGAGTACCGCGAAGTCATTCTGAACATCGCCGACTTGCTCGATATTTTGGCGCGCGCCGAGCGCATCACCACCATCATTCAGGAAGAGCTGCAGGAGATTCGGCGCCAGTTCGGCGATGCGCGACGCTCGACGATTGAGGCCAACGCGACCGAACTCGGCGTCGAAGATCTCATCACGCCAACCGACATGGTGGTCACCATTACCCATGGCGGTTACATCAAGAGCCAACCGTTGTCGGAGTACCGCGCGCAGCGCCGCGGCGGGCGTGGACGGCAAGCGGCGGCGCCGCGCCAGGACGACTGGGTCGACCAACTCTTTATCGCCAACACGCACGACACCTTGCTCTGCTTCTCCGACCGCGGGCGCGTCTACTGGATGAAGGTGTACGAAGTTCCGCAAGGCTCGAGCACCTCGCGCGGGCGCCCGATCGTTAATTGCTTTCCGCTCGTCGAGGGTGAAAAGATAACCGTGGTGCTCCCGGTGAAGGCGTTTGACGAGCAGTTCTACGTTTTCATGGCAACCCGTCGCGGCACCGTTAAGAAAACGCCATTGAGCGACTTTGTGAATCGGCGCACGGCCGGAATCATCGCGGTTGACCTCGACGAAGGCGATTTTTTGGTGGGGGCTGCCATTACCGACGGCCAGCACGACATCATGCTGTTCTCGGACGCGGGCAAGGCCGTGCGTTTCGCCGAGGACGACGTGCGGCCGATGGGGCGCAACGCGCATGGCGTTCGCGGCATGTGGCTCGAGAGCGACCAAAGTGTGATTCAGTTGCTGGTTGCTTCTGGCGTCGACACCGCGGCACAACCGCCGGCGGTGCTCTGCGCGACCGCGAACGGGTTTGGCAAGCGTACCCCGGTAACCGACTACCCGCGCAAGGGTCGTGGCACGAAAGGCGTGATCGCGATTCAGACCGGGGATCGCAATGGCGACATGGTCGCTGCCGTGATGGTCGATCCGAACGATGAAATCATGCTGATTACCGATGGCGGCGTCTTGGTCCGTACTCGGGTGGCCGAAGTCAAGGCGTCGAGTCGGGTCACGATGGGTGTGAAGCTCATCGCGCTGGATGGTGGTGCGCAGTTGGCGGGCTTGCAAAAGGTCGCCGAGTCCGTGATTGAGGCCGCCGAGGGCTTGGTTGACCCAGCGTCCGCGGTAGCGGGCGATGGGGTCGCGGACGGAGCGCTCGACGTTCCCCCAGAGGGCAGTGGCGCCGATGACCCTGCCGAGCCGCTGGCCTGAGGGGTCGGTGGGGCGGCCCGCTTTTTGGTTGGGGCGATGGGCATGACTCAGCCTCCGGAAACCTTGGACGCCTTGCGGCGGGAAATCGACGCCATCGACCGAGAGCTCTTGCAGCTCTTGAGTGCGCGCGCCCGGGTCGCGCAGCAGGTGGGCGAGGTGAAAGCCGCCGTGCAAGCCCCGGTCTGGCGCCCGGAGCGCGAAGCGAACGTGATCGCCGCTTTGCAGCAAGAGAATCTGCGCGCCAACGGCCCCTTGCCGGCGGGCGCGATCAGCGCCATTTGGACCGAAATCATGAGTGCGTGTCGCGCGCTTGAGCGGCGCATGCGGGTGGGTTTCCTAGGGCCGGTGGGGACGTTTTCCGAACTTGCCCTGCGGCGTCAGTTTGGCGAGTCGGTCGACGCCGTCCCCTGTGCTTCGATCGACGAGGTCTTTCGGGCGACTCAGGCCGGAAGCGTCGATTTTGGCGTCGTACCGGTAGAAAATTCGACCGAGGGCGCGGTCAGTCGTACCTTGGATTTGTATCTCCAGTCGCCCCTGTTGATCTGCGGCGAAGTGGCAATTGCGGTGCGTCAGAACCTGATGACGCGCACCGGAACAATGGACGGCGTGACGCGTATCGTAGGCCACGCGCAATCGCTCGCACAGTGTTTTGCCTGGCTCAACGCCCACTATCCTGATCTGCCCCGCGTGGCGGTCGCGAGCAACGCCGAAGGGGCTCGCTTGGCGGCGGCCGATTCGAGTGTTGCGGCGATCGCGGGCGAGCGAGCGGCGCAAACCTATGGGCTCGCGCTGGTGGCGACGGCGATCCAGGACGATCCCTCGAATCGCACCCGCTTTCAGGTGATCGGGCATCACGCCTGTGGCCGTTCGGGCGACGACCAGACCTCGCTCATCCTATCGGTGGCCGATCGCGCCGGCGCGGTACACGCGCTCATCGAGCCCTTCGCGCGTCACGGTGTTTCCATGAAGCGGTTTGAATCGCGTCCGGCCCGCACCAATGGCTGGGAGTACATCTTTCATGTCGATCTGGTTGGCCACCAGGACGACCCGGCCTTGGCGGCGGCGCTTGCTGAGTTGCGCGAGTGCGCTACGCTGTGCCGCATTCTGGGCTCGTATCCGCGCGCCCGCTGACGCCCGTCTCTGGTAGGCCTCTATGCTTCACGTTCCTGCTTATGTCCGCGCCATCGCCCCTTACCAAGGCGGTAAACCGATCACCGAACTCGCGCGCGAATACGGCCTCGAAGAGAGTCAGATTGTGAAGCTGGCGTCGAACGAAAATCCGCTCGGCATGCCCGCAAGCGCGCGTACGGCGATGGCACAGGCTGCGAGCGAACTGGCGCGCTATCCGGATGGCAACGGGTTTGCGCTCAAGTCGGCGATTGCGCAGCGCTTTGATCTGCCGCTCGAGTGGATCACCCTCGGCAACGGCTCGAACGATATTTTGGAGTTGGCGACCCGCGCCTTTGTCGAGCCCGGCCACGCCACCGTCTTCTCTGCGCACGCCTTTGCGGTGTACGCGCTGGCGACGCAGGCGGTGGGGGCCCGCGCGATCGTGGTACCGGCCGTCGCGAGCGGGCCGCAAGCCTACGGTCACGACTTGGACGCGATGCTCGAGGCGATCGACGCCGACACGCGGATTGTTTTTATCGCCAACCCCAACAATCCAACGGGGACCTTTCTTGCCGCCGACGCGGTCGAGGCGTTCTTGCAGTCGGTGCCGGAGCGCGTGTTGGTGGTTTACGACGAGGCCTATACCGAGTATCTCGCGCCCTCTGAGCGGCCCGATGCCTTTCAATGGGTCCGTCGGTTCCCCAACTTGCTGGTCTCGCGATCGTTCTCGAAAGTCTATGGACTCGCGGGCTTGCGCGTCGGTTACGGGGTGGCGCAGCCGATGGTGAGCGACCTGCTTAATCGCGTGCGCCAGCCGTTCAACGTGAATTTGCTCGCGCAAGCGGCTGCGGTCGCCGCGCTCAGCGACGAGGACTGGTTGGCGCAGACCTATGCCGCCAATCGGGCGGG
>Ga0136644_10002016_pt1 | contig 15780 bp, 14 predicted proteins | sample C_130820_EF_Meta_FD_94780 | JGI IMG/M metagenome (GOLD analysis project Ga0136644, IMG submission 94780) | Freshwater microbial communities from Lake Croche, Canada to study carbon cycling - C_130820_EF_MetaG (v2) (version 2) | ecosystem: Environmental > Aquatic > Freshwater > Lake | place... | reverse complement strand
TGCACTTGGGCGCATACCTGCCTCATTCAACATCCACAATGTGGCCGTCACATTTATTCTCACAAAAACCCACGGCCTGCGCTGGGCCTACGTCCCCATCCGCTTCAGAGACCGCCAAGGGGGTAGCAACAGCATAAATTTAATGAATGTCGCACAATGGGGAATCGACATGTTGCTCGAACTCCGTCGCCTCAAGTAGCTTGGCCAAATGCCCATGACGACCAAACGCCCGATTCAGGGTTGGGCCCAGAAAAAACGGCTACAGTTTTTTAAGGAGCACTTCCGCGTAGGAAGTAAAATTTTAGAAGTCGGATCCGGTTCCGGTTGGTTGAAGCCTGAACTCGTTGCGATCGGCATTAATGACTACATCGGCATTGATGTTAATCCTCCCGCCGATATTGTTGGCGACATTAATAAATGGCAGTCTCTGGGTTTGTCCGCGGATACCTTTGATATAATCATCGCTTTTGAGGTGGTTGAGCATGTGGATTGCTTCAGTAGCTGTCATGCCCTTCTTAAGCCTGGCGGAAAAATGCTCGTCACCACGCCTCTGCCCCAAACCGACTGGATTCTCAAAATAACCGAAGCCTTTGGGCTCAATCAGAAACGCACAAGCCCACACGACCACCTGATCGACTTGAGGACCGTATCCATTTTCCCATGCAAGCAAATCAGCATTGTTCTTGGCCTCGGCCAATGGGCTGTCTTGCAGAAAAGCACATAGCCCTTACTGATGGTAAAAAATGATTCTCTAGAAAATTTTTCATAGATTTCAACTCTATAAGCAGTAGAAATAAAACCAGATTAACAATATAAAAGGCATGTCATTTTTTTCAGTACCCACCATTTTCGGGACAACCCTGTTCAGTGTTGTGGGTATACTAGTTTCTACAACCATACTTGGAAGAGCTTGGGCGGCTTTTTTCCCATTACGACTTCAAAGTCTAGCACGCTTTTATTTAGCGCCCGTTATGGGTCTTGCTACACTAATCATCATGGCCAGCTGGATGGGGCGATTCATTGCGCTAGGAGATTCTGTGCTTGTGCCGGCGCTAGTTATGGGCTTGGTTGGTTTTGCTTTGTCGCGTGAGCCAAATCTCTGGCAGGCAATTCGCCACGGTTTGTATAATAGCATTTTTGCGGTCGCATGTGGTGTTAGTATATTATTGCCTTTATTAATCTATGGTGGATTTAATGCGCATAATGATGCTTTCACATATTTAGCCCACTCTAATTGGCTGCAATCTCACTCTTTCAGTGAAGTTATTGGTGATGAGCAAGTAACTCCTTTAACTACTCAGATAGCACTCTATCAGAAAGGGGGATTTCGCATGGGTGCTTCTTTCCTGCTTGGACTTGTGCAGTCACTTCTCAATTTAGAGTGGTCTTATGAGGTCTATCCTTCCATAACCATTGCATCGATTTCAGCGTGCTGCCTTGCCATTGGGTTTCCCTTAGCAAGTTCATTAAGTTCCATTCGTCGGAAGGCAAGGTTAATGCTTCTTGCTTTGCCATCTTTTACACTCGGAGGGTTGATTTTTGGCGCAAATCTTGGTTTTCTACCGCAAACAGTCGGTCTATCCTTGAGTGCCGGGCTGTTGTTCGCGCTAGGCCCAACGCTCCGATCGCTATCGGGACAAAGAAACTCAGCACGATCAATAGTGATAGCTTCCGTTCCTGTCTCAGTACTGCTTGCCGCGACTGTGTATGCCTACTCGGAGCTTACCCCATTAATTCTGCTAACATTATTCATGAGCGGCTTTTTTATCGCATTACTTTATCATTCATGGAAAGGGGTCATCTTGTACATTGGACTACAATTAGGGCTTGCAGGCTTATATCTTAATTCTGAAATATTCCGTGTGCTTGCTGCATTGAGAGTACAGTCGGCAGTTGTTGTTGGGGGAGCCGTCAATTGGTTGTTGCCTGGGTACTTTGCCCACGTGCTTGGTTGCCATGGTGGCGCGTGGGATGAATTCCAGTGGTCTCTACCAGAGTATATAGGCTCGGTTTCATTTTTCTGGGGGGTGGTAATAACAGGCGCATTAACGTTTGCCTTATTTCTGAATTCGCGTGCAACTGTTAAAATGATACTAAATGGGAAACTTTTTCCCGCTGGTGCTTTTCTATTTATTGCTTTTGCAGCCTTCATCTATTTTCGATATTTTGTAATCTCACCATTTCCAATCGGAAAAGGCCAAAGTTGGAACCAATTTAAGCTCACTGAATGGGCGCATCCGTTCGCGATGGCATTTAGCCTGCTTGCTATAAGTGGGCTATTAAAGCATGGAGGAAGGTATATCGAGACGATTATAACAGTTGTTTTTTTAATAGGTCTATTTGTTGCTGCGAACTGCGGGGTGAAGCGGATATCCCCGCTAATCCAATACTATGGAGGTACTCGAGATTTAAACAAATTTTACCATGAATTTCGTCAGAAGGTTTTAAGTGTCAGCGATATTGAACCCCGACGGTCAATTTATTTATCTCTCAATGGCCAGCATCACAAATTTCGCCAGATGGCTATTTACTTTCTTCCGGATCGTGCGATCGCTTCCGATTGGATGGACGACGGGTATATTTACGGGCGACTACCAAAGGATCGCAGGACACAAGCTATAAATATGGGCGACTGTGTGGTTGAATCAACTCAAGAAAAATTTTTACTTTTGGGGGGGGCAACAATCGGTCCCTTTAACGTGGGGTTGTTTGACGGTTGCAGAAAATTAAAAATTAAAAACACCATCGGCGCTTATGGTCGTGAAAGTGATGGTGCAAATTGGTGGCACTGGGTAGAAAGAAAAGTTTCCTTCCAGTTGCAACAGTTGCCGAACGGCAAAACTTCTTGCAAAACAAAGTTACGATTTGAATACAGCACGCGTGGCTTCCAGACCTTGACTGTAGATCTCCTTACGCAAGATGGCACAAGCCGACAATTTTCGATTGAAAGCAATGGCAACGGGATTGGGACATTCGAAAAAACTGTAAACTTGTGGCCTAGTGAATTAACTGAACTAAGTGTCGCAACCGATGGCAATGCCTCGCACATTAGTGAGAAAGATTCTCGTTGCGCGGCCTGGATGATTCGCAACGTAGATATCACCTGCATTCCTTGATAACGAGTCTAATCGCTGTATTTGTAATCTGGCTGAATACTCCAGCTATAAAGTATCTGACGGTATTAGGGTGTAAGCCGCTAAATTCAAAGTATGAAAATCATATAAGTCATATTTGGATGAATCCCAAACCATCTCAAAAAACCTTTTTTCAGCCAATCAATCTTTACCTGCGATGACTGGCCAGCGAACTGTTCTCGACTTTATCTCGTTTAGAGCTGATCCATACATCACTCCTGAAGGATGGCGTGGAGCAAATGGTTTATGGCATTCAGGGGCGGCTGATTTAGCGAAGAAGTATAAGGTTATAAAAAGTAGGTACGACTACTTTGCAACTCCCACGTGCTTCCTATTGCACGAAACGCTCGAAGAATTAATGATAAAAATGTTTGTTTTTTAGCAAATTTCTATATTATTAACGAAATCAAAGGGGAACTTTTTAGAAGTGACAAAAAAGAAAATCGGCTTTGATATTTCACAAGCATGCCCTGGCGCGGCCGGTTGTGGGGCTTATGCGAAGAGCCTTTGCTCCAGCCTTCTCGAGCAAATCAGAGGGTATGAGTTTACTCTCTTCGAGGATTTCGGGGACTTCTGGTTTAATGAAAATAAGTCGGAGGGTTTCATTTTCTCAGGGCCAAAAGTCAGTCGGGGGGCAGTTTTTAAGGAAAGGCAGCTGTGCGCTGAGTATTGGAACGACCCGGCTCTCGATTTACAACTCGGAGATTTAGATATTATTCATTCCAATAATTTCTGGTGCCCTGAGCAATTGATTCGTCCGAGGCTAATCTACACTTTGTACGACCTTGGGTTCATAGATCATCCGGAATGGACTACTGAGGAAAACAGGCTTGGCTGTTTTGAAGGGGTGTATCGAAGCTCTCTTTATGCGGATTTTATTGTCTGCATTTCTGAATTCAGCCGGAAAAAGTATCTTGAATATTTTCCACATTTTCCGGAAGAGAGGACAGGCGTGGTGTATCCGACGTCCCGCTTTGAAAAAGCAACAGATCAGGGGGCCCAGCTAGTAGCATTGGAAGGGGTCAGAAATAAGGGCTTCTGGCTCTGTGTCAGCACCATTGAGCCACGAAAAAACCAGATCATGCTTTTAGATGCCTACAAACGCTACTTGGAGGGATCGGAGTCCAAGCTTCCTTTGGTATTTGCCGGCGGCAAGGGATGGCTAATGGACGACTTTATCATTAAAATCAGAGAAAGAGGGTTGGAGCAGAAAGTCATTTTGACGGGTTATCTTTCAGATGAGGAACTTATTTGGCTGTACCAAAACTGTTTTGGGAATTTGTACCCGGCTCTCTATGAGGGATTCGGTCTACCCGTCTTGGAGGGGATGCAATTTGGTGCTCCCACTGCTTGTTCAAATACCACTTCTCTGCCGGAGGTTGCTGGTGAGGCTGGGGCTCAGTTGGATCCTATTGAGGAGGGGTTGTGGACCGAATTCATGTTAAGACTAGAAAAGCTGCCAGATTATCGGCAAAAACTCAGTCGCTCTGGCCCTATCCAAGCAGGAAAATTTACCTCTGAGAAATCGGCTCGTGACTGCCACGAATTCTATGAAAAAGCCCTAACTATGAAAAAAAGAAAACTGCAAATGATAGGGGCGGCCTAAAAAATAGGTAGGCGTGAAATAAAAAGAAATAACTGTGATAATAAGCAGCCGGTTGATCTACAGGCATTCAATACAAAAATATACAAAATTATTTATTCTTGAAACGATTGTATATTTCATAATCTAATAAAGTAAGGCGTTTTAGTTGAGTTATAATTTCGGGCGTAAGTTTAGGTCGTGCAGGATAATTAATATCATTTTTAGAGTGGGTTGTGGAAGAATTGTCAAACGGTAGTTTTATAACAGATGGCATGCCGATGAGAGCTGATATTTCTTCAAGAAATGGCATTAAATCTGACTGATCGCCTATTAAAGAAAATTCAGAGAATCTTTTCAGTGCTAATGCAAAAGAGTGAGCAACACGATTTTCAAAAGGCTCAGCTAAATCGTCGGTCATGATTCTAACGTAAAAGGAGTCAATTTGGCCCTTTACGTCGGGGTTATCGGATGAAATCCATTGGCTAAAGTTGAGATGGCGCACAGGGTCTTGCTCGTGCCAATTACTTAGATTGGAATTTCCGAATCGGTACAAAGAAATGATTCTCTCGATGGGGTCCCTAAGAATTGTAAAGCTGTATGCGAAACTAGCGCTCTTAATAAAGGAATATCCGAAATGGCCAGCGACAAGACAAGCCTTGTCAGCTGAAACAAAGTTCTGGGGTGCGTGTGGTATATATATTTTATTGGTAAATTTACTGAAATAGGTGCGAAAAGAGGAGCCTGCTGCCTTTGGGATATGCATAAATAATATTTTGTTGGATTCGACATGTGCCGAAAGAGCTAAAAACTCATCGGATTTCTGGATCTCATTTATGGCGAAGCAAAGGCCATATGAATATATAATATGCTTCCAAAAAGAGATGTCTGATTTCGTGGGGGGTCTAAGAAGTAAATCATTATAAATACAATGGATGGCATATTCCGGAAAAAAAACATTTTCAATCAGCTTCTTGGGCATCTGTAAAAAGCTCAAGGACATCTCCCTAATTATCATATGCGCATGAAAACAAAACAAAAATAAACATCTTTTTTTGTATGAAAGTTCCAACTAAATAATGAAATAGTATTGATGACTGGGGTAGAAATTCCAATTAAATTACAAATAATACTGTTTGCCGCTAAGAAGAATCAGATTCTCCTTAAAAGATTGAAATGATTGAGCCTAAAAATGCGTAGCATAACGAAAAAGCCACAAATCGAATGAAGAAAAGGTACGGTTAGCCAGTGAATTAAGGCTTTTCGGCAAATGCTAAATCGTTGTCTAACCGTTCCATAAAATGAGCCCAGATATCCGCCTATCGACAGGGCTTGGTTCGGCAAAAGCTTTGTTAAAATCGTTGAATTGCCTGTAGCAGTTTAATTTTCATCTTATCTCTTTTCCATCTCGATTGCCAAGCTTCAGGAATCCACCACCAACCGAACTTGGGATGGGGATCTCGGATCTTATCTATCTTCAAAGATGCTTCGATGTATTGACCAATATGTGTGCTTAGAGGGGGGCGGAGTTGACTCCCCGCCTTATTGATCAAGCTGTAAATCTGTTTTTTGTTCACCTCTCGTTTTTTCTCATGGTCATGAACGAGGAATCGGGCGACTGAGTCCGGATGAAAGGCCAGAACTATGTTGGGTAGATTTAAATAAGTCCATGCAGTGTCCCCGTAATGATAGTATTGAGTTGGGAAGAGATTCGTTTGTAGATAGAAAGTGTTAAAAAGGCACGAAGCGCACGACCCCAGCAGTCCACTGGCTCCAGAAAGAATCTGCATCAGAATCACTTTTTCAAGTGGAATAAGACCCCCGCTGAACCGATTCAAAACCTTGCGAAATACGAAAACCGGCCAATGCATTGCATGTTTTAGATTGGCTCGGTTCACAGGGGAAATTGTTGGCGGTGAAAAGACCACGTCGGCCTGATTCTTGTGGATACAAATGGAGAGGGCATTCAAACCCTCGGGGGTAATGGTGTCTCCAATCGTAGAGATATAGACAAAATTCCCAGTGGCTCGGGCGATTCCGGCATTCCAGGCCTGATAGAGGCCACGCGGTACCTCCAAAACTTGACCCCCAAGCTCCTTTGCTGCTTCCCGTGCGGTTATATGAGATCCATCTGGGCTTTCGGTAATTACCCAGATGAATTCATGAACTAGGGGTCGAAGGAGTCGCAGGCATTCGACATGTTCGGGTAGGCGTTCTGCAGATTGATAAACTGGGATGACGACCGAGATCGAGAGGGGGGTCACCAGTAAGCCCCCTGTTCCATCTTTTTGAAATTAGATGGGACTTCGCTGGGGAGGGGTCGAGTCCACGACTCATTATAAATCCCATCTTGATCAAAACGGCCTCCTTTGATCCCAAAAAGAAGTTGCAGCGACCCACCTAAATGGATTCCCTTTTTGCCAAGCTTTTTGGCATGAGCCACCAGAGGAAGTGACCATGCTCCCGCACCCACGAGGGCGATGTCAAAAGTCTCTCTCTCCATCTGAGACTTCAGGTCGTCCAGGGCCTCGAACCAGTCCTGGTGACGTGGAGGGACCATGTAAGGGAGCTGTGGGCAGGCGATCACCGACGTATCTTTAGCGCGACAGGCAAGATCCGCATGAGCGGATTCTGAATAGACACCCAGTTGATTCAGGTGAGGGAGCTGGGCACGGATGGTCTGAGCAAAAGGGTGAATCACGAGCCAGCGCAATCCGGCCAGATCATCCAACCATGGGGCTCGAGGAGCGAGGATCCGGACAAGATAAAAGCCTACCCGCAAGGCGCGGGGACAAAGCAGGTCCAACATAGCTCGCTCCAGTGTAGCTTCGTAAGTTCCACCGGCTTGCCACTGGGCGACTAGATCCAAGGATTTGACCGAATCCGGGAATTCCCTGACAAAACGTTGGTAAATTCGCTTTTCCAAAGGAAAAAGACCTCCGGAATGGAAAAGTCTTTCGGTAGGACGATGCCAACTTGCGCGTGCGGGCCAAGGGGGGCGAATCCAGCGATGGGTGTATTCCAGCAGCAAAAGCTCACTGGTCCCAATTTTGCCGATGGCGCAGGGGCCGGGCTGCATGATCATGGCTTGGATGGCTGCCTCCTGACGAAGGCGAGAGGCAGCCGAGTCGTCCCGCACCGGGATGGATTGCCACCACCGAAATCCTGTCAGGCGGTTAAGACGAGGTAGCTGCACGCGTTGATCATAGCCATTAGGGTTTCAATTCGAAAAGAGTTGTTCTTTGGAAGAACGATTCGAAGACTTCTTGGCTTTGTCGCTTCCAACCGACAAAGTCAACAATATGGGCTCCCTTCCAAAAAGTACGAAACCAGTACTTCATATGGATTTTGCCGATGCAATTGGAAAGGGACAAAAAAACGACAACTTCATCCACAATCTGCTGGCGAGGCATTATGAGGTAAAGATTGTCGATGATCCCGATGTGCTGATCTTTACCCACTATGGGCACCGCAACCGCCTCTACTCATGCAAAAAAATCTTTTATACTCAAGAACGGTACCTGCCGGACTGGAAGCAGTGCGATGCCGCTGTCACCTCGGCCTTTTGTAATGATCCAAGGGCCTACTACTTTCCTTATTTTGCTGCCCACCGCTGTGGGGAGGATTTGGTGCGACCTTCAAGTTTCGATCCGGAAAAGATTTTTCGACAAAATAGGGGATTTTGCTCGTTCCTGCACAAATATGCGGACCGAACGGTTCAGGCGCGGAGCGACTTCTTTCACGAACTGAGCAGAAGAAAAAAAGTGGATTCAGGTGGGCGCGCCTTCAACAACGTTGGATTTGAAGTCCCCGGAACTGCCGGAAAGGCCAAGATGGAATTTATCTCTCGATATCGGTTTCATATCGCGTTTGAAAATCGGATGACCCCCGGTTGGACAACGGAGAAGTTTACCGACGCCTTCGAAGCCTGTGCTGTTCCTATATACTGGGGCGACCAACATGCGTTGCAGTGGTTTAATCCGAAAGCCTATGTGAATGTGAATCGGTTTAGAGACTTTGGGGCATGCTGTGATTACATACTTCATTTAGAAAACACTCCCGAGGATTATGTGAAGATGTTGTCTGAACCGCCTTTTCTGAATAATCGCGTTCCGGAGATCTATTCTCAGGATCGGCTCTTGGAATTCCTGGTGCGGGTGATTGAAAAACCGGGGATGCCGGCAGCACGGCGACGATGGTTTTGGCCGCTCACCCGCTGGCGGGTCGTGAAAAGGGATCGCGTACATGGAGAGTAGAAAAGCTCCTTGCATCATCTATTTCCACGAGGGATTTAGCCCCTACCTGCCCTTTGCTCTTTCCCAAGCCGCTCGAAGCAACCCAAGCGCGCGAATCATTCTGCTCGGGAACGAACAAAACAAAATCAAGGGAATTTCTTACGAGCACCATATGCTTTCCGACTATTCGAGTAGGCACCAGGAGTTCGTGAACTCGTACCGGCATTTTCACCCAGGATGCCTGGAGGATGAACGACGGTGCATCGAGCGGTGGATCTTTCTTGCCGAGTTTGTCCAGAAGCATCGGATTGAAGAATTCCTATTTCTGGACAGCGACACACTCCTCTTCGAGGATGTAAGAGTATTATTTGAAAGGTGTCATGGATATGATGCAGGAGGTACCCCCATCTTTACCGGGCTTTGCGCGTTTCTCAAAAAAGACTTAGTGCCAGATTTTGCAGATTGGATTTTGGAGCAGTACCGGGACCCAGCTGTCGTTCAAGCTTGGGAGCGGAGATTCCAAAAACATATGGAGGGGGAAAGGGATGAAGGAGCAGTCATCCAGGACATGGCTTTGGCTATGATGTTTATTCGAGAGAGGAGAATCCGGGTCTTGAATCTCACTCAGCCCAAGCAGGGAAAAATGGTCGATTCGGGTCAGTTCGGAAGAGCTTTTCAGCATGGGACGAAAGAGACCGATATTATGATTCAGGCTCAACCGGGGGCGGTTGTGAGCACCATTCAGGGGGGAGAGAGGATTGATCTCACAGCTGTGCACGTGAATGGATACTACAAAAATCACATGCCCGGATTGACGGGATGGACAGGAGCGGTGATTTGTTCTTTCTTTCGACCCAACTATCGTAGAAATCTAAAGCAGTTATGTATATATCTCTGGAACGGATTTCGGTTTCGGTACTATTTGAAAAAAAAACACGAAATGCATCTAGACCTTCGGAAAGGATGCGATCGGCAAGAGTCGAAGTAGGCAAACAAGGATTCCACCGGTGTTAAAGCATAAGCTTTCGAAAGGCTGGACTCGAATTATCCGAGGCTGGCTTTATCGACAGTTGCCAAGTTGGGGAACGGTTCTTCACCGAAAGAGAGTGACAGGATACGAAAGAAGATGGGGACTTGAGCAGGAGGGCTTTTGTAAGGAGGGCTTTTTCAGGGTTTTCCGTGAAAATTTTTTGAAAGGAGGAAAGGGCGGAACCTTTCTCGAGTTAAGGGCAGGGGATGGGCTGGTAGGAAGTTTGGGAGTTTGGCTCGAATCCCTTGGAGGAACATGGAAGGTCGAGAGTTGGGAGGATCGGCCTCTTCCTTTACAGCAACTGAGGGCAAATCGCTTTCAATCGAAAATCTTGGAAGGAAGACTGACCCGTGGGCTGTCGAGGGATTTGGGGCTGGGCCCTCAAGGCATTACGACCCGTGGAGCCAGGGAGGCCTCAGGGGTATGCCGAGCGATTCGTCAGTCCCAGATTCGGCCCTGTTGGATCGGAATCTGGAACCCGAGTCGACGACCTGTTTGGTTGAAACGATTGGGAAAAAGTGGATATCGTTTGGCCCTCATTTACGAGCGGATGGAATTTTATCAAACGGTGGGGAAATGGTAGTCGCTTTTCATACGAATACCTTGGGAGTCCGTGGTTCAGAAACGGCGGTCTGGGACTATGCAAACTTTAATGAAACGATTCTGGGTAACCGTTCGGTCCTCTGTCTCCGCGAGGGGCTTTGCGAAAAAGCAAATGCCGTATTTGCAAAGTGGAATGGGAGATTTCCTATTCTCAGTTATCGCTCTAAGAAGGAGCTGTCTGAAAAACTTCAATCTCAAGACGCTTCCGTCCTTTACCAGATAAAGCCTGGCCCTTTTGATGGACTCATTGTTCCCGGCTTGCGGAACTGTATCCATTCAATGTTTCTGTCGGATGAATTTCACGGCGATCGGTTTGCCTACGTTTCAGCGTGGGCCTCTCGCGTGATGACCTTAGGGGATCAATCATTTGTTCCTCATTATGTGCCTAAGCTTGTCTCCGCTCAGAATTTGCGAAAATCTTTGGGAATACCAGCCCAGGCAAGAGTGTTTGGGCGACATGGCGGCTGGGAGACTTTCAACATTCCTTTTGCGCGGGAGGCGGTGGCTCGACACGCCCGATACTATTCCGAAGATCATTTTATTTTTCTCAATACCGAACCGATTCGGGAGGGGGAGAACCTGCCCAATATTCACTATCTCCAAGCGACTGTGGATCCTGAAAAAAAGGCGCAATTTCTGGCAAGCTGTGACGCGATGATTCATGCACGGGACACAGGGGAAACTTTTGGTTTGGCTGTGGCAGAGTTTGCCGTTCTGGGCAAAGCGGTGATCACCTTTGGCGGATCCAAGGAAAGAGCTCATTTGGAGATGCTTGGAAAGCAAGCCAGGGTTTACAACGATCGGCAAGGCCTGCAAAAAACCTTGGCGGATTTCGAGCCTGGGGTTAGCGGGAGGACAGAGTATCAGAATTGGTCGGATCCCACCCAAGTGATGTCCATCTTTCGAGAAAGATTTTTGAGTTAGTCGCTAACGATTGGCTTGGATGCCAAAGGGGGCGAGGTAGTTGCGAAAACAAGGGAAGCGGCCATGAAAAGCGAAGCTCTGGGAGGGTTTCCACCGTGGAAAATCTGACAATTTGTTTTCGAAGGAAAAGCGAAGTGCGAGATCCACCGGCGCAAAACGAATTCCCGCTTGGCGGGCGGGTTCTTCTAGATCACGGCAAAGAAAGACGTCAGAGAGGGTGCCTTCCTTGTAAAGGTGGGCGTGGGCATCGACAAAGTTGCGAAACTTTTTCGACTGAAGGCTGCAACCTCCATTACCGACGCGGTTGCTCCGATCCGCTTCCAGCATCTTGGCGGGCCAAGGGGCACCGATGTAATCGTATTCCAAAAAGGCCGAATCCCAGAGATGAAAGTTGACAGGGAAACCATCCACCTCGATGTGCAGAAGAAAAGGGGTTGAGAAGTAGCGGTTAAGCTCCAGAGCTTGGAATCGTTGTCCTTGGTTAAGGTTGGCCGGAGGAACTTGAAGATACTCGCCTGGGTGGCCGATGGAGGGGCGACTCCCCGCAAGATGGCGAACGGCTCCGAATTCAATTCCCGCGCAAACATGGTTGAGCACACAGGCGGAAAGATCCGGACTTTTTTCCGGGTTGTAGATAAGCAGGGTGACCTCAGGCAGACTGAGTTTTTGCCGGGGGGGAGGGGGGAGGGAAGGAGCGGAGCAAAATGTTTTTGAGAGCCAAGCAGACAGACACCAGTTCATTTTCTCAGAAATGTTTCGATCGAAGCGAGGTCTTGCCGCTTTCCAAAAAACCATGACAAATAAGCAAGATTCACCCCTCCCCAAATCGCGAGGAGGGCAAGGTATGAGCAGCCACAAGAGCCCATCATGGGGAGGAGCCGCCAAAGCGCAAAAGCTGCAAGGCCGAGCCAGAGCACGATCCAGTGCAGGGTAAAGAAGCTGAAGAAGCGGAGGGGTCTGGACAGAACGAAACCACCGACCTTAGGAGCATCGATAGGGTAGAAATATAGGTCCTCGATTTCGGAACCGATCAGGGTGTCTTTGCCTAAAACTTTGTTCAGGCGCTGTTCGACGAAGCGCGCATGAATGCGGGCAAAGTCAACGAAGTGGAGGTAGAAGCAGGATTGGGTCCCAGCTGTGATAACGAGCAGGGGAACAAGGGCCAACGAGATCGGGCTGTTCCAAAGAAGGCATCCAATAACTATAACGAGAAAGAGGTAGAGGCCATGGAAAAACTTCTTGTGGTAGGCGTATTGCATCTCTCGCATTCGGCGAAGCTGTTCGGTCCACAGCGGAATCAGAAGGCTGCTTTTCAAGATCAATCTACTTTGGGGCAGCTGCTGTTTTTAAGCCAGAAAGGAACAGATCTTATTGGCTTGTTCCGCTTGGCGTATTTACAATAAGGAGCCTGAAAACTGCGAAATTAGAATTGGATGGAAAATCCGAATTTGGGGAGCAATTCTTTCTTCGAATCGTGGCAGGAATTCTCTGGCTTTCGATGGCAGGGGCAATGGGGGTCTTGCTTGCATCAGCTTTCCGGGGCTTGGAGGGCACGGATGAAAGCTCGTGGGTTCTGTGTGCAGCCAACCCTTGGGCCTCTCCTGGCTGGGGAATCCACTTCGGATTTTTTCTTCATCCGTTTTGGCAAATCTTCGGGCATCTGGGCGCTTTCCGGGTCCTAAGCATTCTAGCCCTTTCTCTCGTGGGGTATTGGTTCTCCAAGCGCCTCATTCTTGCGGAATTCTGTCTGGGGGCAGGAGAAAGCATGTCTCGCTATCAGTGGATCCTCATTCCATCCCTTGTGTGCGCGGTTCTCAGCCGATATTCCATTGGAACACGCACCCCCAGTTATGATTGGGGATTATTATTTGGAACCCTCCTTTTTGCTTCGGGATGGCTTTGGATCGGATCGGCGAAAGCCGAGCGTAAAATCGTTGGGCCCTCTGCTCTTTGCTCCTTGGGGGTCATCGTATGTTCCATCAATAAGTGGGTTGTCCTTCCAGGGTATCTCCTTCTCGTGGGGGTTTTAGTTTGGGTGTGTTTTCCTTCCCGTGATCGGAAAAAAATCGGCCTTGGTTTGAGTGTTTGGGGGCTGGTTTGGTTTTGTCTTTTTCTTCTCTATGCAACACCCAGAGGTTTTATGGATACGATTCGGGCTGGCATGGCTCAGCTGAAGGTGGGCAGTCATGCCGACCTACTGTCTCACTATGGAATCGGGTTTCTGAAGGGATTTTGGCAAGTCGTTCGTGCCTATCCTTGGGCAGCTGCTCTATTTGGTATGATTTGGGGGTTTCTTTATTTTTGCCGAGGAAAAAAGAAGCCCGATTGGACAAACGTTGCAGGTCTAACATTTTTAGCTTCGCTGATTTTACTGCTCTGTCGCGGACATTGGCAAGGCGGGCTTACCACCTTTTCGAAGGGGATGATGATTGTTGTGGTCTGGTTGACGGGAGTCTTTCTTATGTGTCGCCCTTTTTGGAAATCCCAAACAAATCCTAGTTGGGAAGATAAATATTTCTGGGCTACGGCAGGCATGCTTTGTGTTGTGCCTTTCCTCAATGGGTTGGGGACGGCTACTGGAATTACCGACTATCTTGTTCACGGGACGGTTTTCTTCGTGGCTACGGGTTGGTTTTTTATGGGGCGGGCTCTTGCAGGGGGTTTGCCGGCTTGGTGTATGGCGGCCGCGACGCTTATGCTTGGGGTTATCCATTCGGCTCGGGCAATCACCAGTACGTGGAATACCTACCGAATAGGCACGGTTTGGGCAGAAATGGTTCCGATCAACAATGGGCCGGAAAAAGGGCGGCTTCTCTCCTTCCGTTCCACGGGAGAATCTTTAAAAGAACTCTCACGGGATATGGAACAAATGGGGTATCGGCCCGGAGATCCCATCTTAGGAATCACGGATCTGTGTGATTTGGTTTATCTTTTGGGTGGGGTTTCCCCAGGAGTTGCATGGTATATGGGACACTGGTTGACGCAGAATGAAGGAATCAAGAGTCATCTCAAAAATGTATCCCCAGAGGTTCTGAAAAAATCATGGGTGCTTATGAGGGCAAATTCAAAAGATTGGGAGAAAATTGAGCATGTTTGGCCCGTGGATAGTGGAGTTCCCATGCCTGTGAAAGTGGAGAAAAAATATTTTTGGCGATGGGGGGATGGAGAAGGGGCTCCCATGGAGGTCATTCTCTATCATCCGATCTTTATGCCAAGGTGAAGTAGAGGGCGACTTTCTTTGCGCCTTTTCTTGGGCAAGGTTTTGGGAGAAGGTATTTGAATGGATCCATCGAAAAGTCCCCCAGACTCGCGTCTTCCCGGAATGATAGGGCTAGGGCTTCTCTTAGTTTTGGCTTTGGGCTTTGGACTGGGGCACCGTTTGGGTTCGGCAGGGCCGGAGTTGGAACGGTTGCCGGCTCCATCGGCTCCGTCGATTTTTCAGCTTCCCTCAAAGTTGGTGGTGTATCAGCAGGGACCTGCGATCCCTGATTTTTGGCTGGATACCTTTTCGAGTGGAGTGGGAAACCCAAAGATAGATTTACGGGTTTTAGAAAGGGGTTCAGACGGATCATGGCCGTCGGACGGAGATGTGTACTTGATCAAGGCACGGACTTTCCAACCTTTGAGCCAGATATTTTCTTGGGCTGATCTTACAGGACGGGTGCCTCTGGACGGAATCAATCCTGTATTCCAAGGACAAGCTTTCGACCCCACGGGTGTTAAAAACCGGCCTTGGAGAGTAAGCCCTTGGTTCTTTATGAAAAAAGTTGCCCCAGGGACGCCCCACAAGGTGGCCTTGGCTGCCCCAGCACGATGGTGGAGTGAACCGCAAAGTTTATTTCCCAATGACGCCGATCTGCTGGGGGCGATCTGGTTAAAATCGCAGGGAAAGCCGATCAATCTGGGCGGGGATGGAGTCCAGCAGATGGCGCGACAGCAAGCGGAGGTGGCTTTGGCTGGGCGGTTGGGTTCAGAAGTGGAGTGTTGGGAGGGGTTGAGGGATGGGAGGATCCAGTTGACGTATCTTCCGTCGTGGCGGTTAGTACTAGAGCCGCAGGCAGGTGGGGGATTGATTCGCTGGTCGGTTTCGGGAACGGGGACGGTGGTGGATTTCGAGGTAATGGGGGTGAGGGAGGATTCCTCAAGAAAAGAGATGGCATTTCGATTTTTAGAGTTTCTTTTAGCGGCACCTCAACAGGCGGCTTTATTAGGGACGACTGGGTATTTTCCGGTGCGGTCCAAGATAGGGGCGGAGTGGGCAGGGTCGGCACT
>Ga0136644_10002014_pt1 | contig 15780 bp, 9 predicted proteins | sample C_130820_EF_Meta_FD_94780 | JGI IMG/M metagenome (GOLD analysis project Ga0136644, IMG submission 94780) | Freshwater microbial communities from Lake Croche, Canada to study carbon cycling - C_130820_EF_MetaG (v2) (version 2) | ecosystem: Environmental > Aquatic > Freshwater > Lake | place: Lake... | reverse complement strand
CAGCGCCGGCCGATGCGCGCGCCGTTGAGCACCACCGCCTGAATGCCGATCAGCGAGCCATCGCCCACGGTGCAGCCGTGCAGCATGGCCTGGTGGCCGACGGTCACGTCATCGCCCAGATGCACCGGGTAGCCCGCATCGGAGTGAACGATGGTTCCCTCCTGGATGTTGGTGCGGCTGCCGATGTGCAACCGCGTGTTGTCGCCGCGCAGCACGGCACCAAACCAGACGCTGGCCTGATCGCCGAGATGCACGTCGCCGATAACCTGGGCGCTGTCGGCAACCCAGGCGGTCGCAGCCATGATTGGAAGGGTTTCACCGAGACGGTAAACGGCCACGAGGGTGCTCCTGAGGTGAAGTCGATAATTCTAGAGATGCCCCTCGCCCCTGCCGCCGTGTTTGCTGCCGATTCGCCGGCGTCGTTGCGGCAGCGTGCGTTCGAGTTGTGGCAGTTGCCGGATGCGGCGCGCAAGGCACAGCTCACGCAATCGCTGTGGGATGCCAAAGACGCTCATGCGTTTGTTCCCCAGCTGGGCGTCGATGCGCTGGCCGCCTCACTGGCGCCGGGCCGCCCCGAACGGCCAGAGCTGGTGCCACCCAAGGACGTGCCTTCGCGCACCCCGTTCACGCAGGAAGGCCGTGCCGCACTGCTGCACGCCATCGCGCACATCGAGTTCAACGCCATCAACCTGGCACTCGACGCGGTGTGGCGGTTTGATGCCATGCCCGAGGCGTTCTACCTCGACTGGCTGGGCGTGGCCGCCGAAGAGGCGCTGCATTTCACCTTGCTGCGCGAGCACCTGCTGACGCTGGGGCACGACTACGGCGACTTCGATGCCCACGCCGGTCTGTGGCTGATGACGCAGCGCACGGCCGGCGATGTGGTGGCGCGCATGGCGCTGGTGCCGCGCACGCTGGAAGCGCGCGGGCTCGACGCCACGCCACCGCTGCAAGACAAGTTCGCCCGCGCCGGCGATGCACGTGCGGTCGAGATCCTGGCGGTGATCCTGCGCGACGAGATCGGCCATGTGGCCATCGGCAACCGCTGGTACCGCTGGCTGTGCGAGCGCGACGGGCTCGATGCGGTGGCGCATTACCGCGCGCTCACCGAGCGCTACCAGGCGCCGCGCCTGCGGCCGCCCTTCAACACCGCCGCCCGGCTGGCGGCCGGCTTCACCGAAGAAGAGCTGGCCGCGCTGCAGTGAGCCAGCCCGGCGGCGCGCACCGGCTCACGACGCTGTCGTGCGTGCCGGCAGGGTGTGCAGCACACGCTGCGGGTACGGAATCTCGATGCCTTGCTCGTTCAACACCTTCAGCACCGCGAAGTTGACCTCGGAGCGCACGTTGCCCTGACCGTTTTCAGGGTCGGTGATCCAGAAATTGACCGCCAGGTCCATGCCGTTGTCGCCAAACGCCAGCAGATGGACCGAAGGCGGCGGGTCGGCCAGCACGCGGGTGACCTTCGCCACAGCCGCCTCGAGTTGAGGCTTGAGCGCCCGCACATCGGTGCCGTAGGCCACCTGCACGTTGGTGGTGACCAGCACGCTCAGCTCGGCCAGCGACGAGTTTTCAACCCGCTGCGTGATCAGCAGTTCATTGGGCACGATGGCCTCGCGGCCGTTGAGCGCGCGGATCAGCGTGTAGCGGGTGCGGATGTCGGTGATGCGCCCGTCGAAGTTGTCGATGCGCACCATGTCGCCTATGCGCAGCGAACGCTCGGCCAGGATCACGAAGCCGCTGATGTAGTTGGCCGCGATCTTCTGCAAACCGAAGCCCAGCCCCACGCCGATGGCGCCGCCGAAGACGCTGAGCGCGGTCAGGTCGATGCCCACAGAACTGAGCGCCAGCAGCAGACCGACAAACAGCAGCAGCATGCGCACCAGATTCGACGCCATTTTCTGCAGCGACAGGTCGCTGCCGGTGCCGCGCAGGAGCTTCTTTTCGACCGCTGCAGACACCCACAGCGCCAGCACCATCACCAGGCCGGCTGTCACCAGACCCTCGACGAAACGCCGCAAGGTGATCGGGTGATCGCCCATGGTCCAGCTGATGCCCTCCATCGCCTCTAGCATCAGTGGGAGCACGCCAGTCACCCATAGCACGGCGGCCAACCAGACCGCCCACGAGAAGCTGCGCTCGATGGTGCGCATCAGTCGGGAATCGGGAAAGCTCGCGCGCAGCACGTGCACCGTCAACCGCACCAGCACCAGCGAGACCAGCACCGGTATGGCCAGCTTGAACACCGCCGGCTTGGCAAAACCCGAAAGCAGCAACCGCGCTGATGCAGCCAGCACCAGCAGCAGCACTGGAAACAGCACCCCGTCGTACAGCCGACGGCCGAACCAGATCGATCCATCGTCCGTGCCCGCGCCTCTGAATGCACGCGTGATCAGCCAGGCGACAACCCCGCACAGCGCCAGCACGCAGGCTTCGAGCAATGCGCCGGGCTGCTGCAGCGAAACCAGCAGCCCCTCCATTTCATCGGGATTGATGGGCACGATCATGGTCGTGCAGCCCGCGGTGGGCTCATCGCGTGTGAGGACATGTCTTTTCCGGGGATTTGGGTGGGTGCGATTGGGTTACCGTCGACACGATGAGCAGTGCACCCTCAGAAAAACTCACCCGTCTGGCCGATCAGATTAGCACGATCATCGTCGGCAAACGACCGCAGATCCGTGACTGTCTGGCCTGTCTTCTGGCCGGTGGACACCTGCTGATCGAAGACGTTCCGGGCGTGGGCAAGACCACGCTGGCGCAGGCGCTGGCCATCTCGCTGGGGCTGCAGTTTTCACGGGTGCAGTTCACCGCCGACTTGATGCCCACCGACTTGCTGGGGGTGAGCGTGTACGAGCGCACGCGCGAGTCCTTCGTGTTCCACCCCGGGCCTGTGTTCTCGCAGGTGCTGCTCGCCGACGAGATCAACCGCGCCGGGCCGCGCACGCAAAGCGCGCTGCTCGAGGCGATGGAAGAACAGCAAGTCAGCGTCGACGGCGAGACCCGCGAGCTGCCCCGTCCGTTTTTCGTCATCGCCACGCAAAACCCGAGCGACCAGCTCGGCACCTACGCGCTGCCCGAGTCGCAACTCGACCGCTTCTTGATGTGCATCAGGCTAGGCTATCCCGACCGTGCCAGCGAGCGCGAGTTGCTGGCCGGCCAGGACCGGCGTGAGGCCTTGCAGCAGTTGCGCCCGGTCATGAGCGTGGACGAGCTGATGGCCGCGCAGCGAGAGGTGCTCGCCGTTCACGCCTCGGGCGCGCTGCTCGATTACCTGCAGTCGCTGATCGCGGCCACGCGCTCGGGGGCCTGGTTTGTCGAGGGCCTGAGCCCGCGCGCCGGCATCGCGGTGCTGCGTGCGGCCAAGGCCCATGCGCTGCTCGATGGCCGCGACCATGTGGCGCCCGATGACATTCAGGCCATCTTGGTGCAGACCGCGGCACACCGGCTGACGCCTGTGCCCGCTTCAGGGCGCAACCGTGCCGCGCAGCTGCGCGCCATGATCGAGGCCACGCCGCTGCCGTGAAAGGCACGACCGCCGTTCGCGGACGCCTCGCGCGGCGCATCGACGCGTGGTTTCGGCAGCGCTCGCCACGCAGCGACAGCCTGTTGCTGACCCACCGCAATGTCTACATCCTGCCCACCACCGCCGGCCTGCTTTTTTGCCTGACGCTGGTGGTGCTGCTGGTCGCATCCATCAACTACCAGCTCAACCTCGGATACCTGCTGACCTTCTTGCTGGCGGGCAGCGGCGTGGTGTCGATGCACATGACGCACAACACGCTGCGCGGGCTGACGCTGCAGCTGCGACCGGTCCAAGCGGCATTTGCCGGCGACACCGCCATGCTCGACGCCGTGATCTCGGCCGGCCGTGGCGATCGCTACGGCGTGGCGCTGCGACTGCAGTCGGCCGATGCCTCGAGTGCGAGCCACACCGACGTGCCGGCCCAAGGCCAGGCGGCGGTTCAGATCGGCTTCGTGCCGCCGGCGCGCGGACGGCACCCGCTGCCCACGCTGCGCGTGCAGACGCAGTTTCCATTGGGGCTTTTTCGCGCCTGGGCGGTGTGGCACCCGGCCATGTCGGTGCTGGTGTATCCCCAGCCCGAGCGGCCTGCAAGAGCGCTGCCCGCCGTGCTCGGCGTGCCGGGCGGGCCGCTTCGCTCACGCACCGCAGGGGCTGATGAATTCGACGGCGTGCGCCCCTACCGCCGCGGCGACGCGCCCAAGACCATCGCATGGAAGCAAGCGGCCAAGACGCTGGCCAGCGGCGGCGATCTGATCAGCCGCGATCACAGCGCCCACACGCAGCAGCAGCTGTGGCTGTCGTGGCACGACTGCGGCATCAGCGGTGCCGAAGCACGGCTGTCGAGGCTGACGTCGTGGATCGTCGAGGCCGATCGCCGTGACGTCGCCTGGGGCTTGAGCCTGCCGGCCGAAGAGCTGCCCATCGGGCAAGGTGAGCAACACCGGCAGCAAGGCCTGGAGCGGCTGGCGCTGTGGTCGGCATGAGCAGCGCCAGCGCCGCGGCTCAGGCTGCCTCAGCTTCAACGCCAGCATCAACGTCAGCACGAAAGCCGATCTGGCCGGGCTGGGGCCACCTGACACGCGACGCGCGCGACACGCTGTTCTTGCTGGGCCTGATCGGCTGGACGGTGATGCCGCACCTGTTTCACCTGCCGTTGTGGTGTTCCTTGCTCACCGGCGCGGTGCTGCTGATACGCGCAGCGCTGGCGCTCAGCGGCGCTGCGCTGCCCGGGCGCTGGAGCCTGGTGGGCGTGCTGGTGCTGACGACGGGGCTGACCTTCTGGTCGTACGGCTCGCTGCTGGGCAAGGAGCCCGGTGTGGCGATGGCGGTGGCGCTGATGGCCATCAAGACGCTCGAGCTGCGTGCGCGCCGCGATGCCTTCGTGGTCTTCTTTCTGGGATTCTTTTTGATCCTCACGCAGTTCCTCTATTCGCAAGGCCTGCTGGTGGCGCTGGCCATGCTGATTTCGGTGTGGGGCTTGCTGAGCGCGCTGGTGCTGGCCAGCATGCCGGTGGGCAAACCGCCTTTGTCGCTGGTGATGCGTCTGGCCGGCAAGACCGCCTTGCTGGGTGCGCCGCTGATGGTGCTGATGTTCATGCTGTTTCCGCGCATCAGCCCGCTGTGGGGCGTGCCGCAGGACAACCAGTCGGGCATGGGCCTGTCAAACACCATGTCGTTCGGGTCGGTGGCGGTGCTGGCGCAAAACGAAGGCGTGGCCATGCGCATCCGCTTTGACGGCCCGCCCGTGCCAGCCCAGACGGCGTACTTCCGCGGTCCGGTGCTCGGCCATTTCGACGGCATGGAGTGGACGGCACAGCCACCGGGTTTTCCGGCAGTGCTCACCCCCCGTGCCAACCTTGAGGTGCGCGGCGAGGCCATCGGCTACGAGGTCACGCTCGAGCCGCTGCGCCTCAAGAGCATTCCGCTGCTCGAAGCCAGCACCACAGCGCCGCAGATCGACGGCGTGCGCGTGACGCAAACCGATGACCTGCAGTGGCTGGCCGATCAGCCGCTGTATTCGCGCGTGCGCTTTCGCAGCGTCGCCTACACCGACTTCAGGCACGGCCCGGTGGCACCGCTGATCGGGCTTCAGGACTACATCGACCTGCCGGCAGGCTACAACCCGCGCACGCTGGCCTGGGCGATGGCCATGCGCCGACAACCGCGCTACGCCGAGGCCAGCGCCGATGTGCTGGCCGCCGCGCTGATGGAACACATCCGCACCGGCGGCTACAGCTACACGCTCACGCCCGGCGCGTACGGCGAGGTCGATCCCCGCAGCGCGGTCGACGAGTTCTGGCTCGATCGCAAGCTGGGGTTTTGCGAGCACTTTGCCGCCGCCTTCGTGGTGGTGATGCGCGCACTCGATGTGCCAGCCCGCGTGGTCACCGGCTATCAGGGCTTCGACGCCGCGCCTGTCGACGGCTACCACGTGGTGCGTCACAGCAACGCCCACGCCTGGGCCGAGTACTGGCTCGAGGGCGTCGGCTGGGTGCGCGCCGACCCCACCACCGCCGTGGCCCCAGAGCGGGTGCTGAGCAACCGGCGTCTGACGCCCGCGCCCGGTTTGATGGATGGCGCGATGGGCTTTGTCGGCCCCCGAGTGCTGGCGCAATTTCGCGAGGGCTGGGAGGCGATCAACAACCGCTGGAACCAGTGGGTGCTGGACTACTCGCGCGGCACCCAACTCGACTTGCTCTCGCGCATCGGCTTCAGTCAGCCTGACTGGGAAGACCTGGCCTGGCTGATGGTGGCCGCCTGCGGCGTGCTGTCGCTCGCGACGACCGGCTGGGCCTGGTGGGAGCGTCGACACGTCGACCCATGGAAGCAGCAGATGACGCAGCTGCGCGCTGCACTGCTGCGGCTGGGCGTGCCAAGCGCCGATCACGACTCGCCGCGCACCCTCGCGCAACGGATTCGCACGCAACTTGGCGACGCCGGCGAGCCGCTGGCCCAAGGCTTTGACGCGATCGACGCCGCCCGCTATGGCCGCCACGGCCCAGCGCGACCCGACGCGCGTCTGACGCGCGAGTTCACCGCCCAGGCACGTCGGCTGGCGCAGGCTCGCGGCGCATTGCGGCCTCGATAATTTGCCCATGAAACTGTCATCGACCGAGGCCGCACGGCGTGCCTGTGTGCGGGCCTTTTGGCTCGCGGCCTGTGTGACTTTGGGCGTGGTCGGCAGCGCCAAGGCTGCGGACACCGCAGCGGCCGCGGCCAGCGCATCGCCAGCCAGCCAACCCAAGAAGGCCGCCAAACCCAAGTCCGCCAGCAAGCACCGCCAATCGACGGTGCGATCCGATGCCGACCCCGATCAAGTCATCTACGGCCAGCGCGCCGATGTGATGCAGTTCGCCGCCGAGGTGGCGCAGCGGCAAGACCTTGATGTGGCCTGGGTGCGCTCAGCACTCGCGCAATCGCGCTTCATGCCCGCCGTGGCCAAGCTGATCATGCCGCCGCCGACGGGCACGGCCAAAAACTGGGCCGCTTACCGCGATCGCTTCATCGAGCCCAAGCGCATCGCCGCCGGCGTGGCCTTCTGGCGGGCCAACGATCGCTGGCTGAAGCAGGCCGAAGAGGTCTACGGCGTGCCGCCCGAGATCGTCATCGGCATCATCGGTGTCGAAACCCTCTACGGACAGCACATGGGGGGCTTTCGCGTGATCGACGCGCTGGCCACGCTGGCGTTTGACTTTCCGCCCGGGCGCAAGGACCGCAGCGCCTTCTTCAAGGACGAGCTCGAACAGTGGCTGGTGCTCAGCCACCGCGAGGGTCGCGATCCGCTGACGGCCAAGGGCAGCTACGCCGGCGCGCTCGGCATGCCGCAGTTCATGCCCCGCAGCGTGACCAAGTACGCGGTCGACTTCGACGGCGACGGCCACATCGATCTGCACGCGAGCAGCGCCGACGTGATCGGCAGCGTGGCGCGCTATCTGGCCGACTTCGGCTGGCAGCGCGGGCTGATCACCCACCTTCAGGTCACCCCGCCGGCCAATGCCGCCCAGCGTGCCGAACTGCTGGCACCCGACATCCTGCCCAGCTTCACTGCACAAGAGTTCATCGACCACGGCGCGGTGTTTGGCTCCGAGGCCGAGCTCACGCGCATCGGCGGCCCTGCTGGCACCGCCCGGCTGGCACTGGTCGAGCTGCAAAACGGAGATGCCGCGCCCAGCCACGTGGCGGGCACGGGCAACTTCTACGCGGTCACCCGCTACAACTGGTCGAGCTATTACGCGCTGGCAGTGATCGAGCTCGGCGCGGCCGTGCGGCGCGCGCGCTAGATCCCGGACAACCGTCGCGTCCACGGTGAAACCAAACCCGAGGAGAAACTCAAAACGAGTTAATACGTTTATTAAAGTTAAATCATGTAATATTTCACCGTGCGAGCAGTGTTGGCATCTGAGGCTTCAGAGTGCGTGGTTGACAGCCACTGATAGCGAAAGATTCCGACCGGCTCACGTTTTCATGATTGAGAACACGATGAAGCGCAACAACTCACTGAACCACGTCTTTCGTCTGATCTGGAACCAGGCCACCCGCGCCTGGGTGGCGGTGGCAGAAACCCCCCGGGGGCGTGGAAAATCAGGGCGCACGCAGCGCTCGGCGCTCGCAGTCGTCGTGCTGGCCATGCCGCTGGCGGCCGCACAGGCGGCACCCGCCGGTGGCCAGGTCACCGCCGGCAGTGGCAGCGTGAGCCAAAACGGGGCCATCACTACCGTGCAGCAAAACTCGGCCAACATGTCGATGAGCTGGCAAAGCTTCAACATCGGCAAGTCAGAGACGGTCAACTTTGTGCAGCCCACGGCGCAGTCGATCGCGGTGAACCGCATCCTCGACACCAACGGCAGCCAGATCCTCGGCCGCCTCAACGCCAACGGTCAGGTGTGGCTGGTCAATCCCAACGGTTTGCTGTTCGGGCGCGACGCGCAAGTCAACGTGGGCGGCCTGGTTGCTTCCACGCTGGACGTGTCAGACGACAGCCTGAACGGCAGCACCCATCGCTTTGCAGGCAGCAGCACCGCCAGCGTGATCAACGAGGGCCGCATTAGCGCGGCCGAGGGCGGCAGCGTGGTGCTGCTGGGCCACCATGTGAGCAACACCGGCACCATCAGCGCGCAGCTGGGCGCGGTAGCACTCGGTGCGGGCAACGCCACCACGCTGCAGTTCGCGGGCAGCCGACTGGTCAGCTTGCAGGTGGATGACAACGTACTCGACGCGTTGGCCGATAACGGCGGGCTGCTGCAAGCCGATGGCGGCCAGGTGCTCATGAGCGCCGGGGCGCGCAACTCGGTGCTGGCCAGCGTGGTCAACAACACCGGCGTGATCGAAGCGCGCACGGTCGAACAAAGCGAAGGCCGCATCGTGCTGCTGGGCGGCATAGCCGCCGGCACGGCGCACGTGGCTGGCACCCTGGACGCCAGCGCTCCCGACGGCGGCAACGGTGGCTACATCGAGACCAGCGCGCGCAACGTGCGTGTGGCCGACGGTACGCTCATCACCACTGCCGCACCACTTGGCGTCACCGGCCGCTGGCTGATCGGCACGGCGGACTTCACGGTGACCGAAGGTGACGTCGTGAAAAGCCCGAGTGGCATCGGTGCGGACACACTGTCGAACAACCTCGGCAACACCGACGTCACCATCGCGACCGATAACTCCAACGGCACTGACACCGGCAGCATCAACGTGGATGCGGCGTTGAGCTGGAGCGCCAACAAGCTCACCCTGAGCGCCTGGAATGACATCAACATCAACGCCGCGCTCAATGGCAGCGGCACGGCCAGTCTGGCCCTCGAGTACGGCCAAGGCGCTTTGAATGACGGCAATACCAGCGGCTACCACATCAACGCCCCGGTCAGCCTGCCGGCCGGCGACAACTTCAGCACCAAGCAAGGCAGCGACGGCGCCGTGCTGGCGTGGAAAGTGATCACCGATCTGGGCAGCGAAGGCAGCACCAGCGGCACCGACCTGCAAGGCATCAACGGCGACTTGTCCGGGCGCTACGTGCTGGGCGCGGACATCGACGCCACGGCCACGGCCGACTGGAACGCGGGCGAAGGCTTCACACCCATCGGCGGCAGCGGGGACAGCGTTGAGCAATTCAGCGGCAGCTTCGACGGACTGGGCCACACCATCGGCCACCTGATCATCAACCGGCCAGCCGAAAACTTCGTCGGGCTGTTTCGCGGCACCGACGTGGGCTCATCCGTTGGCAACGTGGGGCTGACGGATCTCGCGGTCATCGGGTCAAGCAACGTCGGCGCATTGGCGGGCACCAACTACGGCACCATCGGCAACAGTTACGCCACCGGCAGCCTCAGCGGAAACGACAACATCGGTGGGCTGGTCGGCCTCAACAGCGGCAGCATCACCAGCAGTTACGCGGCTAGCAACGTCAGTGGCAACAACTTCGTCGGTGGTCTGGTGGGCTTCAATGAGGGCGGCATCAGCTCGAGCTACGCGACGGGAAGCGTGAGCGGCTTGGGCGGATCTGTTGGCGGCCTGGTGGGATACAACTCCAGCGTCATCAGCTACGCGGGCGAAGTCAGCGAGCCGAATGGCGACGTCCACGTGTGGTGGGGGTACCGGGTCAGCATCGGAAACATCGACAACAGTTACGCCACCGGCAGCGTCGGTGGGTCGAGCGACTACGTTGGCGGGCTGGTGGGCTACAACGCAGGCAGCATCAGCAACAGCCATGCGTCGGGAAGCGCGAGCGGCGCGGGCAACCATGTTGGTGGGCTGGTGGGCTATCACGAGGGCACCATCGGCTATCCGTCGGAAAGCGTGATCAGCGTGAGCGACTACAGCACGGACGCCCCATCCCCATACGTGCGGTCCATGGTGGTTTTCACCATCGGCATCATCAGCAACAGCCACGCCACCGGCAGCGCCAGCGGCGGCAACATGGTCGGCGGACTGGTGGGCTCCAGTAGCGGACTGATCATCGACAGTCAGTCCACAGGCAAAGTCAGCGGCAACGACCACGTGGGCGGGCTGCTCGGCTACAACAGCGGCACCATCAGCAGCAGCTTTGCGGCCAACGACGTCAGCGGCAACAACGGTGTCGGCGGACTGGTGGGCCTCAACGAGGGCAGCATCAGCACCAGCTACGCCACGGGCAGCGTGAGCGGCTCGGGCGTCTTTGTTGGCGGCCTGGTGGGACACAACACCGGCAAGGTCATCTATGCGGGTAGCTGGTTGAATGAGGACGTCTGGGAGCCGATCTACATGTTCAGCATGGCCACCATCGATGACAGCTACGCCACCGGCAGCGTCAGCGGCGTGGGCGACTATGTCGGCGGGCTGGTGGGCTACAACCAGGGCAGCATCGGCAACAGCTATGCGGCGGCGAGCGTGAGCAGTGCGGGCGGCTATGTCGGTGGGCTGGTGGGCATGAATGAAGGAAGCATCTCCGACAGTTACGCCATAGGCAGCGTCAGCGGAAACTACAACGTGGGAGGGCTGTTCGGCTACGACAGCGGCACCATCAGCAACAGCTACGAGATCAAGATAATGATCTGCCCCGGACCAGATCCAATGCCGGAACCGATCCTGTTCTACGACGACAAGATTGCGCAGCCCATCGTGCAACGCGTCGTTACGGTCACCAACACGGCAACGTCGCTCAACCCGGCGACCCTGACCCAGGAGGTCGCGGTCGCCACCAATGCGCTCACCGACAGGGCAACATCTCTCAGCCCCGTGCGCCTGCCCGAGGAAGTCTCGGCGGTCACCACCCAACTGGCCAGCATGGAACGCGTGTTCAGCACGTACAAGGCGGGCGCTCCATCGGCAAACCGCAGCGAGCCGCGGCTGCTCACGCTCAGCGCAGGTGTTCGACTGCCCGACGACGTGGTGACCAGCGAGACCACCGAATGATCTTGAATCCCACCTGGTGCGCCGCTTTCTCCGTGCCCAAGCCGCTTGGCTGCTGCTGGGTCTGCCCCTAGCAGCAGCTGCCCAGCCGGCTCCGAGCGCGCCGAACGCGGGCTCGCTGCTGCAGCAGATTCCGCAGCCTGCTGCGTCTGATCGACCCAACCGCGCCAACGGACTGACGCTGCGCCGGCCCGAAGGCCAGAACTTGCCGGCGAGCGCACCGTTCGAGGTGCGCGCCATCACCATCACCGGCAACACGCTGATCACCAGCGAGGCGCTGTCTGCGCTGTTGGCCGATGCCGTGGGCCAACCCCTCACGTTGGCGCAACTCGAAGCGCTGGCCGCACGCATCACGCAGGCCTATCAGCGCCAGGGCTATCCGCTGGCGCGCGCGATCGTGCCGGCGCAAACGATCGAGGACGGCCAGGTGCGACTGCAGGTGATCGAGGCACGCTTTGGCGAGGTGCGCGTGGACAACCACAGCCGCACATCCAACCGGCTGATCAACGCCACGATGGCGCCGCTGCAGTCGGGCGATGTGGTCGCCCAGGACAAGCTGGACCGCGCATTGCTGCTGTTGTCGGACATCCCAGGCTTGGCCAGCCAGGCCACCTTGTCGGCAGGCTCTCAGGTGGGCACGTCTGACTTGCTGGTCGACGTGCAGCCCGGCGCGCGTGCCGTCGGCCAGGTCACGGCAGACGATCACGGCAGCCAGAGTGCCGGACGCAGCCGGCTCGGCGTGGTGCTCAACCTGGTCAATCCGCTGGGCCTGGGTGATGTGCTCAGTGCCACCGCACTGAGCTCGGGCAAGGGCCTGAACAGCGGCGGGGCGAGCTACGAACTGCTGCTCAACGGCAGCGGCACGCGCATCGGTGTGGGGTTCTCGTCTTTGCGCTATGAACTGATCGGCAGTCTGGCGTCGCTGGATGCGCACGGCACGGCCGAGGTGCTGAGCGCCGTGCTGCGCCAGCCCCTGATTCGCAGCAGCAATCTCAACCTGAGCGCCGCACTGACGCTCGAGCGCACTCAATTGCGCGACAAGGTGGACGTCAGCTCGATCGCCACCGACCGAACCATGCACGATGCCAACCTGAGTCTGGTTGGCGAACGCACTGACGCATGGGGCGGCGGCGGCGTCACGCTGGCCCAGGTGGGCGTGCTGGCGGGCAGGGTTGGCTTTGACAACGAGGCAGCCCAAGACGGCGACGCAGCGTCGGCACAGACCGAAGGCGGCTTCACGAAGTGGACGCTGAATCTGTCGCGCCAGCAGTCGGTGGGCGCCAACGGCACGCTGTCTTTGAGCATGCGTGGGCAGTGGGCCAACTGCAACCTCGATGCCTCGCAAAAGCTGTCGGTCGGCGGGCCTTTTGGTGTGCGCGGCTACGACACCGGAGTTGCCCCGGGTGATGAAGGCGAAATCTTCAGCGCCGAATACCGCCACACCGTGCGCATGAGCGCGCCGGGTGTGTGGCAAGCCAGCGTGTTTGCCGACACGGCCCACGTGCGTATCAACGCCAAGCCGTTTTCCGGCGGCGACAACAACTTGCACCTGAGCGGCGCTGGCATGGGGCTGAGCTGGACGGGCCTTGACGGCTGGCAGGCCAATGTAGCGGTGGCCGCTCCCATCGGATCGGTGCCCAACAGCCTGGACTACTCGCGCACCACCCGCGGATGGGTGGACATCAGACGACAGTTCTGAGCGGGCCAATGCCGTGCGCTTGCCAAGCAGCACTGCTGCTGGACTGTCGACCGGTGTTGGCTTGGTCGCCGCGCCGGCGGAGTTGTAATATAACTAAACATGGTTATATGGTTAAATATATCTCGTCGTTGAAATGTCAAAACATCCGGCGACTCCGCAAGCGTATCGAGTACCTCGGTCTGAGCCATGCGCGGCGGTGTGAACAGCGAGCCCGACCATGAAGGAGCCGATACGCGATGAGCAAAGACAAGAACGGTTCAGCTTCTGCCCGCAAGTCCAAGTCAGCCGAGAGCTTTGATGGCCTCGACTTGGTCCTCGAACAAGGGGCGATGCCAACGGCGAGTGACTTCTCGCTGCCTGTTGAAGCGCCAACCGTTGAAGGGCAGACTGCGAAGCCGAGACCGCGGGGCGCCCGCACTCCGAGAGCCTCGACTGCCGCAAAAACGAGAGCCCCGAAGCGGGGACGGCTCGTTGCGGTCCAGACAGAAGCACAAGCGCCCATTCCCGCTGCTGTGCCGATTCACCAGATCTACTTTCGAGACGACCAGCGCCAGAGCCTGGACCCGGACCTCCTGCCTCACAACAACTCAGGCCAGGCCGGGGCCTTGCTCGAGTTCGAGGTCTTCGAGCGCTTGATGGGTGCAGGGGGCATGGGCTCCGTGCAGCGGTGGGGCGCTGTCTCGTGGAAGTTCTTCGCGAAAACCGGCCTGAGCGGAGCGGATCTGGCGGGCCTGATACAGGCCGACCCCGAGTGCGATCTTTACTTTTGCAACCCCAGCCCGGATAACGAGTCGATCTACATCAACCTGTGGCAACAGGGGCTGGTGGTGCATCCCGGATTTCGTGAGCTCTGCCAAGCCGTGCTGGAGGCCGCAGGCATGGAGTCGAAGCAGCTCGACGCGATCATGCCGTCACAAGCGTTTTCGACCTGCAACTACTTCGTGGGCAGCCACGCCTTCTGGTCCAGTTACCTGCCGTTCGTGCGAGAACTGATCGACCGCGCTCGGGCCACGCTGCCGACTGCCGTGCTTCGCGTACTCGATTCGAGCGCCGGCGATCCACGCAACCTGCACGCTGGTTCGAGCTATTGGCCGTTCATCGTCGAGCGTCTTTTGCCAGCGTACCTTCGCGGCCCGGGCGCGTCGCTGAAGGTGCGCAAGTTGGCGCTGCCCGAGCCTGAAAGCCGGCTCAATTCACACCTGCGCCGCCTGCGAGAGATGAAAGACGTGGCCCACAACACGCGCTCGCAGTGGCTTTATTCGTGCTGGCTGCATTACCGCAACATGTACTTGTTGCAGGCCAACGGCCGCGACTGGTGCCTGCGCTACCTGCCACAGCTCACGCCTGCCGAAATCGTCTTCTGGTAGCACCTGTGTCGACACACGCGTTGCAGTCACTGCTGGCGCAGGCCCGACAGGCCATGTCGCGAGGTGACACGGCCTTGTCGCAACGCGCATATGCCCAGGCCCACCAAATGGCGCCAGCCAACGACCCGGTGCTGATGGACCTGTCTGCTGCGTGCTTGCTGAACGGCAATGTCGATGCGTCGCTGCGGCTGGCGCGCCATGCGATCTCGCGCACCGGCGGCTGGCGTGCCCACCTGTTGGCCGCACATGCCACCGAGCGCCTGCAGCAACTCGACGAGTGCGCAGCACACCTGCAGCTGGCCTTGGATGATCCGGCAATGCCTTTGGCGACGCGGACGTCGGCCCTGCAGCAAAGGGCGCAAGTGCAACTCAACGGCTTTGGCGACCCGTCGGCGGCGGCATCGGCGACGCAGTTGACCGCCGTATCGAATCCGCAGCTGGACTTCGCGGCCGAACTGGCGGCTTGCGTGGCCGCTCTGTACATCGGCGACCGCCCCCGCGCGGAAGTCGTGGCCCGGTTCAAGGCCCTGGGCCGCCGGCTGACGCCGCCGGTGTCTGTGCAGCCGCGCCACCGGCGGGCGCGGTCTGAGCGGCTGCGCATCGGCCTGATTTCACCGCAGTTCTGCGCATCGCCGGTCGGCTTCCTGACGCTAGGCGCCTTGACCTGCCTGGCGCGAGACGCCGACCTGGTCTACTTCAATCGGGGCGGCAGGGCCGACTGGGCGCAAGCGCTTTTTCAACAGACGGCCAAGCATTGGCATGACTGTGCGGGCATGGAGGCCGCGCCGCTTTACGCGGCGATGGTTGAGGCACAACTCGACGCGGTGATCGACCTCGGCGGATGGACCGATCCGGTCGCACTGCAAGCGCTGCTGGCCAGGCCGGCGCCCCGGCAGTTGAAGTGGGTTGGCGGGCAAGCCGCCAGCACAGGATTGAACTGCTTTGATGGGTTCGTCACCGACTCCCGACAGGCGCCAAGCGCTGCCGCTGCGCTTTACACCGAGCCGCTGCTGCGTGCGCGCATCGGCTATGTGAGCTACACCGCGCCGCCCTACGCACGCGGCTTGGCCGCCGCCGCGGCTCACCCGCCCTCACCTTCAGCGCCACCCAGCAACGGTCTGGTGGCGGTGGCCGCCAACCCGGCCAAGATCAGCGCCCTGACCGCCGAGCGCATTCGGGAGTTGCGGCCGCGGCGTCTGGTGCTGGTCGATCACCGTTGGCGCCACGAAGGCACCCGGCTGGCGGCATCGCGACGCCTGGGCTCGCTGATGGATGTGGCTGAATTCCAATCACCGACGGACCATCCGGGCTACTTG
>Ga0136644_10002010_pt1 | contig 15787 bp, 11 predicted proteins | sample C_130820_EF_Meta_FD_94780 | JGI IMG/M metagenome (GOLD analysis project Ga0136644, IMG submission 94780) | Freshwater microbial communities from Lake Croche, Canada to study carbon cycling - C_130820_EF_MetaG (v2) (version 2) | ecosystem: Environmental > Aquatic > Freshwater > Lake | place... | reverse complement strand
TGGTTAACTGCTCTGCCATATCTGCTGCTCTTCTAGTAACAGCTAGATAGCCAGGTAATACACCTTTAGTGCTAAGCCCCTTTTCAATACTCATTTGCATTGTTGACCAGATTGCTTCTAGCTGGATGTCTATCGCTAATTCACCATGGATGAATACTTCATTCGCATAGGCAAGTTCAGCTATGGTTAGTTGATGTTTTTCACAAAGCGCTAAAAGCTCTTCTGCGGATTCGAAGTGGTATGGAACCTCCGGTCGCTCTGGTCGATAGAGATCATGATCTGCTTCAACGAAGCCACCGCCCACTGAGTAATAGGTTTGCTCAAGCAGTACTTCGTTATTGGCTGATTTAGCGATGAATCTCAAGCCATTTGAGTGTTTAGGAAGACGGATAAGTGGTTGGTAACTGAAGTTACTCTCTGAGAATGTGAGTTCGTGATTTAGTGCCGACCAAGTCTTTGATTGAAGAGCTTCATCCCAAGCTTTCAATACTTGATTTGGGTCACAGGTTTCTGGGGTCTGCCCTGAAAGGCCAGCGACTATCGCGTTTGATGTGCCGTGTCCAGGACCAGTTGCTCCTAGGGATCCAAAAAGCTTAACTTCAACCTGGCTGGTGTGGGGTAATTTACCTTCAGCCCTTAGGGCTTCGGCAAAGAGCAGCGCTGCTCGCATTGGTCCAACAGTATGTGAACTGGAGGGACCAATTCCGATAGTAAATAGATCGAGCGCCGAGATGTAATCTGGCATGGTTTTAGCCTAACCAGAAACTCGCTTTATTTAGAGCAGGTTGTAGTGGCTGCGTTGGTGCCCTGAGCCCAGTCCGGCAACGGTGTAATAGTTGGAGTCGGAGTTGGAGTTGGTGTTGCAGTCTTAGTGCTTGTAGGGGTTGGAGTTGAGGTCTTCTTTGGAGTTGGAGTTGGGGTCGGTGCTAGCACTGAACCTGCACCGGTATTGGTAACTTTTCCAAGCACCATTGGCTGATCTGCTGCAAGCATGTCGAAGAGCACCTGAGCCTGTTCGTAGTTAGGCATTACTCGACCCTGGTTAGGTGCAGGTAATCCTGCAACAGAAGGAAGCTGCAGGAAGGTGATCTTGTTCATTGGGATTGCCTTTAGTGCGTTGGCAACACCCATCAAAGTTGTTGGGTCTGAAAGAGTCTTGCTCAGCTTCATGTTTCTCGCAGCTGTTTGTGCAAGTGAATAAAGAGCAACAGGGTTGTTCAAAATATCTTTGCTCTTTAGTTTTCTAACTAGAGAGGTTAGGTATACCTGCTGGTTGCTAATTCTTGAAAGGTCCGAGCCATCGCCAACACCGTGACGGGTTCTTAGGAACTGAAGTGCCTGAACACCCTGAAGTTTGTGAAGACCAGCTTTTAGATAAGTGTTTGTGTATGGGTCATCAATATCTTCTGCAACACAAACTTCAACACCACCGACTGCGTTAGAAAGTTCGATGACACCGTTGAAGTCAACAAGAGCTAGGTATGGAATGTTGAGGCCAGTTAGTTTTTCAACTGTTAGTAATGTGCAACCTGCACCACCGTTAGCGATAGTTGCGTTAATTTGGCCTAGGCTCTGTGCTCCGTAACCTGGACCACCAGTTGTACTTGGGCAGTGTGGGAATGGCACTAGGAGGTCTCTTGGGAAGCTAAGACCAACAGCGCTCTTACGATCTTCGGAGATGTGCAAAAGAATGATCACATCTGCAAGGTTTGAAGTGATGTTACCGAATGCGCTGTTACCAGCACCTTGACGAGAGTCACTACCAACAAGAAGTAGGTTGAGTGGACCATCTAGGGGTGGAATAACTCGCTTAGAGCCATCTTCGGTAAGAACATCAATAGACCCGCGGCTTAGCTCTTGGGTTAGCTGGTAAGCAGAGACACCTGCAACGGTCAGGGTTGAAACAAGAACCACAACTAGAGCTTTACCTAGAATCCCAAACAAGGTTCTAAGCCTTGAGGTAGCGTGCACATCGCCGTGACGAGAAATAGCTCGTTCGGCACGTTTTGACTTTTTTAGCTCAGACATTACTTTGCCCCTTTTCGAGTAGGCATGAGCCTTATTTTGAAAAACTGGCGGAGGCCGTGGGATTCGAACCCACGGAACCTTTCAGTTCATTAGTTTTCAAGACTAACTCCTTCGGCCGCTCGGACAGACCTCCGTTGAATAGTCTAACTAAAGCTCGTGCAAACTAAAAATACAGTTTCAACCTGCGATAAGGCTGTGAGCTAGTTATGGCTGTATATAACGCCCTCAAGACCAGCTAACACCTTGGCAACCCCGTCTTCTTCAACGCTAGCGGTGACAAAAGTAGCGGCATTTTTCACTTCTTCAGGGCCCTGACCCATAGCAAATGAATACCCACCGTTGGCATTAGCCCACTCAAACATGCTGATGTCATTACGACCATCACCAATGGTGATCACCTGGTCTTTAGGGACATTCAAAGCTTTTCTACGTTGTTCTAGGGCACTTGCCTTGGTTACTCCCTGTGGAGAGATATCTAACCAAGCGGTATAGCCAATTGCATATGACACTGAGTGCAAGCCAACTGATTCAACAACTGCAAGGAAATCGTTCACATCTTGTTCTGGAGATAGCACAACCACTCGGCTTACTTCACCAGTCATTAGTTGTTCCAGTGGAGTCTCAACATTTTTACTTCCCAAAGCATATGCAGGGAATGGTTTGTGAAAACGATATGTGCCATCGACATCTTCAACAGCAAAGTGTGCTTCAGGAAGTCTTTCAATTAGTTGAGACAGTACTGGTCTTGGATCAAAGCCAATTACTTCTCGAACGACATACCCCTCGTGAGTGCTGGTATCAATCTCAACGGTCACAGCACCGTTGGAACAAACTACATGTCCATATTCGATGCCGACATCTTTCACAACCGGGATCGCATTTGCTGCAGCTCTTCCTGTTGCTACCACTACGTGGTGACCTAGTTCTCTAACTCGTTGAACCTCTTTGATTACTACAGGAGATAGAAACCCATCGTCGTGCACGAGCGTGCCATCGATATCGATGGCGATCAGCCAAGGGTTATCAGTGCTCAAGTTAGTTCTTCTTAGCTGTAATGAATTCGGTTCCACCGAGGTAAGGGCGAAGTGCTACAGGAATACGAACTGAACCATCTTCTTGCTGGTGGTTTTCTAGAATCGCAACTAGCCAACGAGTTGTTGCAAGAGTTCCGTTAAGAGTTGCAGCTGTTGCAGTCTTACCGTCTTCTTTTCGGTATCGAACGTTTAGTCTTCTTGCTTGATAAGTTGTGCAGTTAGAAGTTGAAGTAAGTTCACGATAGGTTTCTTGTGAAGGAACCCAAGCTTCAGCATCGAACTTTCTAGCTGCTGATGAACCAAGATCACCGGCAGCAGTATCAATGACTCGATAGGGAAGTTCACACTTCTTCAACATCTCTTCTTGCCAAGCTAGGAGTTTTGCATGTTCTACTTCTGAGTCTTCAGGTTTGATGTATGAAAACATTTCAAGCTTGTTGAACTGGTGGACACGAAGAATACCTCGAGTATCTTTTCCACCACTTCCTGCTTCTCTTCTGTAACAGGTTGACCAACCTGCATAACGCAGTGGTCCTTCACTTAGGTCGATGATCTCATCGCTGTGATAGCCAGCAAGAGCAACTTCACTTGTTCCAGTTAGGTATAGATCATCAGCAGGTAAGTAGTAGATCTCATCTGCGTGAGCACCTAGGAACCCAGTGCCCGCCATAACCGATGGTCTAACCAGAGTAGGGGTAATCAAAGCAGTGAAACCGGCCTGAGCGGCTTGATCTAGAGCCAAATTCATTAGAGCTAGTTCTAGTCTTGCTCCCCAACCTTTTAGGAAGTAGAACCTAGATCCTGAGATCTTGGCTCCTCTTTCAATGTCAATAATGTCTAGATGTTCACCAAGGGCCACGTGGTCTCTAAGTTCAAAGTTAAAACTAGGCTTAGTTCCTTCTTCACGGATGACGACATAGTCGTCTTCTCCACCAGCTGGAACACCATCAATAACAACGTTCTCAATCTGCCAAATAACCTCATCAAGTTTTGCTTGAGCTTCAGCAACAACCTGCTCTGCAGTCTTCACCTGAGTCGCTAGTGCCTGTCCCTCAGCAATCAAAGCTGCTCTTGAATCTTTATCTGCACCAGCAACAAGTTTTGCTTTAGCGTTTTGTTCTGCTCTTAGATTTTCAAAATCAGCAAGAGCTTTACGCCAAATAAGGTCAGCACTAACAGCATCATCAACCAAAGACTCATTAGCGCCTCGAGCACGTTGAGATTGCTTAATTGCCTCTAGGTTTTCTCTAAGCAGGTTAGCGTCAATCATTTTCTAAGGTTACCTTCAACTATGTTTTTAGCGACCAGAACGCAACTTGTTTAGCCAAGAATCTGCATTACTGAATTCTTTATTGGAGTTATTGCCCTGGTGTTCACTCTTCTGTTTATCTGCTCTTGGATATGAACCTAAGAAAATCACCTTAGGGCTAAAGCGATGTAATCCCTTTAGTGCTTCTGCAACTGCTTCATCATCGATGTGGCCTTGAGCATCAATGTTGAAACGATATCTACCAAGTTGATCACCAACCGGTCTTGATTCAATACGAGAAAGGTTAACTCCTCGAGCTGCAAACTGTTCCAACATCTCTAGAAGAGCACCTGGACGATCAGTTGGTAGTTCAACGATTACTGATGTCTTGTCTTTACCTGTTCTAGCTTTTGGTTTTGCAGGTAGTCCAATTTCAATAAATCTAGTTTGGGCGTTCTTGTTATCACCGATGTTTCTTGCCAGAACAGTTAGCTTGTAGTGATCCGTGATGCTCTTAGCCGCAATGGCTGCATCTGCAACTGAACTTGGTTCTAGAAGTGCTGCTGCAGCTGCTGCAGTTGAAGTTGTTGGAATGTGTGAGTGCTTAGGAAGATTCTCGGCAAGGTAACCACGGCACTGTGCATATGCTGTTGGGTGAGTTGAAATTACCTTTACCTCAGCAAGTTTTGTGCCTGGCTTAGCGACTAGGTTGAAGGTAACCGGAACTAGATACTCTCCGAAGATTCTGATCTCAGTTGTGTTAGCCAGAGCATCAAGAGTTGCTGATACTCCACCTTCGATTGAGTTCTCCACTGGAACAATGGCTCGAGTGGCTTTACCAGTAAGCACAGCATCGATAGCTTCGGTCACAGTAGCTACCGGAATGCTCTTAGCATTCTTAGCCTCTTTGATCTGGGCTAGGGCCAGCTCAGTAAAGGTACCCACTGGACCTAGGAAGGCGTAGGTAGATTTCTTGTTTACTGAGTTAGCCATGGTTAAAGGTTAGTTGAGTTATCAGTAGTTAGGTGCTGCTGGTAGGCCAAAGAACTTCTCTAGGGTGTGAACACCATCGTCGTGCATCACTCTTGCTAGTCCGACACCCACATATCTGAGGTGCCAAGGTTCATATTGGTAACCGGTATAGAAGGTTGAATACTTCTGATATCTGACAATGAAGCCGTATTTCCAAGAATTCTCTGCTAGCCAGCTACCAGCTTTGGTTTGACCAAAGCAGACCCTGATCTGGCAACCCTGCCCTCTTGCCGAGACATCCATGGCCCAGCCGGTCTGGTGCTCTGAATAACCTGGCCTAGCAGCAAGTGCCTCACCTGCTTTTAGCCCATATTTACTCACCTGGCGGTCATGGACTGCTGTCTGCTCGTTGTATGAACGGTATGCGCTCTGTATTACTAGAGTTCCTTTGCCTTCAGCATTCATGGCTTTGGCTAGTTTGTATGCAACCGTTGAGGCTTCTTTACGTAGTTTTCGGTTGTATGGGTTGAAGTTGAGTCCAGGGAATTTAGGGGCAACTAGGTCAGTCGGTGCGTAGTTGATGGGATTTAGGGGTAGTTGCTTGTTGACCACTACCCAGATTGAAGCTGGATCCGTAGTTGACTGGTTTATCAATGATGTAGCTGTTGATGAGTCGATATTGTTTACCGAGGGAAATAACATAGAGGTAACAAGGGTTAGCCTTAGAGCAAGAGTAAGAAATTGCTTAGGTTTTGGTCCCATTTACGAAGTCTAACTTTCACTAAAAGAAAAGAGAACGCATTGGCGCGTGCAGATAGAAAAGCAGCAGCAGCAGAATCAGCAAAAACTGGAGTTATGACTCACAGACAAATCATGTTTGTTCTAGTAGGTCTTATGGCAGGTATGTTCCTGTCAGCTCTAGATCAGAGTGTTGTTGGAACTGCAATGAGAACTATTGCAGATGACCTACACGGTCTATCTGCTCAAGCTTGGGTAACCACTGCTTACCTAATCACTTCAACCATTGCAACACCTATCTATGGAAAGTTGGGAGATATCTTCGGTAGAAGATATCTATTCATCACAGCTATCTCAATCTTCGTAGTTGGATCTGTTATTTCAGGATTTGCTAACTCAATGTATGAGTTGGCTGCCTTTAGAGCTATCCAGGGAATTGGTGCTGGTGGTCTCTTCGCACTAGCTCTAACGATCTTGGCTGACATAGTTCCACCAAGAGATAGAGCAAAGTATCAAGGTATGTTCCTTGCAGTGTTTGGAACCTCTTCTGTTCTTGGCCCACTAATCGGTGGACTATTTGCTGGTATCGATAACATCTTTGGAATTACCGGTTGGCGTTGGATCTTCCTAATGAATCTTCCGATTGGTCTAATTGCTCTACTAATGGTTCTTTCATTCCTACACATCCCACACCACGCTGCAACTTCTAAGGTCATTGACTGGTGGGGTGTATTGACCATCATCGTCGGTGTTGTTCCAATTCTTATCGTTGCTGAACAGGGTAGAGACTGGGGTTGGACTTCATTCAACTCAGTGACTGCTTATGTAGTTGGTTTAGTCGGAATCGTTGCCTTCATTCTTATTGAGAGAAAGATGGGCGATGACGCACTTCTTCCTTTGAAGCTCTTTAGCTCAAGGACCTTCTCACTAACAACTCTGTTAGGTGTAGTAGTTGGGATTGGAATGTTCGGTGGAATGATTTCACTTCCACTTGTACTTCAGATTGTCTATGGAGCATCTCCAACTGAATCTGGTTACCTAATGATTCCTATGGTTCTAGGTCTGATGACTGCATCTATCGTGAGCGGAAGAATTACTTCAGCAACTGGTAAGTACAAGATCTTTATGGTTCTTGGATCTGCCTTCATGGTTGTTTCATACATCTACCTATCAACTCTGGCCGCAGGCTGGGCTATCTGGCAGATCACTATCGGAATGGTAGTTATGGGTCTAGGTCTAGGCCAGATGATGCAGACATTGACCATTGCTTCACAGAACGCTGTTGAGGCTAAGGACATCGGTGTTGCCACATCATCCGCAACCTTCTTCAGACAGATGGGTGGAACCCTGGGTGTTGCAGTGTTCCTATCTATCTTGTTCAACAACCTGGCTGACAAGGGTCAGGAGATTGGTACCAAGATTGGTGCAGCTATAGCGGCTAACCCTGCCTTGCTAGCTGACCCGAACAACGCTGCATTCAAGCCAGGAGCTGACCTAATGGGTCAAATCTCAATGGACTCGTCGTTCCTAAAAACTGCTAGCCCAGAACTAGCAGATCCAATCAGGACTGCTTTCGCTGAGTCAGCAGCTAACGTGTTCGTCTCTGCAACCATCGTTATTGCAATTGGTTTTGCTATCTCGCTATTCATCAAGGAGCTAGCATTACGCAATAAGTCTGGTGTTCAGGAGAAGGCGGAAGCTGCTGCAGCTGCTGCGCACTAAGTAATCACCAATTACGGCCTCAACATGCTTTTAGTGTGTTGAGGCCGTAATCTTTAACTACACGGGAGTTCGGCTAACCGAACTGAGATTGAGCTGCCAGTTCTAAACCGTCAAACCTGATCTGGGTAATGCCAGCGTAGGAAGGAAAATATGAAGCGTTTATTGGCGTTCGCTTTATCTCTAATCTCAGTATTTGCTTTAAGTAGCTGCGCTAACTCTCCTAAAGAACTAACACTTATCGCTCATGATTCTTTTGTGATGAGTGATGAATTGATTTCTACATTTGAAAAATCCTCCGGCTATCACCTAAACATAGTTAGAGCAGGTGATGCTGGAGCGATGACAAATAAGTTAGTGCTAACTAAAGACGCACCGCTTGCTGATGTTGTCTTTGGCATCGATAACACTTTTGCACCGGTGGCGACCAAGAACAAATTGATTGATGGGGAGCTAACTCCAATTGACTTCGCTGATGTTTGTTTCAATGTTGATCTTGCTTATTTCAAATCACACAATCTTGCTATTCCGGATAACTGGAGAGATCTGACCAAAAAGGAATACAAGAATCTAACTGTTATTGAAAACCCAAATACCTCTTCAACAGGTTTAGCTTTTCTAATTTCAACCTACGATGGTTTTCCACCGATGACCGCTGGTGTTATTCCTGCAATAGTTAACTGGTGGTTAGCCCTTCGGGATAACGGTGTGAAGGTAGCGGCCAGTTGGGAAGATGCATACTATTCAGATTTCAGTGGTTCTTCTGGAAAAGGTAAATACCCAATCGTTCTTTCATATTCTTCATCCCCCGCCGATGAAGTGGGTGATGATGGCAAATCAAAGACTCAAGCACTACTGAAAGATTGTTACCGACAAACAGAGTATGTTGGCGTTCTAAAGAATGTTTCTAACCCAGATGGAGCTAAAGCCCTAATTAGTTTTATGAAAGACAAGTCTTTCCAGAGTGCGTTACCTGAAGCTATGTATGTGTATCCGGTTGATAGCTCTGTTGAGCTTCCCTCTAGATGGGCCCAATATGCTCCAACAGCTGAGAGCATCATCGGTGAAAAGTTAGACATCGACGGTAAACGTGAACAATGGTTAGGCGATTTCAACTGGGTATTTGACGTTGCGCCTTAGAACCGTCCTCTCTTGGAGTGCACCAATAGCCTTTATGGCGGTGCTCTTCTACTGGCCTGTCATCAAGGTCTTCACATTAGGTTTGGCATCCGGTTTTGGTAGTAATACCCAAGATGTCTGGCCAATCCTCTGGTTCACTATCTGGCAGGCAGTTCTCTCTACCCTGATCTGTGTGCTGTTAGGTCTGCCTGGTGCTTATTTGCTTTATCGGAAGTCATTCAAGTATGCATCAACTATTAGAGCTCTTATCTCAGTCCCTTTCATGCTCCCCTCCCTTGTTGTTGCCATTGCTATCACCTCATTTGGAGGACTATTCGGGGGCCTTAATCCGATTGTTGCCATCATCCTGGCTAACGTTTTCTCTAACTATGCGGTTGTAGTTAGAACTGTTGGATCTCAATGGCAATTACTAGATGTGCTCTCAGAGGAGGCAGCTGAAGTTGCTGGCGCTGGCAGACTTCGAATCTTCTTCAAGATTGCTCTCCCACAGTTAGCAACCTCTATTCGAGCTTCCAGTGCTCTTATCGTTTTGTATTGTGCAAGTTCCTATGGAATTGTCTTGAGCCTTGGTGGTGGCAGAGTCAACACTCTAGAGACCGCGATATCAACAGCAGTATTGCAAAGGCTTGATCTTCAGCAGGGAACTCTACTTGCACTATTGCAAATAGTTTTCTCACTACTAGCCTTCACAGCAAGCAGATGGGGTGGAAGTAATCCGCTAAGTTTTGAACCCTCTCATAAATCTAAGGTTCGCCACATTGATGGTAGAGACCGAATTGTCTTGTTCTTTGTAGTCCTAACAATGGGATTTTTTGTAATTCTCCCCCTTTTACTTGTCATGACTAAAGCATTCATTTCAGATTCGGGGAGCTTTACTTTAGATAACTTTGCGCTACTTGGTTCTAGAGGAACTAGAGATCTACTGAACATAACTTTCTTTGATGCAAGCATGAATAGTTTGCGGAACATGCTTATCGCAACAGTGATCTCGGTCTTGGTTGGTGGTTTGGTTAGCTATCTACTTGCAGAACATACTCGTAAACATTCACTAGGAATATCTAAAACAGATTCCTTAGGAGTGTTACTAGATGGAATCTTCCTGCTACCAATTGGTGTTTCAGCAGTTGTGGTTGGTTTTGGTTATCTGGTTACACTCACAGGGACTTTAGGTTGGCTCAGAGGAAGTTGGGTCTTGGTTCCTTTAGCTCAATCAGTATTGGCGATACCTATGGTGATTAGAGTCTTATACCCAGCGTTGGTTGCAGTCGATCACTCAACCAGAGAGCAAGCGATGACTGATGGTGCAAGTAAAGGTTCTATATTCTGGAGCATTGATTTAGTAATGATTAGGCCAGTCTTGAAAACAGCGATTGCTTTTAGTGCCCTGGTTTCTCTAGGTGAGTTTGGAGCTGCAAGCCTGCTAGCTTTTGGATCTCAATCAACTATCCCGATGTTGATGTTCTCTTTGATTTCTAGACCAGGTGGAGATAACTATGGAATGGCTCTAGCCGTTACATTCATACTGATAGTTATTACAACAATCATTGTCTTTGCTGTTGGATCAGAACCTAAGCGTGAGTTTCAAAAACCACGGGATAGGAAGCAAAGCGTTCCTTCATTACCGCTATAGCTTCTGGGTTTCTATCCACCAAGATAAAGGTTCTATTTAGTTCAGCTGCAGCTGCACCGGTAGTCCCAGACCCCGCAAAGAAATCCAGTACGGTGTCTCCCTCTTTACTACTTGCCTGAATCACTCTTCTCAAGATACCCAGCGGTTTCTGAGTCGGGTAACCGGTTTTCTCTTTACCGGTGGGGGAAACAATGGTGTGCCACCAGACATCTGTTGGAAGTTTGCCTCGTTCAGCCTTCTCTTTTGTAACAAGACCTGGAGCCATGTATGGCTCACGATCAACAGTTTCATTATTGAAGTAATACTTCTCAGGATCTTTCACATAGACCAAGATGGTGTCGTGTTTAGCTGGCCATCTCGATTGTGCTTTAGCCCCATAGTCGTAAGCCCAAATGATTTCGTTGATAAAGCATTCTCTACCGAATAGAGCATCTAGCAATACTTTTGCGTAGTGAGCTTCACGATAGTCCAGGTGCAGGTATAGAGTTCCTGTTTCTTTTAGTACTCGCCAGGCTTGTTCAAGTCTTGGTTCTAGAAATGCCCAGTAGTCAGCGAACTCATCGTCGTAGCTCAAGATAGTTTCTTTGACTATGTCATAGCGCTGACCTTTGAATCCCATGCGGGAGCCGGTTTCACTTCTAGTGGTTGTTGACTTACCTCTACTCTGCACACGACCGGTATTAAAAGGTGGGTCAACATAAATCAACTGAATGCTGTTATCGGGAATAGACTGCAAAACAGAGAGGTTATCCCCCTCGATGACTCTTGAATTAGAAATGTTCTGCACAGAAAGAGATTAACAGCATGGAACCACATGTAATACACAATTCAGCACTATCTCGCTATGAATTGTTTCTAGGAGAAGAAAAGATTGGTCACGCTGACTACCTAGATGTTGATGGTGAACTGCAGTTCACTCACACTGAAGTCGATCCAGCTCACCAAGGTAAGAACTACGCTGCAATACTCGTGAATAAAGCTTTTGAGGACATTAGAGAAAACAACCTCGGCAAAGTTTGGCCAGTTTGTCCTTATGTAGTGAAATACATGAAACTACATCCTGAGACTCAGGATCTACTCTCTAGAGAATTAGATTAGCCAACGTTTGTTTTGATGAAGGTAAGCAGGTCATGAATAACTTCTTCCTTGTTAATCTCGTTATACATTTCATGTCTACCGTCGTGATAAATAATCGCAGTGACATTCTCTAAACCTGATTTGTTTCTATAGGTATTAGCTAGCATCTGGTTACCCCGCTCTGCACCAATTGGATCATCACTACCTGCTTGAAGTAGAAGTGGTAAATCTTTTCTAATGGTGCGCTTAGGTGTGAAGAACAGTTGTAATCCGTTGACAACACCCATCACAGCAGCAGCATTAGCAAAGAAGGTTAGTGGATCGGCTGCAAACTTCTCGCCAACCTTACGATCTCTAGACAGCCACTCGTAACCGGTTGCGTTAGGTTCCTTATCCCACTTCTTGTTAAAGCCTCCAGCTCCTAGAACACCAGGAACCAGTAGTGATGAACCAGAAAGAATCGCTGCATCGTATTCAGTTGAGTAGTTGTTGATTAGTTTCTGAGAGATGAAAGAACCATAGGAGTGACCAAAGAGGACCAGCTTCTTACCTGGGTTCTCTGCTTTGATTAGTTTGGTTAGATCATGAACCTGCTCGAAGGCGGCCTTGATACCACCAGCGCCTAGGTTACCCATCTTCTTGGTGTGACCTGAGGCAATTTGGTTAGCACCAGTAACACCGTGACCTCTGTGATCATCGGCATAGACGGTGTATCCCTCTTTATTTAGACGTTCAGCCAGGAGGTCATATCTTCTGGCGTGCTCGCCTAGACCGTGGGCAATCTGAATGATGGCTTTAGGGTTTTCAACCGGCCAAACATAGAGGGTGATCCCTAGCCCTAGGTGATCTAGGTAGGTTCTGGTGATAGGAAGACTTGTCATGGCTTTACCTTACTTGTTTAGAGAATGTTTAGTAGTTCGCTTTGCAGTGCGCCAAAGCGATGTTGCGTAATTGAAATGGATTGTTCACGGTAGATAGTTAGTAGCAGTGTTCTAGAGCTCTTGGAGAGCTCTTCGTTATAAACAAAGAGGTCTGGGTTCGCCTCTAGTTTGGCTAGAGAGTCTTCTTTAGAACCTAGAGCTATAACTCTGGTACCAGGTTCGATACTGATAGTTAGTTCGGTCTCAATCACTGTCTCTAGTCCACCAGTAAGAACAATCAGTTCCTTATCGGTTAGCCCAGTTCGTTCAATGAATGCTGGAGAGATCGATAACTTATTTGAGTCGTGATTTGTGAGTAATAACATCTGAACTATGCGAGCTAGAGTTGCCTTTGTTGCGTCTGCACTAACTCGAACTGTTACTGGGTTGAGTAGATAGCGATGGTAGTTACCTTCGTAAACCAAAGAACCTGAATTAAGTTCTGCTTGGAATATTTTGTTATTCCAATACTCATCACTAGAAGCGGCCATCTCTAACTTCAGGTGATCTCTATTTGATTCCATCAGTAATTCAACTGAGTGAACATATTTCGCAATATCTTTTCTCACAGTAAAGGTTTGATATTGATTCACTCCTGCAAACTTCATTGCATCATCAATAAAGTTTCCAAATTGCAAGATGTAATTTCTGCCACCAGCTTTTAGTCCAAAGCCAACACTCGATCTCTTGAAACCACCGAATGGTTGTCTATCGACAATCGCTCCAGTGATACCTCTATTGATGTATAGGTTGCCTGCATCAATCGTTGCTGTCCAAAACTTAATCTCGTCAGTATTGAGTGAATGAATACCTGCGGTTAATCCATAGTCAGTGCTGTTCTGAATCTGAATTGCTCGCTTTAGATCCTTAGCTCTAATCAAACCAAGAACTGGTCCAAAGCATTCGGTCATCTGGAAGAAACTTCCCAGCTTCACTCCATACTTAATGCCCGGTCGCCACAATCTGCCACTGTCATCAAGTTGCTTAGGTTCTAATAACCAAGTTTCACCGTCTTCTAATGTGGTGAGCGCACGTAGCAGTTTCTCTGATGGAACTTCAATCAAAGGTCCAACACTTGCATCCGCTTGATAGCCGTAGCCAACTTTCATTGACTGCACTGCATCAACTAATTGATTTAGGAATTGTTTGTTCTTGTATACCGAACCAACCAAGATACCTAAGCTTGCTGCAGAACACTTTTGACCAGCATGGCCAAATGCACTCTTAGCTAAATCTGCAGCAGCTAAATCAAGATCCGCATTCGGGGTGATCACAATCGCATTCTTACCGCTAGTCTCAGCAGCCAGTTTCAGTTCAGGCTTTGTACTCTTGAACAGCTTCGCTGTTTCAAAGGCTCCGGTAAGAATGACGGAATCAACATCCTCATGCCCAACTAATTGAAGACCCAGCTCGTTATCTGGAACGAAGGCGATCTGTAGGACTGACTTAGGGATTCCAGCGCCCCAAAGGGCATCCACCATGGCTAGAACACAGTTCGCTACCTGGGGTGCAGGCTTGATAATCACTGAAGAGCCAGCAGCAAGGGCTGCTAAAACACCTCCGGCTGCAATAGCCACAGGGAAATTCCAAGGTGGTGTGACAACAACTACCTGGTGAGGCTGGAAGATAACCGCATCCATGGTCTCTGTGTTGGTTATCTCATCAATCGAATGAGCATAGAAATTAGCAAAGTCGATTGCCTCGCTTAGTTCAGCATCTGCTTCTGGGACTGTCTTTCCAGCCTCAGCCATCATCAACTGAAGTAATGTGCCTCTACGCTTTGCTAACTCAAGTCCTGCTTGTAGTAATAACTGTTTTCTGTTCTCTCGATCTAGCGACCAGTCCGCAGCCGCTTTCTTAGCATCGGAAACCATCTCGTTAAGTTTTTTAGTATCAATAGCCGCTTCAGCGATATAGCTCTCGTGAGTTTTTAGTTTTCCATCAATCGCTTTTGCTCCAGCGATAGCCTGTCTAACCCAATCTCTGTTATTCGGTAGTGATGGGTCAGTATCTGAAACGTTTGCAAAGTTTTCTTTTAACTGAAGTTTGTCTTCTAAACGATTCTGTTTTCTATTTGGTGATTCATTTAGTTCTTGCATCAGTCTGAGAGAAATTTCAAATCGTAGGCGTTCGCGATCAAACACATTTCTGTCTGTCGTGATATCGAATACACCAGACATGAAGTTTTCTGGACTTCCGTTTTCCTCTAAGCGTCTAGTGAGATATGCAACAGCGACTTGGAACTCACTTGGTCTAACTACAGGTGTGTATAGCAGGAGACTGCCAACATCATTCTTTACCTGAGTAGAGAGATGCTGCGCCATACCTTGCAACATTTCAAATTCAACTCTTGAAGTTATGTTTCTGTGCTGAGCAAGTTTGTGAGCAAAAGCTAAATCAAATAGGTTGTGACCTGCCACTCCGATACGAAGAGACTTAATTCGATCTTCATGCAGAGCAAAATCAATTAGACGTTTGTAGTTAGCATCGCTTTCAGCTTTGCTTGAATAGGTGGCTAGCTTCCAGCCATGCCAATCAGCATCAACATGTTCCATCGCGAGGTTTGCACCTTTAACAATTCGAACTTTTATACCAGCTCCGCCATTAGCAGTTCTGAATTGTGCGAATTCAGTTAGTTCTTTTAGAGCTGCATAAGAATCAGGTAAGTATGCCTGCAGAACAATTCCTGCTTCTAGTTTTTGTAATTCAGGTTGGCTGAGCAATCTCTTGAAGACCAACATGGTAAGTCCGAGGTCTCGATACTCTTCCATATCTAGATTGATGAACTTCTGCGTAGGGGATTCCGCAGCATATCTATATAGCGGAGTTAGCTTTTCAATTAGTCGTTCAACTGTTTGATCAAAACCCCACATTGATAACTGGCTAGCAACAGCAGAGAGTTTTATAGAGACATAGTCGACATCTTTACGCTTTAGTAATTTGAATGTTTCTTCAAATCGGTAGTTTGCTTCGCCTTCACCAAGTACTGCCTCACCTAAGAGGTTTAGGTTTAGGCTGATCCCCTTTGATTTAGATCTAGCTATATGGCGCTTGAGTTTTCTAGGACGGGCATCAGCAATCAGGTGCCCAACTAGTTGACGCAACCTGGCCTTGGCAACTGGAATGACGATGAAGGAGAAAGGTCTCGCTAGTAATCCACCTAGGCGAATGGTGACTCTATCTAATCTGGAAAGGCTCTTGGGTAGGTCTCTTGATATGGAGCTGAGTTCCTTAGCCGCTACCTGTCTATCTCTTGGTCTAATGACCCGGTCAACAAATC
>Ga0136644_10002008_pt1 | contig 15795 bp, 9 predicted proteins | sample C_130820_EF_Meta_FD_94780 | JGI IMG/M metagenome (GOLD analysis project Ga0136644, IMG submission 94780) | Freshwater microbial communities from Lake Croche, Canada to study carbon cycling - C_130820_EF_MetaG (v2) (version 2) | ecosystem: Environmental > Aquatic > Freshwater > Lake | place: Lake... | reverse complement strand
ATGACCGCCAGCTCACCATCGAGGCGCTGTTGCCGGTGCCGGTTTTTCTGGCTTGCCGACCAGGTCACCCCTTGACGCAGCAGATGGCTCCGACATTGAAGCAGGTGCTTTCCTATCCGTTTGCAGGACCGCCGTTGCGGGGTGTGCATGCCGAAACTGCCGCTGCCGCAGCAAACTCGGATGATCGGGCGACGCGGCGTATATCGAGCGGATTGCAGTCGTCTGCGGCAAGCGACTCTCGCGGCGCGACATTCACGCCGCAGATCAGCGTCAGTTCAATGGAAGCGGCCCGATTGATTGCCCTGAACAGCGATGCGGTGTTTGCCGCGCCGGCGAGTTTTCTGGCCAATGATGTGGCCAGCGCCCGATTGGTACGGCTGAATGTCGATGTGCCTGAAATGAAAACCTCGCACGGCATCATTCGCACCGCTGATCGATCGCTGAGTCCGGCTGAGCGAGTCTTCATCGAACTGCTGCGCGAGGTCGAGGCGCAAGCGCATCAGAGTGGAGCAGCCCCTTTTTCCTGATGGCAGGCCATGCAGGAAAATCGGGTGTTGATCATCGAGGTGAACTCGGGTTCGTCCGCTTTTGCTGAGTTGAGCATGGCCGGTAGCGTATCGAGCTTCGCCAGCCTTCTTTCCAGCACGTCCCGGTACGGCCACTGTGCATAGGTCTTTGACAGACGGGCCGCCTCGTACATCGCCCTGGCATTAGGCAGATCATTTGCCCTGGCCAGCATGTCCCCGAAATTGAGGAAAAAGCCCTCGAAGTTGTGGGGGGCGATCCAGGAGTTCCAGCAGGCGCGCTTGGGGCCTTCCGTTGTCTCGAGCACCATGTACTTGCCAAGATCAGGTCGATTGCGGCTGATCTTCTCGCCGAAGCAGAGATCCAGGGTGTCCCACTGCTGGGCAAGGCCCTCCTTGAACGGCGCGCTGTCGGGCGGATTGATGCTCATCACATAGCCGCTGGTAAAAAGATTGAACTCGGGCCACATCGCGACCGCGTGCTTCATCTCGTAATAGCCCTGGCGCAGCTGCTTCTCGTTTTTGAGGATGCCGGCCTGCGCCATGGTGAATCCGGCATAAAAGCCGCGATAGCGGGCTTCGTCCGGCGACAGCAGCACGGCTTCCTCGAACAGTCGGCGCGCTTCGGTGGCATGTTCAACGATGCGTGCGCTCGGTGCCTTGCGATTGCGCTCGCTGAACTTCCAGGCATGCAGCCAGCCGGTGTGCGACAGGGTCAGCGGATCAGCCGGATTGGCGAGCACCACCTGCATATGGGATTCGAGCAGATCGTCGATGCGATCGTATTGCCCGCTGTGCAGTGCATCCCAGAAGGCGCTGGCCTGCAGCTGCGCGCGGTCTGACGGCGGGCTGGCGACCTTGGCTGGCGCGGTGGCGGTGGCCAGCCAGGAGCAGCCGGTGAAGGCCAGTGTGACGAGGGCGAGTAGCAGTCGCATCGGAAGACTCCTGAGAGCGTGGTGGTTCGGTCGCATTGTCATTTGCCTTGGGAGGACGGGATATGTTGTCGGTGTCTAGATAGTCTGAAGGGATGATCTATACATTGTCAAGATAAGGGCGGCAGCCTCGCGATAAGATCGCTTGGTGACAACGACCTTGCGCCGCAGGCGCTCCCCCCGAATTGCCGACCGCCAGACAAAAGAAAAAGCCCGTTGATCGCTATCACCATGGCGATTTGCGAAATGCCCTGATTGCGCAGGCCTGGGCGATCATCGACAAACGGGGTCAGTCAGCGCTGTCGATGCGGGCAGTGGCCGAAGCGCTCGGTGTGTCGCATGGCGCCCCTGCCCATCATTTCGCCGACAAGGATGCCCTGCTGAGTGAGCTTCGGACGCAGGCTTGGGGTGCTTTTGCCGATGCCCTGGAGTCGGCGGGCGATGCACCCGATGCGCTTCGCCATATGGGCCGGGCTTATGTGGCCTATGCGCTGGCACATCCCCAGCGGATGGCGCTGATTTTTCGCAGCAGCAGCAGTGAACAATTGCCCGAGACCGAAGCGCAATCAATGCGGGCGTGGGCGGCACTCAGCACGGCGGTGGCCCGGCATATCGGCCCGACAAGGGCCGCCGATCAGCGGCTGCTGTCAGTGCTGTCGGTCGCGGCGTGGGCCCAGGCCCATGGGCTGGCGATGCTCTGGACGGATGTCAACCTGCCGCCGGGTTTGCCGCACGGAAAAAGCGCGCAGCCGCTGCATGACGCGGCGCTCGATGTGCTCTATGCCGGCATGACGGCGATGCTGGGGCCCGCATCATCGACGCCGCAAGACCCGCCCGCCTGAACGCTGGCGGGCTGAAGACGACTCAGGTCGGCTTTCGCGGACGCTTGACGGCTGGCCTGGGCATCACATCGGACTCGCTGATCCGAAGCGGCTGACTGCCGACCCTGACGGTCTGCAGATGCTTCAGGGTCTTCTTCGGAAGTCCTGCCGACAGCTCGATCAGGCTGTAGGTATCGAAGATCTCGATTCGACCGATATGCTTGGCTTCCAGGCCAGTCTCATTGGCGATCGCGCCCACGATATTGCCCGGCTTGACGCCATGAATGTGGCCGATCTCGATGCGATAGGCCTGGCTGCCCAGCTTTGCAGGCTTGGCATCGATCGGTTCATGCGCCGCCTGACTGGCCCGTTCGCGCCATGTCGAGGGTGGCGGCGAATCAGGCGATGAAAAGGCCGCAGAGGGCTGTGCCCGAGCTGGCCGTTCGATCGGCGCTGCGGTCTTTCGGGCCGCACGGATTGGACGATCTTCCGACCTGTCTGCCTGGAAAGAAGGCATTGGGCTGGATGACAGTGGGCCAGGTGCGTCAGGCCCGGACTTCGCTCCGCGTTCGGGACGGGCGAGCAGCAAAGGCACGCCGCCCCGCGACATCTTGGCGAGTGCTGCTGCGATTTCGATGGCCGGCACGTTGTGCTCGTTTTCATAAGCTTCGACGATCGCGGCAAACACATCGAGCTCGCCATCGGCGAGCGTCTGGCTGATCTGCTCCTTGAAGCGAGCGATCCGCACGTTGTTGACCGTGGTGATCGTCGGCAGCTCGAGCTGCGAGATCGGCTGACGTGTTGATCGTTCGATGGCCTTGAGCAGGCTGCGCTCGCGCGGCGTGATGAAAAGTATGGCCTCGCCGCTGCGACCGGCACGGCCGGTGCGGCCGATGCGGTGGGTGTAGCTCTCTGGATCGGAGGGCACGTCATAGTTGATGACATGGCTGATCCGATCGACGTCGAGCCCGCGCGCGGCCACATCGGTGGCTACCAGGATATCGATGCTGCCGTCCTTGAGCTGACCGACCGTGCGCTCGCGATGCTGCTGCTGCATATCGCCATTGATGGCGGCTGCCGAAAATCCACGCGCCATCAATTTGACCGCGAGTTCTTCAGTCGCCAATTTGGTGCGGGCAAAGACGATGATGCCGTCGTAATCCTCGGCTTCGAGCAGACGGGTGAGCGCATCGAGCTTGTGCATGCCGCTCACCAGCCAGTAGCGCTGACGGATGTTGTCAGCGGTGCCGGTCTTGGCAGCAACCATGATTTCGGCCGGATTCTGCAATTGCGTCTGCGCGATCCGCTTGATCGCAGCGGGCATCGTGGCCGAAAAAAGCGCGGTCTGTCGGGTCTTGGGCGTGTCCTGCAGAATCCGCTCGACCTCGTCGATGAAGCCCATGCGCAGCATTTCGTCGGCCTCGTCGAGTACCAGGGTCTTGAGTTTCGACAGGTCGAGCGAGCCCTTGTCGAGATGGTCAATCACCCGACCCGGCGTACCGACCACAACATGCACGCCGCGCTTGAGCGAGGACAGTTGCGGACCATAACTCGCCCCGCCATAGATCGGCAGCACATGGAAACCCGGAATATGAGCGGCATACCGCTGAAACGCCTCTGCGACCTGAATCGCGAGTTCGCGTGTCGGGACCAGCACCAGCGCCTGCGGTACGGTCTGCTTGAGATCGAGACGAGACAGAATCGGCAGGGCAAACGCTGCGGTCTTGCCAGTGCCTGTCTGGGCCTGTCCCAGCAGATCGCGGTTCGCGAGCAGCAGCGGGATGGTGGCCGCCTGAATCGGTGACGGGGATTCATAGCCGACATCATGCAGGGCCTGCAGCAGGGCAGGGCTCAGGCCAAGGTCAGTAAAAAGAGGGGTGATCGCTTCGGTCAAGACAGAACTCACTATGCAAAACCTGCGTAGTGTCCACGGTATCAGCGTAATAGCAAGTCCGGCCTTGATTGAATCTGCGCAAAGACGGTGTTGCAGCGTGCCGTAATTGGTCGGCACACCCGATAAATCTTGCTAATCTGCCGACTTAGCCTTTAACCGATGTATTGCCGTGAATCCTGCCGACAGCCCCAGCGCCCAGCGTGCGCCAGCGCCTCAACCCGAGCACGAAGAAAACCGTACCGGCCTGAGCAAGGAGTCGCTCAAGAGCGCGTTTCTCGACAATCTTTTTTATGTTCAGGGCAAGTTTCCCGCACTGGCCAGCCGAACCGATTGCTATCTGGCGCTGGCGTTCGTCGTTCGGGATCGCCTGCTGCAGCGCTGGATCAGCACCGCGGCGGCTTATACCAAGCAGGGCGCACGCACGGTGGCTTACCTGTCGGCCGAGTTTCTGATGGGGCCGCATCTTGGCAATAACCTGATCAATCTCGGTATTTTTGACGAGGTCAAGCAGGCCGTGACCGAACTCGGTCTCGATTTCGACGAGATGCTCAGCGAAGAAGAAGAGCCAGGGCTGGGCAATGGCGGCCTGGGTCGGCTTGCGGCCTGTTTTCTCGATTCGATGGCCACACTCGAGTTGCCTTCGCTCGGTTACGGCATTCGTTATGAGTTCGGGATCTTCGATCAGGTGATGAGCAACGGCTGGCAGGTCGAGAAGACCGACAAGTGGCTTCGCCATGGCAATCCCTGGGAACTGATGCGCCCTGAATGGTCGGTGCAGGTCAAGCTTGGCGGGCAGACCGAGCGCTATGTGGGCGTCAAGGGCAGCGAGCGGGTGCGGTGGCATCCGGCTCGCATCGTCAACGGTATTCCTTATGACACACCGATTCTCGGTTACCGCACCAATACCGCCAATACCCTGCGACTCTGGCGCGCTGAAGCACCTGAAGGCTTTGACGTGGAGCAGTTCAACCGCGGCGATTATTACGGCGCCGTCAACCGCAAGATCGTCTCCGAGAACATCACCAAAATTCTCTATCCGAACGACGAACAGATTCAGGGCAAGGAGCTGAGACTCGAGCAGCAGTACTTTTTTGTGTCCTGCTCCCTGCAGGACATGCTGCGCATCATGCGCACGCAAAAGCTGCCGCTGTCACGGTTTCACGAGAAATTCGCGATTCAGCTCAATGACACGCATCCGGCGATTGCGGTGGCCGAACTGATGCGACTGCTGGTCGACGAAGAGCTGCTCGAATGGGAAGAAGCCTGGACGATTACCCGACAATCGCTGGCCTACACCAATCACACCTTGCTGCCCGAGGCGCTGGAGCGCTGGCCGCTCGACCTGTTTGGCAGGGTGCTGCCACGCCATCTCGAGATCATTTTTGCGATCAATGCCGATTTCCTGAAAGAAGTCGAGCGGCGTTTCCCGGGTGATCCCGACCTGATTGCCCGGATGTCACTGATCGATGAGCACGGCGGGCGCCATGTGCGCATGGCGCATCTGGCCTGCGTGGGCAGCCATGCGATCAACGGCGTGGCGCAACTGCATTCCGATCTGCTGGTGCGCGACGTCCTCAAAGATTTTCATGCGATGTGGCCCGAAAAGTTCAGCAACAAGACCAACGGCGTCACACCGCGTCGCTTCGTTGCGCTGAGCAACCCGACCCTGTCCAGGCTGATCACCGACACGATTGGCCAAGGCTGGCTCAAGAATCTCGAGCGTCTGCGCGATCTCGAGCCGCTGGTCGATGATGCCGGCTTTCGTGAGCAATGGCGTGAGATCAAGCATCGCAACAAGCAGCTTCTGGCCAGAGAGCTGAAAGTCAGATCCGGCGTGACAGTCGATCCGCAATCGCTCTTCGACATTCAGGTCAAGCGCATTCACGAGTACAAGCGCCAGCATCTGAGCGTCCTGCATGTGGTCGACCTCTACCATCGCATCCGCACACGGGCTGTGCTCGAGGTCGCGCCGCGCACCTTTGTATTTGGTGGCAAGGCGGCGCCCGGCTATCGCATGGCCAAGCTGATCATCAAGCTGATCACGTCGGTGGCCGATGTGATCAACAACGATCCGGCAACGCGGGGCCTGCTGAAGGTGGCATTTCTGCCGAACTTCAATGTCAGCATCGGGCATCGGGTCTATCCGGCGGCTGATGTTTCCGAGCAGATTTCGACGGCGGGCAAGGAAGCCTCCGGCACCGGCAACATGAAATTCACGATGAACGGCGCGTTGACGGTTGGCACCCTCGATGGCGCCAACATCGAGATTCGCAACGCGGTCGGCCCGGAAAACTTCTTTCTGTTCGGCAAGACCGTCGAAGAAGTGGAGGCCTTGTGGGCCAGGGGCTACCTGCCGATCGATCAGTATCACGGCAGCGAAAGACTGCGCGGCGCCCTCGATCTGATCAGCACCGGCTATTTCAGCGGCGGCGATACCGAGATGTTCCGCCCGCTGCTCGACAGCCTCTTGAATCACGATCCCTATCTGCTGCTGGCCGACTTCGATGCTTACCTCGACTGCCAGCAGCGGGTCGACGCGGCGTATCGCGACGCCGAGCGCTGGACGCGAATGTCGATTCTGAATGTTGCCCGGGCCGGTCAGTTCTCATCGGACCGCACGATTCGGCAATACGCCGCTGAGATCTGGAAGGTCAAGCCGGTCGAGGTCAGCTTGCTGACCCGCGCTGATGTGATCGAGGGTTTCCTGCAGTAAGTGCCTTGCCTGGGGGCTTTGCCCTCAGGCAAATTCGCGCGGTTGGCCGGTCGATTCGATCACCGACATCCACAGATCGCCATCAGGATCGACAGTGCGTGTCTTGCTGGTCGCCAGGGCGATCGGCACATGCACGAAATGACCGTGCCAGCGTCCGATCAGCATGGCGGTGTTGCCGGCCAGGCCGGCATGGACTGCATTTCGCGCCATATCCCAGCAATAGACGCTGTCGGACGGACAGGCGGGGATACTGCGAATCGTATAGCTCGGGTCGATGTACTTGACGGTTGTCTCGCGCCCCGCGGTTTCGAAGTGAGCAAGGATCCGATCGCGCAGGAAGACGCCGATATCCTTGAGCTTGGCGTTGCCGCTCTTGTCGCGAGAGCCGATGCGACCGGGGGCAGCATCGGGGTCGACAATCAGGTTCTGAGCGGCGCCCTCGGCGACCACGATCACCACATGGCCCTTGCGTGCCAGCACCCGTTCGATGCAGGCAAACACGCCGTTGTGGCCCTCGAGCACGACCGGCACCTCAGGGATCAGCACCAGGTCGGCTTCGGTCGAGGCCAGCGCTGCCTGGCAGGCCAGAAAGCCGGCGTGTCTGCCCATCAGCTTGACCAATCCGATGCCGTTTTGCGCCGCAACCGCTTCGATGCGAGCGCTATGAATGACATCGACCGCGGCTGAATAGGCGCTCACAAAACCGAAGCTGCGATCGATGAAGGGCACATCGTTGTCGATGGTCTTGGGTACACCGATGATGCCGATCCGAAGCCCGCGCCGAGCGATCTCAGCGCTCAGGCTCAGGGCCCCGTTCATGCTGCCGTCGCCCCCAAGCACAAACAGAATGCCAATGCCATTGGCCTCGAGGTTGTCGACCATTTCGCCGGCATCCTGCGCGCCGCGCGAGGTCCCAAGCACCGTGCCACCTTCGTGGTGGATGCCGGCGACCGTTTCGGGGGTCAGAACCATCGGCTGATGACCGAGGCGCGAGATCAGTCCTTCATAGCCATACCGATAGCCGACGATCTGCCGCACGCCGTAGCCGTTCCATAATTCGAGCACGATCCCGCGGATGACATTGTTCAGCCCGGGTGCCAGTCCGCCGCAGGTCACGATGCCGCAGCGAAGTGTCCTCGGATCGAAAAAGATCTTGTCGCGGGGACCGGCCAGCTCGAAGGCCGCCAGGCTGTTGGTATCTGCGATGGTCTGGCTCAGGCTCGAAATCGAATCATCGAAAAGAACCTTGTCGGCCTCGCCCACAAATCTGACACCCCGTTCACCGAGGTGACGGGTGACCGGAGAGGGAAGCAGGCATCGGCCAAGGGTGTCGATCGCCAGATCCTGCGGCAAGAGGCCTGCGTTAGGGCCGTCCTGATGCGCTGCTTGTGTCATGACCATTCGGGGGTTTGTGTCTCTGTTCAGTGCGGCGGCGGTGCAAGCTCAGCCGGTATTTCGCAGGCCGGCGGCCACGCCATTGATGGAAATATGGATGCCGCGCCTGACCCGCTCGTTGAGCGGCTCATTCGGGCTGCGACCGCGGTAGCGACGCATCAGCTCGACCTGCAGATGGTTGAGCGGATCAAGATACGGAAAGCGATGGGCAATCGATCGCGCAAGCGATGGGTTTGAGGCGAGCCTTTCGCGCTCGCCGGTGATCAGTGTCAGTGCTTCGTGCGCAGCCTGCCACTCGGCCTGAATGGTTGCGAAAATTTTCTTTTCACGTTTGCGCTCAGTGCCAAGTTCGAGATAGCGAGCCGCGATGCCGAGATCGCTCTTGGCGAGCACCATGTCGAGGTTCGACAGCAGGGTCCGAAAAAAGGGCCACTGCTTGTACATCTTTCTCAGGACCTCAAGCCGCTTGCCCCGGTCACCCTCGCCATCAGCCAAATAGGCTGTGACCGCAGATCCGAATCCATACCATCCCGGCAGTGCAACGCGGCATTGTCCCCAGCTGAAACTCCACGGAATCGCTCGAAGGTCCTCGATTGCACGATTGGCTTTTCGAGATGCCGGGCGCGAGCCGATGTTGAGTTCGGCGATTTCGCGGATCGGCGTGGTGTCGAAGAAGTAATCGGTAAAGCCCGGTGTTTCGTAGACCAGCTTGCGATAGGCGGCCATGCTGGCCAGCGAGAGCGCTTGTGCGGTTTCGAGAAACACCGCCGGTGCAGTGCGGGTCGGATGCAGCAACGTGGCTTCGAGCGTGGCAGCGACCAGGGTTTCGAGATTGCGCCGGCCGATTTCGGGGTTGGCGTATTTCGACGAGATCACTTCCCCCTGCTCGGTCAGACGGATCTGGCCATTCACGGTGCCAGGCGGCTGCGCGAGGATGGCCTGATAGCTCGGACCGCCGCCACGACCGACTGTGCCGCCTCGTCCGTGAAACAGCCGCAGCGTCAATCCGTGGCTCTGTCTCATCGGATCAAAGACACGCACCAGTTCGGTCTCTGCGCGATAGAGTTCCCAGTTGCTGGTGAAAAACCCGCCGTCCTTGTTGCTGTCGCTGTAGCCAAGCATGATGTCCTGCTCGGCACCCGACCGGACGATCATCTCGAGCACGCCCGGCAATTCGTAGAATGCCTTCATGATGCCGGCGGCATTGCGCAGATCGCCGATGGTCTCAAAAAGCGGCACGACGATCAGATCGTTGACCGCATCGCGATCAAGCGTGCCTCGCATCAGGCCGGCTTCTTTCTGAAGCAGCAGGACCTCGAGCAGATCGCTGACGTCCTCGGTGTGCGAAATGATGTAGTGGCGCAGCGCCGCCGGGCCAAAGCGGCGGCGCTGGATCACGGCCAGATCGAAGATGGCAAGTTCACCCAGGCTGTGCTCTGAATAGGCGGCGCCCTGCACGCGCAAGGGACGGGGATCGCGCAGCAGGCCCATCAGCAGTTTTCGTTTGTCGGCCTCGGTGAGATCGGAATAGGCAGGTGCGACGCGGGCCACCGACAGCAGCTCGGCAATCACCGCCTCATGCTTGTCCGAGCTCTGACGCAGATCGACCGTCGCCAGATGAAAGCCGAACACCTGAACCGCGCGGATCAGTGGCGCAAGACGCGCACCGATGATCGCCTGCGCGTGATGAGAGGCGAGCGATTCGGCGATCACCTTCAAGTCGGCAAGGAAGGTTTCGGCATCGGGATAGGGGGTTTGCGGGGCGATCGCATGGCGAAGGGCTTCGGTGCCGGTCAGATCGTGCAGGGTTGCAGCCAATCGGGAATACATGCCGATCAGGGCGCGCCGATAGGGCTCGTCCTGGCGATGTTCACTGCGATCGGGCGAGCGCTCGCACAGCGCATTCATCTCGTCCGACACGCTTGAGAGCAGCGCCGAGATCGACAACTCTGCGCCAAGCTCGTGCAGTTCGGTCAGATAGAAGCGCAACACGGTTTCGCTCTGGCTGCGCAGGGCGATCTGAAGCGTCTGTGCGGTGACATTGGGATTGCCGTCGCGATCGCCACCAATCCAGTTGCCCATGCGAAAGAAGCTTGCGATTTCGTGGCCCGGCAGCGCCTCCTCGACGTCAGCGTACAGACGCGGAATCTCCTTCAGAAACGTCGAGCGGTAGTAACTCAGTGCGTTTTCGATTTCGTCGGCGACGGTGAGCTTTGCATAGCGAAGCATCCGGGTCTGCCACAGCTGCGTGACCCGCGCCCGCAGCAGCGCCTCGTTGGATGTGAGATCGCGGGCGGTATGCAGATCGTCGCGCTGGCCGATGAGCTCGGCAATTGCACGTTCTGCATCGAGGATGCTCTTGCGCTGGACCTCGGTCGGATGCGCGGTCAGGACCGGAGAAATGTAGGCATGACGAAGTACGGCGGCGATCGCATCGGCGCGAATGCCTTTGTCGGCGAGCCGCTCGAAGGCCATGGCAAGCGATCCTTCCTGCAGATCGCCTCGGCGTTCATGCGCCTCGCGACGGCGGACATGATGCCGATCTTCGGCGATATTGGCCAAATGCGAGAAGTAGCTGAAGGCGCGAACCACCGACACCATCTGATCGATCGTGAGGTTCTTCAGAAGACGATCGAGTGTCTTGCCGGCCGCCGCATCGCGCTTGAGACGGTAGGAGACCGAGAGTTGGCGGACCCGCTCGATCAGGTCGAAGGCCTCCTGGCCCTCCTGTTCTCTGATCACATCCCCCAGCAGACGACCGAGGAAGCGAATATCTGAAACAAGCGCTGCATCCTTGTCGGACGCGCTTGAGATTGAATCGCGGGTGAGTTTTTTAGGTGCGCTTTTCACAGTCGAGACCGGTTGTTGGCACAGCCATTGTGCACAATCGGCCTCGGTCGAGGCCAAAGTCCTCGACGCAAGCTCCGTACCAAGCCCGCCTCACTCGGCGGTGGCGACTCCTGCAGCCAGGGCAATCGCACGGTCAAGCGGCGAAGATTCGCTGCTCGGGCGGGCTTGACCGCTCGAGATCAGGCCGGCCAGATCGGTATCTTCATACGTCAGCGTTTCTTCGGGATGACGGCTGAAGATGTACACCTTGCGTGCCGGGCTGATCCAGGCCAGCTTGTAGACACGGAAATCCCCGTCACGGTTGATCTCGATCATCTGGCCGCGCTGAATCGAGGCGAGCGAGGCATCGATCGGACGGGTTGGCAGTTCGCGGCGCAAGCTCTGGGCGAACGGCACAACGCCCTCGGGGGCAAGTGCAGCCGGCAGTGCGTCGGCGCGTTTGCGAAGCGCAGAGGTCTCGATCGTCGTCGACGGGATGGTCGCGCTGAAAGCCGGACGCGTCTTGGCCGCGGCAATTTCCTGGGTGTGTTTGAGCATCAGGGACTGAAAGAAGCGGTTCTGATCGACTTGAGGCATGTCGACACTCGCCAGTCCGGCACGCAAGTCGCGAATCAGGCCTGGCAGGACTTCAGCCAGCGATACGATGTCCTGGGCGTCTTTCTGACAGGTGCTCCAGCAGAGCAACTTGGCCGTGTCGATGCCCTTTTTCCAGGCCGCTTTCGAATCGTTGAAATCGGGCGTGGCTCGAGAGCTGGCGACAAAAATCGCCCACCATTCATTCAGCAGGGCCTTTACGAAGGCCGGGGTCTGGGCATTGGTCATCAGTTCGAGCTCAGCGCGGGCTTCGTCCTGAGCGGCCGTCTGAGCTTCGCGAAGGGCGATGGCCCGCTCGGTTGCGGCAAGGCGGGCGCGGTGCGTGTCGGACTGCTGTTTGATGAGCTCGTCGATCGACTGGGTAGCCTGCACGAACACCTCGACATCGGTATCGAAACTGACGATGACATGGTCGACAATGCGGCGAAGGCCGACCATCAGATCCGATCCCTCGCTGACATCCGAATCCGGGTCAGACCCGGCTTCAGCGATGCGATCGATCAGCTGTCGCAGGGGGTGCTGGCGTCGTGCAAAAAAGCCGCGACTCAACAGCGCCGCTTTGACGGCAATCACCTGCATCCGGAGGAGCTGCTGCTTGATCGAATCAGGCAGGCGCGGGTCCTGGTAGATGTAATCGAAGACCACGCCGACGATATCGACCGTGATCTGGTCGAGGGGGGTGCCTTCGTCCTTGATGCGAGCGAGCAGATCGGGATGGATGCCACCCTGCGAGAAAGAGTGCTCCGATCGCTGAAACGAGGTCAGCGATGACATCAGCGCGCTGCGTTCCTCGATCGAGGGCAAGACGCCGCTCAGCCGGTCAATGGCAGCGGGATTGGCAAGCATTTTGGCAACCTTGCGGCGCGCCTCGCCCTGGCCCTGGCCTGAATACGCCTGGGCCATCGCATGCTGAAGCATCAGCATCTGATCATCGTCCGACATGTCGGCATCGGGCAGATCGGCGATACCCATCAAGTCGCTATGTCGTTGCGGCGAAACCCGGACGTTGCCCGATGTCTGACGCCGTGATTCGCGGATCAGGGCGCCCGGTACGAAATCCGGCAACACACCGCTTTCGCGCAGCTGGGCGTTGGCTGCAGCGCAGGCATCGTTGATGGCCGACGAGAGGTTGGCTCCAACCGCGGCGAGCGCGGCCTTGATGGTCTGAGGCGGGGTGTTGCCATCGGGCAGTGCCGCCTTCAGCGCGTCGTAGATGCTCGCCAATGAGGCAGGCAGCTGGTCGCTGCCGAGTGACGGGTTGTCGAGCAGGGCACGCAGCCTGGTCTTGAATTCCTCCAGGATCTCCTGATCGACGCCGATAGCGGTGCGCTGCGCCCAGCGGCTGCGCTCCATGCTCTGGTCGATCAGATCGTCGGACACCAGCGTCAGCGAGTTGAAGTCGACCTTCTCAGAGCCGTTTTCGGCCGGCGCTGGCGTTTCGAAGGCCGCCGTCAGAGCTTGCTCGAAATGGTTGCGAAAGCGCAGTGTCATGTCGTGCTGGTGGCGGTGCGCGAAATCGGCTGCCAGCGCCAGCAGTGACTTTTCCTCGCCGGTCTCGGCGATGGCCGATCGGGCCGCCAGGGTCGTGATCGAGCGCTCGAAGGACTGCGCGATGCCCTCGGTCAGGCGGTTCGTCAGGCTGCGCTGCAGGCTTGCAATCAGCGCATTGGTCTTCAAGCTGGGGGTTGCGTTCACGGGCGTCGGCAAAGTGAGCGTGCAGGGTCAACGGAGCACTACTTTGAAGGGTGTTGTATCGGGCTGCATCTGGCCGCGTACCGCCGACGAAAGGTCGGCATCCGGCTCATGAGCGGCTGCCAGTGTTGCTCGGCATGGGCGGGTCCCGTCGGGGCCATGGTCTGGCGAGGCGGTCTATGATGGCGCGCGCCGGATGGCAATACCGTCAGGCAGGCGAAGGAGACACAGCGATGTATCGGGAAGTGGAAGCGGGCGTTCTTCGGATCGCCTATCTGGATCAGGGCGATCCGCAGGCAATGCCGGTTGTGCTTTTGCACGGGTTTCCCTATGACATCCATGCCTACGCCGAGGTCGCCCCGCGTCTGGTCGGCGAGGGTTATCGGGTCCTTGTGCCCTTTTTGCGCGGTTTTGGCCCGACTCGCTTTCTGTCGGCGCAGACCATGCGTTCAGGCCAGCAGGCGGCACTCGGCAGTGATCTGCTGGCATTCATGGATGCGCTGGCCATGCCGCGGGCAATCCTGGCCGGCTATGACTGGGGCGGGCGGGCGGCCTGTGTGGTGGCCGCCTTATGGCCGGAGCGGGCGATCGGGCTGGTGAGCGCCACCGGCTACAACATCCAGGATATCGCCGCAGCCGTCGAGCCGCTATCGGCGCAGATGGAGCATCGGCTCTGGTATCAGTACTACTTCCACGGCGATCGGGGTCGCGCAGGGCTCGAGCGGGATCGTGCCGGTTTTTGCAGACTCCTGTGGAAACTGTGGTCACCGAGCTGGCATTTCGATGAGGCAAGTTACCTGCGATCAGCCCAATCCTTCGACAACCCTGATTTTGTCGAGGTGACGATTCATTCCTATCGCCACCGATTTGGTCTGGTGCCCGGCGACCCTGCGCTGCAGGCTATCGAAGCCCGACTCGCGACCCAACCGACGATCCGCGTGCCGACCATCGTGCTGCATGGCCGCGACGATGGCGTGGCGCCGATCGAGAGCTCCCTTCGCCATCAGCGCTTTTTCAGCGACCGCTATGAGCGGCGCGAGATCGACCTGGCCGGCCACAACCTGCCGCAGGAGACGCCGGTGGCCTTTGCCGATGCGATCATGGCCTTGGGCCGAGGGTGAGCCGAGCCTTGCATAATCGCGACTTCGCGCTTCCATGTATCGAGACCCCATGACCCGTTCCGCCTTCAATGACCTCCGCAGCCGGATGCGACTGCCGCTGATCGCGGCGCCGATGTTTCTGGTGAGCGGCCCCGATCTGGTTGCATCGGCGTGCGAGGCCGGCGTGATCGGTTCTTTTCCGACCGCCAATTGCCGAACGGCCGAGCAGCTCGAGACCTGGATGAACGAGATCCGGATACGGGTGCTAGCGCATGAGCAGCGCAGCGGGCAGGCTGCGGCGCCGGTCTGCCCAAACCTGATCGTGCATGGCTCAAACACCCGGCTGCGCGAGGATCTTGCGGTGATCGTGCGGCACAAGCCGGCAATCGTCATCACAAGCGTCGGATCGCCGGCGCCAGTACTGGCGCCCCTGCACGATATCGGCGCGCAGGTCTTTGCCGATGTCGCGACAATCAAGCATGCGCAAAAGGCGGTCGATGCCGGCGCGGACGGTCTGGTGCTGCTGACCGCAGGCGCGGGCGGTCAGACCGGATGGCTCAACCCCTTCGCCTTCGTTCGCGCGGTGAGAGCGTTTTACGATGGTCCTTTGGTGCTTGCCGGCGGTATTTCGGACGGTGAGGCGCTGTTTGCAGCGCAGGCGCTGGGCTGCGAGATGGCCTATATGGGCACCCGTTTCATTGCGACCCACGAGAGCATGGCCGCACCGGCCTACAAATCGATGCTGGTCGACAGCACGGCCGACGATATTTTGCTGACCAAGGCGTTCACCGGATTGCAGACCAATATGCTGCGGCCTTCGATCGAGCTGGCAGGCCTTGATCCGGATGATCTGCCGGTGCGGGGCGCGATCGACATCGCCAAGGACATCAGTGTCGAAGGGCGGGAGAGCCGTCCCAAACGCTGGAAGGACATCTGGTCGGCAGGTCACAGTGTTTCCGGTGTCGCCAGGCTGATGTCGGTGTCCGACCTGGTGGCTCAGACCGACCTCGAATATCGCGCGGCGCAGGCCGCATTTGCAGCGCGCATCGACAGCCATCACGCCTCACCCGGCGGTTCATGAGCGCGGCGCCGCTGCCGACCGATCGGGCGGAGCTGCTCGCCCGACTGGCGGGCTCGGCAGACTTTGACGTCGCGATTGTCGGCGGGGGGGCCACGGGGCTCGGCGTGGCACTGGATGCGGCCGCGCGCGGTTTTCGGGTGGTGCTCATCGAGGACGGCGATTTTGCCCGCGGCACCTCATCGCGATCGACCAAGCTTGT
>Ga0136644_10002002_pt1 | contig 15812 bp, 18 predicted proteins | sample C_130820_EF_Meta_FD_94780 | JGI IMG/M metagenome (GOLD analysis project Ga0136644, IMG submission 94780) | Freshwater microbial communities from Lake Croche, Canada to study carbon cycling - C_130820_EF_MetaG (v2) (version 2) | ecosystem: Environmental > Aquatic > Freshwater > Lake | place... | reverse complement strand
GCTTTCCCCTCGACGGCCTCGCCGGCCTGCCGTCGACCCTGGTAAAGCGACACCCGAAACTCTGGAGGACGGCGGTGCAGCTCGACGCGCGCGCCGTGGCCTATGCGCCGCACGAGCAGCTGACGCGAGACGACGTGCTCTCGGCGCTGCGCCGGTGCCCGTCGTGTCTGCTGGCCCTGCGAGAGTGGCGGGAAGACCGAGATTTGCTCTTCGAGGCCTTGACGCGGAAGGGAAGCCTCTTCGCCCGGATGTCGCAGCCGCTGCGCTTCGATCGCCGCCTCGCCCTGGCGGCGCTGGGCAACGACGGCATGGCGCTGGAGTTCGTCCCGGAGGCGCTGATGGACCTCGAGCTGCTCCGCGTGGCGCTGACGCAGAACGGCCTGGCGCTGGCCTTCGCGAGGGCCGGCAGGTCCGACGGCGTCTGCGTGGCCATCGCCGTCGCCCAGAATCCGGAGGCCGCGCACTTCAGCAGACTGCAGCGGTGCTGAAAAACGAAGGGAGGGGGTACGCCGATGGGGTGCTCGACGGTCGGCCTGACAGAGCCGCGCGTCCGGAGAGGCGGCCGTCTCGTTCTGGAGAGTGTTCAAAGGCGGACGCGACGCTCCCCGCGGCGCCCCCGCCAGCATGGTGGCCTTGGGCGCCAAGCGCGCGGCGCTGAGCGCGACTCGCAGTCCTCTGACGTTGCTCGCCGCCATGCATGCCTGCAAGATGGATCCCAGGGTAGAACGGTACTCCGCCTGGCTGGCCGCGGCCATGCGCCGACAGGGTCGCGACGAGTCCCACGGCATGGCCCACTTCCATCGCGTGCGTAAAACCTCCTTGGACCTCGTCGAGCAGGAGCAGCAGCGACTCTCGGCCCGCGAGCTGCTGCTGCTGCAGCTGGCGGCCTTGAGTCACGACGTGCTCGATCACAAGTACTTCCCGGCCTCCGCTCAAGGTGTGCGGGAGAAGGAAGAGATGAAGAGCGCCATGGAAAGCACCCTGCGAGAGCTGCCGCTGACGCCAGAAGAGGTCCAGGACGTCTGCCTCATCTCCGACAACGTCTCGCTGTCCAAAGAACTGGGGGGAAGACTCCAGGAGACGGAGCTGCTCCGCCGGGGCCTCATGCGGCTCAGGGACTTCGTGTCAGACGCCGACAAGCTCGACGCCCTGGGCATGGGCGGGCTGCACCGCCTGGCGCAGTTCCAGGCCAGCGCCTTGAAGAAGGAAGGCAAGGACGCGTCCGTGCACCTCACGCCCGAGATGCTGAAGCAGAAGGCCGAGGAGCTGCTGGTGCATCGGGTGCAGTTCCTGAGGACGCAGGCCGCGCAGCAGCGAGGCCAACAGTTGCTGCGCGAGACGTTGTGCACTCTGAATTCCAAGGCCGCGTTGGACCGCATCGTTCACAGGGTGCTCGTGGATGAGATGTTGCGCGCCTTCTCGGCCGACCTCTGAGCGACGCTCACTGGTAGATGAAGGGCCCGGTGCTGTAGACCGGCGGCAGGGGTGGGCACGGCTGGGCTGCGCAGCAGCCGCTGTAGCCGTAGCCGTAGCCGTAGCCGCCGCAACCGCCGTAGAGCCGGCGTGGGAGCAGATCGCAGCCTTGCTGGACAAGAAGCTTTTGCCGGAGCTCACTGGATGTAAAAACATAGGAAGAAAAAGGGTAGTTGAAGTATGTCACATCGGACATCGCAGGGTGGTTTAATAGGGTTGTAAAAAGTTTTCTGCATTAGGCAATACTTCAATACTTTCGTTCGCCGTCCGCTCTCAGTGTGTGATCATCGCGCCATGGTCGACGGAGCTGCCATGTGGGCGTCGGGGGTCAACGACCCTCCCTTTCCAGACGGAGGTGAGGCCGAGTCCGATGACGAGTGCGATGTGGCCCATGAAGAAGAAGACGAAGCGGCCATGCGGTCATCGGGGATCAATGATGACTCCCCTTCCTGTTCAGATGGCGAGGATGATGCCGACTCCGACGACGAGTGCGACACGACCCATGATGAAGACGATCCAATCGCCAACGCAGACGAAGCAGCCCGGGAAGAGCAGGACCCCGATGAGGAACGAGAGGAAGTCGTGCGAGGCCTGACGTCCTGGCAGAAGGGATACGGAGCGTTGGTGTGGACGCAGATCAATCACATCAAGCTGTCGTACATGATCAGTGACCTTAAAGTGGCTCTTCAGATGGTGTCCGAGGTCCGAGCGGCTGCAAGGCCATCCCGATTGCCGCGCCCCGAGAACGACGTCGTCGACGAGCTGAAGACCAGGCTTGGCCAGCTTGCCGCCTCCGTTCCATCGCCCATATACAACGCGGAAGCACGCTCGCACACGCTGTTCCTGTTTTTGGATGGCTGTGCACCTGCAGGCGCGTTTGACCCGAGCAGGGAATACCCCACGGAGCGCCTGTACAAGTTCATTATCGATCGACTGCGCAGACAAGGACATCACGCCGTTGTGGTGAACCAGCGCCGCTGTGGCGAAGCGTGTCAGCAGCGTCGCCAGAAGCCGCGAGGCGCGGGGCTCTGTGCCGGTATGACCGTTGAAGACAGAATCGAGGCTCGGAAGATTTTCACAGGAGCCCTTGAAGGCCTCTTTCCCGTCGAGAACTTCAAGTACGCCAGCGACCCAGCCTTGGTGGCCGTGAACGGAGAGACGTGCAGGCTGGTGTCTGGAGAGCGCCGGATCGTGTACATCATCGTCGGTGCAAGGGCCGCAGCCTGTCTGACGCTCAGCATGTTGCGGAAGCTGCAAGAAGGGATTCCGCACGCATACGTGCCACATCTGTGTCGATGCAACGTGATGAAGTCGGCGGTCCAGGTGGCTCTGGCTTTGAAGGCCTTCGGCGCGGATCTGTCGGCGGAAGACTTGAAGCTCACATGGAAGCTCACATTCAGCGATCCTGCGTACAAGAAGAGACTTTCCGACAAGTTGATCGCCAGGGGCCTCCGGACGACGATGGACTCCGACATGCTCGAGCGGCTGGACTTCACAAAGAGCAAACATTACAGGATACGCTGCAAATGCTGCGATCTCGTCTTTGAGGTTCGTTGCGTCTGGACAAAGCATTGCAGGACATCCCAGCACATGACCATGGCGGCCGTGGTTCGGGACCCTCTCTTCGACCCGGCCATGTTGCATGTCACGAAGGAGCAATATCGCGGTACGGAAAGGAAGCTCTTCGAGTGTCAGATTTGTTGGCGGAGGAACAAGAAGGTGGTCTTGCGTCCCAAGACCGCCATCCAGCATTTGACAAAGAGGAATCACTTGTTTGCGTTGAGGTGTAGGGCCGAGGCCGACGCAGCAGCAAGTGGGTTGGCATCATGACCCTCGGCCTCCGATCTTGTTTCACCGACGTCATCAGTTTCAAGGCAGATCCACAGGCGAGGCTGATGAAAAAAAGGGTGCATTCATATCCCAGTGAATACAAGTGCGAGCCTGTCGCGCAAGGCCGCAATGGCACACTTGATGCTTGTCAAAAAAAATAAAATCCTCTCCAGAGCCGCCTCGAAAGCTTTGCCACCGCCCTCTCTTCCCTGTCTTGCATCCGACACGAGACGCCATGGACGCCGAAGCTGCCTGCTGGGAGCGGCTCTGGGACGCCGAGGGCCGCCTCAAGGTCGAGCTCCTGCTGGAGAGCGAGCCCAACCATCTCACGTACCAGGCGGCGTTGACGCGCAACAAGAGCGAGTTCTACCGGGAGCTGACGGCTTCCATACATCTTGACCGTTCTTTCGGTCAAGAGGAAGACGGTCGCTTGAAGGCCCTCAAGTACGATCTCTGCCGCCGAATTTATCCGATCAAAGTCTTCCGGGACCACGTGCTGGTCGTGAACCGAAAGGGAAACGAGCACAGCGAAGCCTTCGATCGCAGCCTTGAGACCCAGATTCCTTTCTTCCTGATGGCTTACTTCCAGGGCCTTAACGACCGCTGCAAGCTGCCGTTGGGCATGTTCGTCCTGGTCGAATGGGTGGAGCGGGATAATGACATGAACTTCACTTGGAAGCTGAGGCGTGTAGCCGACGTGGCCGAGCCCTTGGAGTTGCAGAGACCGACGGAAGGGCCTGCGGCCACCCCTCGGGGCAACCAGGCCGCGCCGCCGCTGTTGCCGACAGAGAGTCTGGGGAATGGCGAAGAGGCGCCGAGTGCGGAGGTGCCCCTCTTCGCCATCCAGTCGAGGCGCTTCGCGCACAACGGCGACGACTTCGACTCCGTTCTGGAATGCATCCACCGCGAAGCCTTGCACCGCCTCGGCCAGATGTACGAGGCGGAACAGGCCCCAGTCAGGATCGGTCGCTGGATGTCGGCGAGCTCGCAGGTCGAGTACACGCCCGACGGCACCCTGATCGCCCACTTCGGAGCGCCCGACGCGCCGCTCAAGGTGTTCCACGTGGAGATCAAGTATGGACCCTTCGCATCGCTTGAAAGCGAGCGTTGCCGGGCTCTGTGTCGGGCCAGAGACCAGCACGTCCTGTGCGTCTCGGGTGGTTACGTGACCGAACACGAAACGGTCTGCGCTCGGCCGCGATGCTGCGTCGAGATGGCGCTCTACGCGCCGCAGGGGCCCGGGGCCGAGCCCGTCTTTCATCCATGCGTGGTCTGGCGCTTCCCTGAAGAAGGCCCGGCGTATCTCTCCCTGGTCGACTCGCCCGACCCGCAGCGGCGGGAAGCGGCTCGCCTCCGTCTGCTGCACGTGTATCGGCAGGCCACGGCAGACGCCCTGCGCATCTCCAGGGCAGCGCCGGCCCTGGGCCCGAGGAGGGCGAGGCCGACGGCAGCTCCATACTGATCCAGCAGCGCCAGAGAGAGAGAGAGAGAGAGAGAGAGATATAAAAAAGCCGCGCCGAGCTCTCCTGCTGCCCGAAGAGAAAGCATGATGTAATGGATTTGACGGCTTGGAATACTCGACTGTACGCGACTGAAGCAGAGCGGCGTGAGGCACACAAAGCTCAACAGAGAGAGTGCGTGAAGAGACATGCTGCACGTGTGAAAGAGGCACGCAGGACCTTGATGGAATCCTGCGCAGTGGCAGTCCATTAAATTTTTGAATACAGACCACCAGGTTCAAGGAATGCCAGCCATGCCTCCCAAGGGATTTTCAGCCATGACTTCTAAGCGATCTGCAGCCACACATCCCCCGGTGCTCAACACTGCCGAGAACCGGGCTGAATTGGTGCGCGCGGCCCACGCAGCCGGCTGCATGCAGATGACGACGACACTTGCCGGAGGGCTGCTGATGTACTCCGCAATGCCGCCCGGCGAGGAGAAGGACCGTGTCAAAGACCTTGCTCACAGGCTTGACGCGACCTACCCCGAACTTGGAGGGCATCCAGGTGTCTGCCTGGGTGCGGCTTTCCTTGTCACCGTCAGCCTTCCTGAATCCCGATTCTGGACGACACCCTTAGATGTCTCACAGCCAAGCTAAACTGTGAAGTAGTTGTTTGCCATCGGAACAAACGCAAAGAACAGATGCGATCAATGAAAATGTTTAGGGCGGCGGCGGCGGCTGCCCTTCTATTTCCTGGCGCGGCTCCAGGGGGCTCTCAAGGGCGCCGGCGGCGGCGGCGGCCCTTCTATTGACCGAAACCGAAAGCACATATGCACATACCCCCACCCGCCGGCCACTCAGCTCTTATTTCTGAAACGTCAGTTTTCTCGCGGGCCGAACCATGACATCTCCTGCCGCCGCCGCAGTGTCAGCTGTGCCCCTCGTGGTGACGGCCTGGTGTCCGAAGCTGCGGGCGCAGACCGGCTTCTACTGGTCCAACGCCCGGCACGCCTGGGTGCCCTTCACGGAGCTGTCCCCTGAAGTGGAAGTGGCGCTCCGGAAGAAGCGATGCCGTTCCACGTCGACCTCCTCGGCGTCTTCTTCGTCTTTGGCGAGCGGACGCGCGACACCGAGGCAGCCGCAGCCACAGTCGCGTGGCCGCAGCCATCGCCGCCGTCGTCGACGGCACCAGAAGACGCCCCGCAGCGATCGCAGCCGCAGCCGCAGCCGCAGCCGCAGCCGAAGCCGCGGCGAGGTTCGCGCTCGAGGCAAAGCTGCGGCTGAGCCTCGCAAGCGTCATGTCGTGAGACAGGAGCCCCGCGCGAATGCACGGCGACATCGCAGGGCTGGTCGCAAGGTGCGGCAGAGGAAGCGAGAGCAGCGATCAGAAGCGCTGCAGCAGGTCAGGTCCTGCTCACCGCCGCGCCACGCCGTTGAGTCTGCTTCGGCATCTCCAGTCTCGTCGCACGCTTGACTCGCATCGCGGAACTTGAAAAAAAAAGAGACAAAGGGTAGCCTGAAAGCTGACAGATGGACGAGGGCAAGCCCGCATTATCCCTCCTTCGATTCGTCCGACCCCTCCAGGCTCGAAGAAGACCCGCTGCGATGTCGGGTTTTTTTTATATCCAAGTGGATCCTGAAGATGGTCAGCTGCTGCTGGAGACCGCGCCAGACCCGAAGGGCCGCAGGCGGCGCGTGGCGCTACTGACCGGCCAGTTGCGCTGCGAGGCCGGCGCGCTCTGCTTCCGCGCAGGTCCATGGAAGCCCCGCGCTCGCAGGCAGGACGAGCGTGCCGTCGCGACCTACCTCCCGCCGCTGCAGCTGCAGGCGGCCGTGGCCATGCTGAAGACGCGTCTGGCTGGCGTGGAGGTGCTGGTCTCGGAGGAGGGCGTGGTGGTGCTGGAGCGCCGAGCCGCCACCCGGCAGCGGGTGGAGCTGGCCTGCATCTGGCTCAACCTGGCCGCCGCCTGGTTGGCCGGTCTGCAGGCTTCTCAGCAGCTCTCGCGCCAGACCGCCGCTGCGGCCGCGGGCTGCGGCGGCTGCGTCGAAGCCGCCTGGTCGGCCTGATGTGGGTGGGTCTCAGCAGCAGCAGCAGCCGGTGTGGAGCCCTGCCTTCTCCGTGGCGCTCAGCATATGCGGCGAGCTGCCGCGCCTCTGCCGGGTCCCGCCGGTCTGGCTCCTGTTGCATCTGCGGCTCTGGATGCCTGGCCGAGGCGGCCTCCGCGGCACCGAGGCTGCCGTGGGTCAGCGCGGCCTGGCGACCCCCCGCTCGCGACCGTTGCCGCGCCGCCTCGAGCTTGGCCTCCGTCAGGGCCCGCCGGCCCAGCCCCCGCTGCCGCCGCAGATCTTGGGCCGAGGCCGCGGTGGCCGTTGCCGCGTCGGGGCTCCGGGGCGCCGCCCTGTTCTGAGCCTCGGCCCTGGCCTGCCGGTCCAGCTCTCGGTGCAAGGCCGCGGTGGCTGCAGCAGCAGCGTCGGTTTGCGCCGCCTGCGACCTTCGCTGCGCCGCCTCCTTCTGAGCCTCCTCCAGAGCCTGCCGGTCCAGCTCTCGGTGCAAGGCCGCGGTGGCTGCTGCGGCGTCGAGGCGCTGGGCCCGCGCGGCCTCGGCCTGCGCCGCCTCGTACCGAGTCTCGGCCAGGACCTGCCGGTCCAGCTTTCGGTGCAAGGCCGCGGTGGCTGCATCAGCATCGAGGCGCTGGGCCCGCGCCGCCCTGTTCTGAGCCTTGGCCTGGACCAGCTCTCGACGCAGCTCTCGGCGGAAGGCCGCGGCGGCCTCCGCAGCGCCGGGGCTCAGGGCAGCTTGGTCGGCGCGCCCGCGTGCGCCGCCACTGCTCGGCAGCCTGATGGTGACGTGCGGCGGCGGCGAGGCAGCGGGGCGTCCGGCGCTCGGGGGGCGGCGCCGCCACGAGCGAGCGTCCAGACTGCTTTGCCGCAGGGCCGCTTCTTCGATGCGGGCGAGCTGCAGCAGCTCCTTTTGCAGCGCTGAAAGCTGGGCCCGCTCTCGCGTCGCCCCGGCATCCTCGGCGGGACGGTCGAGCCGCGGCTCCCGCGAGGAGCTCGGCGGCGCCGCGCCCCCGCCCTTCTTCGGTCGTGCGACGGGCTGCGGCGGCCCTGGCGGCGGCGCCGGGGCGGGCGGCCCCGTCTCAGTCTCGGCATCGCTCGCCGACCGTTGCGCCGGCGGTGACGCCGGGTGCGGGCCGGCCTCGGACTGCAGCGGCGGCGGCGGCCGTGGCGACGCCGGGCGCGGAAAGGGCGTCGACTGTCGCGGCGGCGCCGCTGCGACGGCGGCCTGGACCACCGACCGGCCTGAGCCGATGCGAACGCTGGTGGACTCATCGGAGCTGACTGCGTCCTGAACGGGCAAGGACAGGGTATTCTCCATACCCCCCTTTCCACTGCGCGAGATGACATCATGGCTTTTCGGGAGCCCCTTGCAAAGGATGAGTGCCGCCGACCTGCAGTTTTGCCAAGGCTTTCTCGACTGCGAGCGCATTGGCGACTGCGATGCCTTCGAGCAGGCCGACCGGCTGAGCCTCGACGAGTGCCAATCCTTGATCAGCGGCGGCGGCGGACAGGGTGGCAGAGGCGTATTGGCCTCGCTGAAGTTCCTGAGCTCCTGGTCAACTTTGATCTTCGTCGGGCTGGCGTTGGTGCTGCCGTTGGTCTTCGTGGCCATCTACACGAACTTCAGCTTCCAGTGGAGGAAAAAGGAAGACGAGTGATGGAGCCGCCGCTCGAGAGCGACGATCGAGCGAGCTGCGGGTCGGCGAAGAGTCGCGCGTCGTTCCAAGCCTTCGCGGTCGCGGGGCAGCAGGCGAGGCGACGAGGCCAGCACGTGCCGCGGCGAGGCGTGCTCGCATAGACGACGGCCGCAACGCCAGCCGTCAAGCCCGTCTGAACTTGCACGCACCGGCGGCCATGGGCGTGAAGGGGCTGGCGGCCTTCCTGAGGCAGAAGGCGCCCGGGGGCTTCGTGCCCGTCGCCGCGGCGGACGTCGCCGGCAAGCGCGTCGGCGTCGACGTCGCCATCACGCTGCACAAGGGCGCGGCCATGGAGCACAAATACGGGCCGCTGTCTGCGCTGGAGACCCTGGCGCAGGAGCTCGCGTGGCTGCTGGAGCTGGGCTGCCGGCCCGTCTACGTCTTCGACGGCGTGGCGCCCGACCTGAAGGCCGAGGAGACGGAGCGCCGCCGCGAGCTGCGGGCGGGCGTCCAGGCCCGGCTGGCGGCGGCGGAGGCGCGGCTGGCGGAGGCGCCGGGCGACGCTGAGGCGCGGGAGCAGGCGGACAAGCTGCGGCGCCAGTGCTGCTGCGTGACGGAGGAGACGATGCGCCAGGCGCGGGAGCTGCTGCGGGCGCTGGGCGTGCCGAGCGTGGAGGCGCCGGGCGAGGCCGAGCGCGCCCTGGCGCACCTGCAGCGCGCCGGCCGCATCGACGTCATCTTCACAGAGGATATCGACGTGCTGCTCTGCGGCGCCAGCTCGTACGTGAAGAACTACAGCCTGCTGAGGCTGCCGCCCTGGCCCGCCGGGACGGCGGCGACGCCGGAGCGCTGCGCCGAGGTCGTGCGCGCCGACGCCGTGCTCGCCGGCCTCGGCGTGAGCTACGAGGGCCTCCTGACCGTGGGTCTGCTGGCCGGCACCGACTTCGCGCCCAAGCTGCCCAGGATGGGTCCCGCCACGGCCTGGAAGCACGTGAAGCAGCACGGCGCGGAGCTGAGCGCCTGCAAGGCCCTGGAGGCCGCGGGGCTGCTGGAGCGCTACCGACAGGCGCGGGCGCTGCTGAGCTTCGACGCCGGCGAGACCGGCCCGAGCTGGAGCGTCGACGAGGACGATCCGCCGGACCTCGCGGGCCTGGAGACGCTCTTCGCCGCGCTGCGGCAGCTCGGGTCCCTGGCGGTGCTGCGCTGCCACGTCGAGCGCGCGGCGGAAGCGCGGCGACGGGGGTCGATGATGGAGCGGCCCGCCAAGCGGAGCCGCGAGGGGCCGCGGGAGGCGGAGACGAAGCAGGCGGCTCTGGGCGACGCCCCCTCCCCCCAAGACCCGGAGTGCAGCGCCCGTTCGCCCGAGGCGAAGCTTGGCTCAGCGGATGAGAAAGCTTCACCCAGCTTGGCATGATGTGCGAGGCGTGCCTGGAGTCGGAGCCGGCGCCGCTGCGACCGCGCCGCAGGCTCTGCCCCTGCTTCGACTGGTGGCGCCGGCCTTGGGCGGAGCGGTGCTTCGGCCGGCCGGCGCCGGAGGACATGCCGGCGCCGCCGCCTTGCTGCCCCGCCACGCCCCACGTCAACTGGCGCCAGGCCTTCGTCCAGGAGGGCCTCGACCCTGACGCGCTCTCCGACGCCTCCAGCCTGCATGCGCCGGAGTCGACGTCGACGACCTCGCAGCCGGTCCCGTACCACCCGCCCCGGCTGGACCTGACGTGGCAGGCTCTGCTGGACGCCGCGGCCGCCAGGAGCGCGGTGGTCGAGGAGCCCGGCTGCTCGCCGGCGCGCTCCTGCGAGGACCTGAGCACCTCGGCCTGCGGCGGATCGGCGACCGGCACGACCACTTCGCCGGCGTCGAGCGAAGACGGCCTGGACGCGTGATCTCCGCGTTCGACGCCAGCCCGTCACTGCGGTGCCGAATACCAAAAAAAATCTTCATGCCGCCCGAGGAGGACGAAGAAGAGCTGCCGCGGGAGGCCGGCGCCTTCGCCACGGCGCTGCTGCTGGCCAAGTGCGCCGCGTGGCCGCCCTTGGACGAGCTGCCGGACCCCTGGACGCTGGAACATCACGCCTCCTGGCTGCTCGAGGAGTCGAGACCTCGCGACCTCGAGGAGGAGCTACTGGATCAGTGCGGGCTCGAGCCGGCCCGCTTCCCCTGCCTCGCCCGCTTCCTGCGGCATGAATGCCTCTAACGTCGAGATCGTCGTCCGCGGCCTCGCGGCCCTGCAGCGCAGCTTCTTTGGAAGCCTCGCCGTGGAAGAGGACGTGCGGCGCGTCGATCGCGAGCTCGCCGCCCCCCGGGACGTCGTCGCCCCTGAGGAGTCTGGCGACCGCGGCTCGGCGCAGCCCTCGCGCCTCGCCGGCGAGGACGAGAGCCGCCGCCAGCAGCAGCAGCAGCAGCAGCCGGGCTTCGAAGACGGGGAAGAAGACGAGGAGGAGGAGGAGGAGGATTCCAGCTGAGGCCGCGCCGACCGCTCCCGGCGCCCCAGGCGTGCTGCCGCGCGAGGTGCAGCTGGCCTGGCGCCGGGCCTTGTCGACGCTCTTCGCCGGCCTCGGCCCTGGGGAGCGCGCGCTGCTGGCCTCCCTGGGCGTCCGGGCCCAGGAAGACCGGCGCACCAGCCCGCTGCTGCGCTTCGGCGCGTGCGGTGGCGCCGCGGCCGCACCCGCCGCTGCACGCCCGCCCGCGGCTGTGCTGCGCCTGCGGACGCGCCGGCTGCGCTGGAGCCACCGAGGCGTGCGGCTGGAGGCGCGCACGGCGCTGCTGGAGCTCGACGGCCTGCCCGTGGCGCGGGTGAAGTTCAGGTCCGACGCCGCGCACAAGCGCGGCCGGGCCTTCCGGGGTCGGCTGCGGCACACCGTCCTCTTCGACCACGGCGCGAAGTCCGGGCAGGGCGCCTCGGCGGCGCGGCCAGGCGCCTCGGAAGCGGCCGCCTCGCTCAGCTAAACCGCCCTACCCCGGAAGCCCAGACGGGCGTCGGCGTCGCCATGGAGAAGCTCCGCGGCTGGCTCGCGCGCCGCGGCTTCGCGCTGCAGAGCCGGAGAGGCCTGCCAGACGAGGTGGACCTGCTGAAGCGGGTCGTGACCATCAACGCGGCCAGCAGCTACCAGGCGCGACTGGCGGCGCTGCTGCACGAGTGCGGCCACGTGAGGATCTTCCTGAGCCGCCAGAGGAAGCCCAACAAGCGCGTCTTCGGCGTGAGCTTGGTCGAAGACCTGGGCTGCTCGGGCCGCTGCGACCGGCGTGGCCGCCGCGCCCGCCTCGCGCTGCTGCAGGAAGAGATCGCCGCCTGGGACAGCGGGGAGCAGCTCGCGGGGCAGCTGCAGGTGCGCTTCGCACGGGGCAAGCTGGAGAAGCTGAGACAGGAGTCGCTGATGACCTACGTGCATTTCACGGCCTCGCGCATGCGCGGGGAAGGGCGAGCCTGCGGCCGCGTCAAGCGAAAGCGCTGACGGAGCGAGGGTGGGCTTTCAAGCGATCGTCCGAACCCTCGAAGAGGTTCAAGCGTCTCTCCCGGCTAATCATGGCCCCTTGTTCCAGGACTCGCAGTCGCAGTTGTCTGCGTGATGAACGCGTGACGTTCGTCCCCGTCAGGCTCGCCAGGGCCGCGGAAGGAGCTCCCGCCGCAGCGCCAGCGGCGCAGCCAGCGGCGCAGCCGGCGGCGCAGCCAGCGGCGCAGCCGGCGGCGCAGCCGGCGGGGGGCGAGCAGCCGGCGGGGGGCGAGCAGCCCCTTGCGGCGGGTCGTGCAGCTGCCGCTCGCGAAGGCTGCATCCTGCAGAAGTTGTGGGGTCCGAAGGCCTGTGTGAATTGCAGGCACGTGTGAGGGCAGGAAACACACCTCGAGCCTGTCTGAAAAGTCTTCTGAAACTGATACATCATGAGATGTCAAACCCATTTTTTCATCCTTTTGACGTGCCAAGAGTAACCATGTCCAGATGGTTTCCCAAGATCTTACTCTCTGAAATGCAGTCGATGATCTTCGTTTCTTTACAGGAGATAAGAGCTCGTTCAGAAAGCTTTTGATGCCATATTCACCTGAATCAAATCCGAGCTGCAGAGAGACTCCCACCGCCACGTTCGCCCTCTCCGTCTCGTGCCAGCGTCGCGATGGTTGCCACCGACGGAAGCCGCGAGTCAAGCCGCAGTCGCAGCCCGCGTCGCGAAGAAGCCGCGGCCGCCGACGCGATGCCCGCGGTGCAGGCCAGCCGCGGCCGCAGTCGCAGCCCGCCTCGCGATGAAGCCGCGACCGCTGCCAAGAGAGCCGCCACCCCCATCGCCGAGGCTACGCCCGCGGTGGGGGCTGAGCAGGCCTCGACGGCGCAAGGCCCGCGGGCTGCGACCCGCGCCTCCGCGGTTGCGCGCCTGCCGGGCCACTCCGAGGTCGACTTCAGCCGCTGGCAGCTGCTCGTGGGACCCAGGAACCGCAAGGGCGAGCTCACCTGGAACCTCCGCGCGCCCGTGCGCGACGGGGAGCTCTTCAAGTTCCACGAAACGGGAACGGCGGCAGGAGACCAGACGGTCGACCCCTGGTCTACCGTTATTTACCAGGTGAAACCCACGACGCAGGAGGGCACTCCCGACAACAAGATCAAGCTGGTCTTCGAGATCTCCGACGGCCAGCAGGCCACGGTGGAGCGACTTGAACGGAGCCTAGTGGACCTCATCTTCGCCAAGTCGGCCGAGGTGCTGAACCTGAAGCAGCCGCTGCAGAACCGCGAGCTCGTCGGGACGCAATACTTGCAGACCATCCTGAAGCCCAAGACGGACATCTATCCCAGCAAGGCGCAGATGAAGTTCGTGATCCGTGGCGACGACAAGAGGCTGGGCACCATGCGTTACTTCAAGCTCCAGGCTGATGGCGAGACCTATGAGCTCAAGCCTGAGGTCGTCAAGGGCTGGGACAAGATCGAGCCGCTCATCGCCGACCACATGCTTCAAGGCGCGCAGATTCGAGTACACGCCGTTCGCTGCTGGGCGCTGTCGGTTGTCAACAAGAAGATCTACCCGACGGTCGAGATCGTCGATCTTTGGGTCAGGGAGCCCAAGGCGCGCGCCTTGTGTGGCAGCTGCTCGTCCATGCCGGATGAGGAGATGGCCCAGATCTTGGCGCTCTGATCCGCTGGATTTGTACAGTCAAGGGCTTTCGTCAGCCCAGAAATTTTGTGCAGTCCGCACGACGGCTTTGCGCAGCGGTCGAGCCCCCGCTGCGGCGCTCCCCAGATGTTGTACAGGCTGGCGCAGACAGCAGGTCGGCGGAGGTACGATTGAGCGAAAAAAACATGTCAAGTGTATGGAAAGCGAACGGCATGAGCACGTCATTTTGTCCTTCGGACCACACCATTGTCCTGGATGTCACGGCAGGGCCCATTTGCTCCGCGGCCAGATTCAGCGCGCTCGCTGCCTGCAGCACGACGTATGTCGCATGCCAGGCGGCCACGTTGGGGTTGGATTATCATAATTGCGCTTCCACGTACAACCGCTGCGTCACAAACGGCTGGGACACCACCGAACGCTGTTTCGTTTCGGCCTGGGAGGTGGCCGGTTGCCAGGATGTGAAGCCCGTGCCTGTGCCGAGCCGCCTGCTGGAGCCGGTATGAGGACTCGAAGGCCGCGTCCGCGTCACCTGTCCCGCGTCCCTTCCTGCGGAGCGACGCCATGATGCTCAGCTCGGCGGCGTCGCGTCGCGTCCGCCTCGACCAGCATAAGCCAGTTGCCGCCATGTCTGCTGCACGGAAGCGAGGTCTGCGACTTCGACGTCAGAGACCCTGCTTGCCTCGCCGAGACTTGCAGTGACATCCTCAAATACCTTGTTGCCAAGCACACCCCCATCGTGCAGCACCTGCTGCAGCTGGTTGTGGGCGTAAAAGGTGTTGGTAGAGCCGACGAACTTGAATACCCCAGCGAGGGGGGTGTTTCGACCGGATCTGTATGTTTCGTTGAATTTATTGCATAGCAACGCGCTCAGCTGCATAGCTTTGTTTATTTGATCGCTCTCATTGTCCTCGAATTGCTTGAGCCAGCCTCTGCACCGGTCGGTTGCATTGAGATACGTTGTGCCGTACATCGTCGTTGGCCATCCGTCAAGGTCTTGATGCAATTCGACACACGTCTTCCCCACGTAAAAAAAACCGATGATCGCATCTCGCAGATCTTCGCTCTGCTGACGGGCCTGAGCTGCCCATTTGGGATCGTCCCCCCTGCGCTGCTTGGGCTGAAAGTACATGCTGACTTCGTTCTCCAGGTATGGGAACCAGTATTGGGGATTGGCCAGCATGTAATTTTGTCCGAAGGCGTCACCCTGCCAAGCCTGCTTGAGTGTCTTGCTGTCCGTATCATAGGCTGCGAGCCACTTGGAGTAGAGGTTCTTCATCTGGGCGATCCAATGTTCCCAGTCCTTGACATGAAACTTGCACTGCAAAGTGCCCAGCATGTAATTGTCTCGAAGTGCCCCATCGTCAGTTGCGACCAGGTTGGAAAACCTTGCTCCGTCGACATCGACGATATTGTTGGCCCCGTCCTGGATCTGGAACTGAGACCAGTAAACGTGGTCCCTGCCGACTTTGTCGAACTGGCAAAGCTGCGGCATGGCACAGGCTGCGCATTTTTCGAGGTCTTTGGTCGAGGCAGTTCCGCGGAGAGTGCAGTTCGCACACCCCCAGTTGCTGAGGAGCGACGGTGAGTCCGCCTTGCAATCGAGGCCAGACGCCGCATCGCAGCCCAAACGGCCAAGGTGAAGCGTTGCTCCAGAGTTTTGCAACCTGCACTCATCATCGTCGGGTTCGCATCTCGACGTTTTGCAGCTGGGACTCATGGGTGTCTTCTGCTTCGGAAACGTCAGCGTGCCTCCGGGTAATGACTGCTCGCCGGAGTAGCAGCCGAAATGGGAGGTGAATGCACTGTCCCCTGGATTGAGACAGCATGCGCGATGGTTCGTGTCCGAGTCGATAATGCTCATCGACGTGACGTATTGCTTCACCTTCTTCGGATCCACGATGATGCCGATGAGCGGCGTCATGTAGTCCTCACCTTCGACGCTCGGCTTATTGAAGACGATCGGCATGAGGTCTTTGCGGAGCAGCGTCCAGGCGCTGCACGTCCCGTAGAAGGCACCACCATCCCCAGCAGCGCTGCAGTCCACCATGCCGGGGTCGTTGGCCTCGAGAGCAAACTTTTCCATATTGACATACCTGGCGACTGTGGGGAGGTCAAGCATGTGCACGAGCACACCACCATCGTTGTCGTAAAATTGCAGTAGCTGTTGATAGGGCGTCAGAGGGGGTGGTGGCGGCTGCGGACTGGGCGACGGCGACGGACCGGGCTGCGGCTGCGGACTGGGCGACGGCGACGGACCGGGCTGCGGACTGGGCTGCGG
>Ga0136644_10002000_pt1 | contig 15824 bp, 19 predicted proteins | sample C_130820_EF_Meta_FD_94780 | JGI IMG/M metagenome (GOLD analysis project Ga0136644, IMG submission 94780) | Freshwater microbial communities from Lake Croche, Canada to study carbon cycling - C_130820_EF_MetaG (v2) (version 2) | ecosystem: Environmental > Aquatic > Freshwater > Lake | place... | reverse complement strand
TGGAGGGCAAGTGTCGACTTTTGCAGGGGCTGTCAATCAAACCGTAGATGACCTCATTGAAGCGGCGGTAGAGCGCGAGTTGCTCCGTTCGACACTAAACCAGACGATCGGTGGCGCGGATCGCGATTTTGAATCACTCGTTCGCGAAGAAACCAGCAGGAGGCTCTCGGGTTTCGGGGTTTTGCAGCCTTATCTGGATGACCCGCTGGTCGAAGAGATCTGGGTCAACCAACCAAACGAGATATTCGTGGCAACACCTCGAGGGCATCAACGAATCGAAGTGGAGCTTAGTGCCGAAGCGCTCGCCGCGATTGTAGAGAAAATGCTTCGAACCAGTGGGCGGCGTCTCGATCGAGCTAACCCATTTGTTGATGCCTCACTGCCCGATGGTTCGAGGTTTCACGCCATTATTCCCAGCCTCACCAAGAACCACTGGTCGGTTAACATCAGAAAATTCGGTGGGGCGATATTAACTTTGGATGACCTGCGTGCCTCGGCGACCGTGTCGAATCGGCAGCAGGGATTTTTGCGCGATGCAATGCGAGAGGGCGCAAATATCTTGGTTTCGGGTGCAACCCAAGCCGGCAAAACCACCCTGCTCTGTGCCCTCTTGGCCGAGCTAGCCCGAGAGCCAATCGCTCGCAACGAGCGATTGGTTTCGGTTGAAGAAACTTTTGAAATCCGTTGTGACTTGCCAGACTGGGTGGCTTTGCAGGCTCGGCAGCCAAATCTTGAGGGAATCGGTGAGGTCAACCTGCGCCGCCTGATAGTTGAGGCCTTAAGAATGCGACCGACTCGCATTGTCGTTGGCGAGGTGAGGCAAGCCGAAGCGTTCGACCTTTTGATAGCTCTGAACTCGGGTTTGCCGGGCTTGTGCACCATCCATGCAAATTCGGCCGACGACGCGGTGAGAAAGCTAGCGACCCTTCCACTTTTGGCAGGTTCAAACATTTCGCAGGAGTTCGTAACCCCGACGGTGGCATCTTGCATCGACTATGTCGTGCATTGCGCCCAAGTTTCAAATGGCGTTCGCAAGGTGGTCGAAATTAAGTCGGTTGGTTTTGACGACTCAACATCACAACTTTTCACCACACCGCTCGAGCTGAGTTAGGTCGCCCCATGATCGAAAATTTCAATCGGTGGTTTGTTTCAAACCTTGAAGGGGCCGGGCTTTCCAAGTGGAAGCCAAATGGGTTCTTTTTTCGGCTGCTCGCACTCATGGCTTTCGTCGCAACTTGGAGCTACCTGATGACGCGGGTGGCTACCTTTAGCGCCTGCCTAGCACTTCTGTCGGGTGCGTTGGGTTTTGAACTGCTAAACGGAAGAGCTAAATCTCGGCGACGTGAACTGACGAGCCGATGGCCAGAAGTCTTGGATTCGCTCGCCTCAGCCGAAACGGCGGGCATCTCGCTCGCAGAAGCATTCGCTCAGCTTGCAGACCACGCCCCTAACATCCTGAGGCCCCAATTTATAAAAGCGGCGGCAAAACTCGATCGAGGTTTCGGTTTCGACGAGGTCATGGTTTCGGTCAAATCAGATTTCGGATCGTCGCATGCCGACCGGCTCATCGAACTCTTGCGCGTGGTCTATGAAACTGGCGGCGCAAACTACCACCTGCTCTTGAGGGCGCAGGCTCAAGCACTCAGGCGCGAGATAGCGGTGATGGCCGAAATCGAAACCAAACAGTCTTGGGTGGTGGGAACCGCAAAACTTGCAATCGCTGCCCCCTGGCTAATCGTTGCGCTTCTTTCGTCTCGCCCCGAGAACGCCGCGGTCTATAACTCTTCGGCTGGGGCTGCGGTCTTGCTGGGCGGGCTATTAGTTTCGGCATTCGCATACCGAGCAGTTCAGCTCTTAGGGGCTTTGCCCGCCACGAAGCGGGTGCTTCAATGAACCGCGTTTCAATAACGATTCTGCTTTTTGCCAGCATCGCAATTTGTGTCGCCATTTGGTTCATTTTTGACCGCTTTTTTGTGAAGCAGCAAAATCAACTGCTGGAGCGCCTCGACCCAGCAAGCGCGATTGAAGCTGCCACATCAGGAATGGGACACGGCATTCGAATCCAATCTGCGATTGGCAACGCCTGGCTGTCAATCGCCGGCAATCAGGGCGGCTCTCTCAACCACCAACAACGCCAGCAGCTTTTCGAACTGCCCGACCTAGTTGAGCTCATCGCGGTTTCGATGATGGCTGGCGATGGGCTCTTCACAGCATTGTCGAAAGTTGCTTCGAGATCTAACGGAACCGTGGCAGAAGACCTAAAGCGGGTTGTGCTTTCGGTTGAGCTCGGAGCGACCCTGCCTCAACAGCTGCAGGCTTGGGCAAAGCGCGCCGAAAGCCGCCACATAAGCGAACTTTGCACCAAGCTTCAGCTGGCAATGGTTCGAGGAACCCCACTGGCCGAACTCCTAACCGAACAGGCAACCTCGTTGCGAGCTGAAGCCCAACAGGTTCTCTCCAAAAAAGCTGGGCAAAACGAGACTCGGATGTTGATTCCCCTCATTTTTTTGATCCTGCCAATAACCGTGATGTTCGCAATTTATCCGAGCCTTCAGGTGCTTTCACTGGCCCAATAGCCCACCGACCAAAAAATCAATGACCATAGAAAAGAGAAAAAATGCAGCAAGAGCAAGTGAATCGAATCACTGACCCAGCAAGCGATGAAGCTATTGAGGCCGCCCGCGGCTATTGGATCAAACGGGTTTCGAGCGAGCGAGGTGATGTTCCAGGATGGGTTTTGATTACCTTGATGACAGCCGGACTCGTTGTAATGATGTGGGGATTGGCTGGACCAGCGCTTCAAGGGGTTTTTGACGCGGCGATGAATAAGGTAGTGGCGTTTTAGTTGAGGTTCAGGGGGCAAGAAGGCTCTGCAGTAGTTGACTTCATTTTGACTAGTTTCGGGCTTCTGGCAATTTTTACTTCGGCACTCACAGTTATTACAAACTTGTATCTCAAAACCGTGCTCACCAACGTCGCAACCAATTCGGCCCGACAACTTGCCAGAGCAGATCAGAGTTCGAACCCAGAGGCAGCGATTCTTGCCGCGCGAAACGCGATAAACGCCATAGTTGGCAATCACCTGCAGACTGAAGTGTCAGCTAAGACTCTCAGAGACGAAAGTTATTCGTCGGCAGTAGTTACGATAAACGCAAAACTGCCCGGGTTCATTCTTTTGCCTAACCTAACCGCAATCAGCACTTCGGCACATGCGACGCTTGAACTTCAATAGCGAATCGGGGTCTGCGCTAATCGAATTCGTTGGCCTTTCTGTCGCGCTGATGTTGCCGGTTATGTGGTTTTCGATTGACCTAATCGGCAAACAAAACGACCAGTTTGCAGCAACCGCAATAGCGGAACACGGGCTGCGGGCTTGGGTGCAAGGCGAGGCAATAGGGAGTTCGAATTTTTTACATGCCCTTGAGCAAATCGCTAGCGACTTTCACGAAGCGAAATCTGACACATCCTGGCAGTTTGACTGCGGCGGCGTTCAGCCCTGTCGGCCCGAGGGTCAGGTTGTGTGGCTAGTTGTTCACGTCAAATCAGCAACCGCTTCTGCAGTTATGAGATGGGTGAAATATTGATTTGTTTCAGAGAAGACCCCGGTAGCATCGCACCCTTGGCAATCGGGCTCGCGGGAATCCTGTTGGCAACAGCATGCACCTTTATAGATGTCGGATCGCTGATGCTGTTTCAACAAAGGGAAACTCAGCTGGCCGAAGCTTTAGCGCTAGCCGTAGCCGAAGAAGAAACGGTTGAGAGCGGGAGGCTCGAGATAGCCGCAGAACATTTTGCCGCCGAGGCCAACATCCCAGGCGCCTTTGAAGTTAGAACTCGAGACGGCCAGACAGTTGAGGCGAAAGTCTGCGGCGAGTTTTTGGCGCCGATAGCGATTCCATTTATCGACATCGGGGGCGCACGAGAGGTTTGCGGCGAGGCAAAGGCCCGGGCGCTCTAGAAGTGTTTGGGCGGGACAGCCGGCCCGCTTTTGGGCAGGTAGCGCATCATTATGAGAGCGCCAATCAAGCTGAGGCCAGACATGCTAAAGAAGGCAAAGCTCAAGCTGACTAAGACGGTGAGCAACGAGATTAGCTGAGGGGCCGCAGCATTGCCCATATCGTTGAGCAACCTAAAAGAAGCGAGGTATTCGTTTCGTTTGTTAGGGGGAGCGAGGTCGGCACCTAAGACCATCACGATTCCGCTGCCGAGGGCGTTAGCCAAAGACATCAGCAGAGCAACCGTCAAAAAAGTTGAGTCGTCAAAACTAAACGGCAGAAGGGCAAAAGTGACTGTCAGGCCGAGCAAGGTAGGAACTGCCACCCAGCGACGACCAAACTTGTCCATTACCTGGCCGCTGGTGTAAAAAAGCGCAAAGTCGAGACCGCCGGCAATCGCTATGTAGAGCGAGGCATGGGCTGGCGAAAGCCCAATCGCCAAAGCCCAAAGCGGAAGCCCAAGACTTCGGGCCGTGCGAATCGAGTTCAAAAGTGCAGAACCCACACCCAAGGTTGCCAACGACAGGTGCTCCTGCTTAGCAACCGCCAAGATGGCGCGAATGCTCAGAGCTGTTTCGTGACTCGCGGCATCGGGGTTGGTTGCGATTGCCAAGAAAAGCGCCGAGACCAAACAAAAAGCTGCGCCTAGCCAAAACACCTCTTGAGCGCCGAAAGCCGCAGCAACCCACGCGCCAGCGAGCGGCCCCAGAAATGCACCACCTCGAAAAGTGCCGCCCAAAACCGAGAGCGCCCTCGCCCGATGTGAAATCGGCACCATCTCGGCCATGTAACCGTGACGCGCAAGCCCAAAGATCGAAGCTGTCATTCCCGCAACCAACATCGCCAGGGCCAACATCCACAGGGATGTTGCAATCGCAGCCACACCAATCGCAACTGCGGCCACCACAGCGCCCGAAATCATTGCTCGGCGCTCGCCGAGACGGTGCACAACCGAGGCAGCCGGAATATCGAACAGCAACGTGCCCAACATGACCATGCCGGCAATCAAACCGGCGGTCGGCAGGTCGGCACCCAACTTTTCGGCAGTTGCCGGCAAAATCGGCAGCAAAGCGGCCTCGCCGCTAACAAAAAGGATTGACGGAACAAAAATCGGTAGCACCATGCTCTTGATTGAGAAGCCGGCAGGCGCTTTGGATGTCACCTCTCTATTATCAGGTCAGTTCTAGGGTTGCGGCTTCGACGCCACCGCCTCGCTGCTCGGTAAGCTAGAAGTCAAATGGCTGAGCTTGATCTTTCGCAACAAATCCGAGACCTTCGACAAACCCTGTCAAGCGTGCGCGAGGTGCTTAACCCTGCAAGTTTGCAGGCCGAAATCGCCGAGTTGAAAGAACGCGCAGCCGACCCAAATCTTTGGGATGACCAGGCAAACGCCCAAGCTGTTACCAGCGCTCTAGCCCAAAAGCAAAACGTGCTGGACCGGCTCGAGGGGGCAGTCGGTCGGCTAGACGACCTAGAAGTTTTGGTTGAGATGGCCAACGACGAAGACGACGCATCACAGCAGGCGGCAACCCAAGCCGAGGCCAAGACCGAGCTCGCCCAACTGAGCGACCAAGTGTCGGCGCTAGAGGTGCAAACCCTGCTAAACGGTGAATACGACTCGCGTGCAGCCGTTGTAACGATTCGCTCAGGGGCGGGCGGCGATGACGCAACCGATTTTGCCGAAATGCTGATGCGAATGTACCTTCGCTATGCCGAAAAAAACAAACTGCCAACCCAGGTTCTCGACATTAGCTATGCCGAAGGCGCGGGCATTAAGTCGGCAACTTTTGAAGTGGATGCGCCTTTTGCGTTCGGGACGCTTTCGGTAGAGGCCGGCACACACCGACTCGTGCGCATGAGTCCGTTTAACGCCGCCGGCAAGCGCCAAACTTCGTTCGCCGCCGTTGAGGTCGTTCCGCTCGTTGCAATGACAGAAGCGATTGATATTCCCGAAGCCGACATTAGAGTGGACGTGTTTCGCAGCTCAGGCCCGGGCGGCCAATCGGTGAACACCACCGACTCGGCCGTGCGCATCACGCACTTGCCGACCGGAACCGTCGTGAGCTGCCAAAACGAAAAAAGCCAGATTCAAAACAAAGCATCGGCTTTGAGAGTGCTGCAATCGCGCCTTCTTGAAGTGCGTCGCCGCGAAGAAGAAGCTAAAAAGAAGCAGATTGCTGGCGATGTCAAAGCAAGCTGGGGTGAGCAGATGCGCAGCTATGTGATGGCGCCCTACCAAATGGTCAAAGACCTTCGCACCGAATACGAGGTAAATAACCCTGGCGCGGTTTTCGACGGTGACCTTGACGGATTTATAAACGCTGGCATTCGCTGGCGCAAAACTTCAGAGCTCGCTTAGAAGGCCAAAACACAAAGCCTCGCCTACCGCTCGACGAGTGCCTGTGAACCTAGGCTAAAAGCACCATGATTCGCATCGAAAACGTCACCAAGCAATACCGGGGTTCTGTGCGCCCGGCTTTGAATCGGGTTTCGCTCGAAATTGACAAAGGCGAGTTTGTGTTTTTGGTTGGAGCTTCGGGCTCGGGCAAATCAAGCCTGATCAGCCTAATGTTGCGCGAAGAAGTGCCAACCCGCGGCCAAGTGCACGTTTTAGGCGAAGACCTGGTTAGGTTGCCCAGTCGCAGAGTGCCCTACTTTCGCCGCAAGCTAGGCGTGGTTTTTCAAGACTTTAGGCTCTTGCCCAACAAAACCGTGACCCAAAATATTGCTTTTAGTCTCGAGGTAATCGGTCGGCCGCGCGGATTAATCGAAACCGCAGTTCCAGATGTCTTGAGAATGGTCGGGCTCGACGGCAAGGGTGACCGTTACCCAAACGAACTCTCAGGTGGCGAACGCCAGCGAGTTGCTTTGGCCCGAGCCATTGTTAACAAGCCGGCCATCTTGCTAGCGGATGAGCCAACCGGAAACCTTGACGGCGCTACCTCCGAGGGAATTATGGCGCTTCTCGAGCGCATCAACCTAGCCGGCACAACCGTGGTCATGGCCACCCACGACAAAGCCATCGTCGACCGGTTCAAAAAACGTGTGATCGAACTAGCCGACGGCGAAATCATCCGCGATGAGCGAGGCGGTTCATACCGAGCAGGCGAAAAAACGGCCCAGGCTGGTGACACCGAATGAGGCTCGGGTTCGTCTTTGGTGAAATCGCGCAAGGCCTTCGTCGCAACGTTTCAATGGTCATTTCGGTGATTTTGGTGACTTTTGTGTCGCTAACATTTGTTGGAACGGCAGGCCTACTGCAGCTTCAAATCGGTCAGATGAAAGGCTATTGGTATGACCGCGCGCAGATCGCGGTTTATCTTTGCACCAGCATCGACCCTGCCAAACAGTGCCCACAGGGAGCTGCCGGAAACGACGTCAAAGACGCAGTCAAGGCCAAACTCGGGGCGGCAACCCTGAAGGCATACGTTGCAAGCTACGAGTTTGAAGACCACACGCAGGCCTACCAACACTTTCAAGAACAGTTCAAGGGCAACGCCGTTGCCAAGTATGTAACCAAAGAGCAACTGCCAGAAACTTTTTGGGTCAAACTTAAAAACCCGAGTGACAGTCAAATAATCATCGAAAGTCTGGGCGGTCAGGCCGGCGTCTTCGAAGTGCGCGACCAGCGCAGCTATCTCGACCAAATCTTCGCGATCCTCAACGCCGCCAGCCTGGCAGCCATCGGCATCGCCGCCCTCATGCTGTTTAGCGCAACACTTTTGATCTCTACCACCATTCGACTCTCGGCTTTCTCAAGGCGACGCGAGCTCGGCATCATGCGCCTGGTTGGTGCCAGCAACTTTTACATACAGCTACCGTTCATCCTCGAAGGTGTTGTGGCCGCAACTATCGGCAGTGTGCTCGCAGGCGCTGCCGTGATTGCAGTTGTGCAGTTCTTTGTGCAGGGATACCTCGCAAAAACGATTTCGTACATGAGCTTCATTGGGCTGGGCGATGCGCTGATAATCGCGCCGGCGCTGGTCGCGGTGGGGGTCATCCTCGCCGCTGTGGCTTCAAGCAGCGCAATCAACCGCTACCTCAAGATCTAAGAGCACTAGCCCTTCGACCAGCAACCTTGATACACTTCAAGGCTGTTTGTTTATTTATTTCAGGAGTCAATCGTGCCCAGAGAACGTGGTCAAAAAGTGGTGGCCACCAATCGCAAAGCCCGGCATGACTTTCACGTAATCGATGTTTATGAAGCCGGCATGGTTTTGTCGGGCACCGAGGTGAAGGCGTTGCGTCAGGGCCGTGCGTCGCTCGTCGACGGCTACGCAACCATTGAGGGTGGCGAGGCTTGGCTCGAAAACGTGCACATTCCCGAGTATTACCAGGGCACCTGGAACAACCACTCAACTCGCCGACGCCGCAAAATGTTGCTGAACCGCGACGAAATTCACAAACTTGCCCGTGAAATCAAAGAATCTGGCCTAACCATCGTTCCGCTCTCGATTTATTTCAAGGATGGCCGCGCCAAAGTCGAAATCGCTCTAGCGCGAGGCAAGCGCGAATATGACAAACGCCAAACCCTCAAAGAGCAACAAGACAAACGCGAATCAGACCGCGCGATGTCAACCAAAGGCAAAGACTGGTAAAAACCTGTGGTTTCGGCCCACCAGCTGGCAATTGTCGTCGGCATGGCTTACTCTGAACAAGCAAAACTAAACATGGGGATGATCGGTTTCGACAGGGTATGTTTGTGCCTGAATGAAGCGGGTCGAGGATGCAATCTTGTCTCGTAAACGATGGTTGTAAAAAATAGGTGCAAATACAAACCGCGCCGACTTCGCCCTAGCTGCCTAGAGCAACTAGCCTGAAGTCCGTCAGCTCACAGTTGATTTCAATGTGAGACCTGGCGTCATTTAGAAATCTTGCTAATCGGTTATGTCTTAGGGCCGATTGGGACTTTCACTCAGACTGGGTTCGTTGAACAGGCCGCCTCGCGCTAGGTTCAGAACCGAGTAAAACGTTCGAGAGGCTACACCCGTAGAAGAGTCAGAATCCTTATTCTGGACGGGGGTTCAATTCCCCCCATCTCCACTACAGTGCCCCGGTGGTCAAACGCCGAGGCACCGACATCCCATGTTGATTCTGCTTCGGCAGCGTCAGTGAATAGCCCCTGAGAAATCAGGGGTTTTTCGCTTTAAGCTCTCGGCCAAAGGACGTCCGCGAGTTTTGCCATAACATTTTTGTATGAGTACTTTGGTTGGCCGCGACAAGACGGCACTTTTAGTTATTGACGTTCAAAACGGTGTCGTTGAGGGCGCTTACAACCTGGCTTCGGTAGTGGCAAACATCAACGGTGCTATTGGCAAAGCCCGTGCTGCCGGTGTGCCTGTGATTTGGGTGCAGCACAGCGACGAAGAGCTCGAAATTGACTCGGATGCCTGGCGAATCGTTCCGGAGCTTTCACCGGCAGCCGGAGAGCGAATCGTCCGCAAAACATTCAAGAGTTCTTTCGAAGCAACTAACCTCGAAGAAATTTTGTCTGGCCTAAACGTAAGCCACGTTGTGATCACGGGCATGCAGACAAACAACTGCGTTCGTCACACGACACACTCCGCACTCGAACGCGGTTATGACGTCACCTTGATTGGTGACGCTCACTCAACAACCGGTTATGAATGGGGCGGTCACAGGATTGACGCGTCAGAGGTGGTTGACGAAACTAACGACAACTTTGGTGGCTATGAGTTACCTGGTCGCTGGGCAAAGGTAATCAAGACCGAAGTTTTGAGTTTCTAAAACTTCAACTAGATCGATTTGGCTGGGTTGCCAACAACGGTGGCGCCTGCCGGCACGTCGCGAGTAACAACTGAAGCAGCACCAACGCTTGCTCCGTCGCCGATTGTGATGTTACCAAGAATCGTCGCCTGCGCCCCAACAATCACGTTGTTGCCAAGGGTTGGGTGGCGTTTGCCGTGTTCTCCGGTTTTTGAACCTAGAGTCACCCCGTGATAGATCAAAACGTCATCGCCAATAATCGCGGTTTCGCCTACAACTACACCCATTCCGTGGTCAATAACCAAGCGACGACCGATTTTGGCTGCGGGGTGAATCTCGACCCCGGTGACTGAGCGGCCCGCGTAGGCCCACATCCTCGCCAAGGTTTTTAGACCAATCGACCACAAAAAATGTGCTTGGCGGTGGTTCCAAACGGCGTGCAAACCAGGAGTTGTGAGAACTACTTCAAAGGCGTTGCGTGCGGCGGGGTCGCGCTGAAGCACTGCCCTGATGTTTTCACCGAAACGAATGGTGTGCCTAGCTTTCGATTAGGTCCTTATAAAGTGCCGTTGAAAGGTAGCGCTCACCAAATGAAGCTAAGAGCACAACGATTTTCTTGCCGGCGTTTTCAGGACGGTTCGCAATTTGCGATGCTCCCCAAGCAGCGGCGCCTGAAGAGATACCTCCAAGAATACCTTCTTCGGCAGCCAAACGGCGAGCATAGACAAACGCTTCGTCAGTCGGGGCATCAAGAACTTCGTCATAGATGTCGGTGTCTAAAACGGCCGGAATAAAGTTCGCGCCGATTCCCTGAATCGGGTGACCGGCTGGCGAACCGCCGTTAAGAATTGGAGATGCCAACGGTTCGACGGCGATGATTTTGATGTTTGGGTTTAGAGCCTTGAGTGCCTGACCAACACCGGTGATCGTTCCGCCAGTGCCGATTCCGGCAACAAAGATGTCAACTTCACCGTTAGTGTCGCGCCAAATCTCGGCGCCGGTGGTTTCGCGGTGAATCTTTGGGCCAGCTTGGTTCTCAAACTGACGAACTGGAATAGCGCCGGTTGTGCTGGCAATCTCTTCTGCCTTTGCAACCGCGCCACGCCTGCCTTCTGCAGCTGGGGTTAGCACAAGCTCGGCTCCATAGGCCTTGAGAACCATGCGACGCTCAACGCTCATGCTATCGGGCATCGTCAAAATGATTTTGTAACCACGGGCAGCACCGACCATTGCAAGGGCGATTCCGGTGTTACCCGAGGTGGCCTCAACGATTGAGCCACCTGGCTTCAGCTCGCCAGACTCTTCTGCCGCATCGACCATGGCGATAGCCAAACGATCCTTAACCGTGGATGACGGGTTGTAGAACTCGAGTTTTGCTAGAACCTCAGCGGGCGCACCGTCGGTGACGCGGTTGAGTCTAACTAGGGGAGTGTTGCCGAAAGCTTCGGTGATGTCGTTATAAATGGCCATGGCTCAAGGTTACATATCAAGTAGCCCAGCTAGCAAAGTCTTTCGTTTTGTTACGAATAAACTCGAGTTTTGTGAACACAACTCAATCTGCCGCCGAATGGTGGGCCCTCAACGGAGCCTTGATCTTTGAAGGTGTTGGCATCGTCGCGTTTGCGGTGAGTGGTCTGATCGAGGCGGCGCGAAAGAAACTTGATTTCGTTGGTATGGCCGTGGTGGCGGCCCTAACGGCATTTGGTGGCGGCACTCTGCGCGACATCCTGTTAGATCGTCGCCCTTTCTTTTGGGTTCAAAACGTCAATTGGATTTATGGCGTTTTGGTGATTTGCATCTTGGCAATGGTTTTTTTGCGTGGACGGCACATTGCCCTCACTGAACGGGCAATCATTTGGCCCGACGCAATTGGTTTGGCGATTTTCACTGCGGGTGGCACGCAGATTGCTTTGGCAACCAACTCGCCACCGATTGTCGCAGTGATTTTGGGTACGTTGAGCGCTGCTTTTGGCGGTGTCTTGCGCGACATCGTGGTCAACGAGATTCCCAGAGCTTTTAGCGACCACCAACCCTATTCGATTGTGGCTTTTGTAGGTGCTTGGATTGTCGTTTTGGGCGCAGCTTTGAACTGGCCGAGCTTGATATCGCTTGCAGGTTCGGCGGCGTTTATCGTTGCACTGCGAATGATCGCAGTCAAACGCGGTTGGCGCTTGCCAGAGTGGAAAGTCTAGGCAGCAGCCTCGTGGCCAACTAACTGTGCAACTCGCTGAGGCGTGACTCCGAGCAACACGGCTATGTCGCGCATGGTCAAACCTTGGCGACGCATTCTTTGCACTACGTCACGAATTTCTGACGAGGCCTCTTCTTGAAGACGTGACGCTTCGAGCATTTTTTGCTGGGCGGCTTCAATGTTGCAGATGATCGCTGGCATATCAGCGTTGACTGTCACAACAACGTCGCAGAGTTGGTTGCCATAAATTGCACGTGCGCGGCTTGCCACGAGGTCTTTGGCTTTGTCAAGACGCCTGGCAATGGTCGTGAAATTATTTAGTTCCGGTGCCGATACGAGCCAGTTTTCACCTTGTCGCTCGCACTGAACGCTAATCTGCATTTTGACCACCTTTGTCAAGACCCACTAGACTTGTTTTGTCAAGCGGTCCTTTACTAATAAGGTTAAGGCTGAATCTTTTCAAACACAAGTAATCAATCAAGGAGTCTCACATGGAACCGTTCGCACTGGCATCACTCGTAGTGGCTTGGGCCGCAACGGCTTATCTTTCAGTATCTTTCTTCAAGGCTGGAATGTTTAAGCTCACCTCTCCAATCGCAAAGCTACTTGAAGCTGGCTTTGGCTGGGTTTCAAAGCTTCCAGCGGCCGTCGTTCGTTTGATTGCCCTTCTTGAGCTTGCTGGCGTCGTTGGTTTAGTTGCTGGCGCCGCACTTTATGAGCTCAGCCCTGAACACCCGGTTTGGGCTCAGTTCATCGCAATCGCAGCCGCTCTTGGCCTAGCGCTAACCATGATCGTTGCCTCGATTGTTCACCAGGCACGCGGTGAGTCGAAGTACACCTTCAAAATGACAAGCCAGCTACTGCTAGTTTCAGTGATTGCGGCTGTTGCTCTTTCGCTAGTTGCTTTCAACTAAGCGTTAGCGGCTTAACTTTTCAAACCCAGCCCTGTTGGCTGCTCGATTTAGAGTGGCTAGCAGGGCTGGTGCCGTTAACAGCAAAAGCACAACTGTGGTGATCGCGCGAAGCGAGTCCCAAACTAATCCACCGGTGAGAAGTTCATAGTTCAAGAAACGTCGCAGGTTTTCAATGAGCCCCGCCCCAGCTAAATACGAAATGTTCGTACCGGTGCCCGCCAAGAAAGGCCAGTTCCACATCGTCATTAGAGCGCCGTAAAAGAAACTCGCCGGCACAGCAAACGCGATGATGATAGTGCGTTGGGCCCAATCTCGTCGCGGGTGCGGAAGCAATGCCGCACCGATTCCGACTAAGCCGGCAGCCATCATCTGAAAAGGCAACCAGGGTCCAACACCGCCGCTGATTAGAGCTGAAACCAGGATGCTGCCGGTAGCGAGCAAGAATCCGAACCCCGCCCCAAAAACGTAGGCGCCCAAAATAATTAGAAAAAACGCGGTTTCGATTCCGGAGGTGCCGGCCCCCGCCAACCTGATGACAGCGTTTAGGGCTGTCAAAACTCCTAAGACAGCCAGCTGGCGCGAAGTTATTTTGCCGCTTGAAAACTCGACTAAAACGGTAACGATTAGCAGAGGCATCAAAACGATAAATATGCTTTGGGCAAGTTGGGCCTGATTGACCGACGTGGTTAGGCCAGCGTCTGCTTGAATCAAGAGCGGCCAGCTAAAGACCAACAGCGAGCCAACCGCCGCAACCGCGATTGTTAGTTTTGACGTGAAATTTTTCATCGCTCGCCCTGACGTTGTGCAGGTTGGCCTGCTAACCGAAGCGTCAATTCGGCGAGGTTGATTGGTGGGCTAGTGACAGTTTGTCCGGTCACTGTGGCCGTAGTGCTTTGAATCAAACTCGGCTCACTCAAAACCTCTTGAGCAGAACCCCCGCGCACAAGCTTGGCGTTTTCTAAGACCAAGATGCGGTCAGCCACCTGAGCCACAAATTCGGTGTCGTGCGAGGCTAGAACGATGGTCTTTTTGGCGGCCTTGAGTTCAACCAACTGGACGGCCAAAGCACGCTTTGCGACATAGTCGAGGCCCCGTGTTGGCTCATCCAACATCAAAATTGACGCATTTTTAGCTAGTTGCAACGCAATTACTAGCGCTAACTGCTGGCCAGCCGAAAGATCTCTCGGATGTTGGTTTGGGTCAAGCCTCCCCGAAATTTTCTCGAGAACTTTTGCGGTAGTTCCCGCGCTCAGATTTGTGAGTCGATCAGATTCGGCGAGCTCCTGGCTGACGGTGCTTAAGAACAACAGGTCAGAAGCTCGCTGTGGCACGAGCGCCACAGTTTTTAGACGTTCGCCGGGTTTCACTTTTTCAAGATCGGGTCTTAGAGTGCCGCTGACTTTTGCCGACTTTTCGAGCTCACCCACCAACGCCCAAAGAAGTGTAGTTTTGCCAGAACCGTTCGGCCCCATAATCGCAGTTATTTGGCCCGAGTTGATGGCCACACTGCACTCAGCCAATGCGGGCACCTGGTATTCGACTGAAAAGTCATCGAGTTCGAAAGCTGGGATGTTTGGTTGCTCGGCAGGCGTCTCTGGTGTTGGCGCAAGTTCGACGGGCGGGTTTTTCATCCACTGAGATTTGGCATCTTCAAGACTGATAGCTGTTGGGCTCCATCCCATGTAACTGCTCAACTCAACAACGGCGGGCACCATGCGGTGGTTTTTGAACAGCAGGTCTAGGTTCTCGCCGCGAAGCGGACCCTGCGTTGCTGTTCCGTCGCCGTGCACAACGGTGAGGGTGTCGGCGATTTCTAAAAGTTTTTCGATGCGGTGCTCGGCCAACAAGACAGTCAGGTTTTGGCTTTGGGTTAGGTCTTTTAGGGTTTCGACCAAGTCAACCGTGGCGCTTATGTCGAGCGCCGAAGTCGGTTCGTCGAGCAGCAGGGTTTTTGCGCCGGCAGCCAGAGCCGAGGCAATAGCGACTCGTTGCTGCTGACCGCCGCTCAGTGAGTTGAGGTTGCGTTTCAAGATCGCCTCGATGCCCATGAGTTTGGCAAGCTGCAAAACTGTGGAGTGCATGAAATCTTGAGGTTTGCCAAGTTGTTCGAGGCTGTAGGCGATTTCTTGGTCAACAGTTTCAGCGACAAAAGCGCCCTCGGGTTGCTGGTTGACATAACCCACCAACTCGGCAAGACGGTGAGATGGCCAGGCGGTAGTTTCGACTTCGTCGATAAAAACTTTGCCGCCTAGCAAACCTCCGGTGAAGTTAGGTGCCAACCCATTGATGGTTTTCAGCAGCGTCGACTTGCCGCTTCCTGTCGGCCCACAAATCAGCGCAAATTCGCCATCTTGGTATTCGAGATTGATGCGTTTCAACACCGGTTCGCTGTCTCGATTGAACTGAAAACTCAAGTTTTGAAGCCGAATCATCTGATAACTCCCACCCAGGTCAGGGCAAGCACAGAAACCGCGGCCGCGAGGGTTACGAAGTCTGCGAGCGACCAGGCATCCTTGTTATAAATGGTTCGTTTGCCTCGGGTCGAGCTGAGTCGAAGGGCAACGAGCAAACATGCTGCAGCCGTCGCTAGAGTTGCCCAGGCCAGCCAGCTGTGTTGGCTGTCGGTCAAAAGCGCGTATGAGCCGATCGCCATTAGACAAACTGCCGTCAGGCTGCTGACCCTAGCCAGTTTTGGGTGGTCGGTTGCGGTTTGGCGACCAAAACCTCTTGAGTCAAGACTGGCAGCCAACGAGAGTGATCTTTCTAAAGTGTCTTCGAGAACCGGAATCACGAGGCTTGGTAGGGCCGAAACACCTGCGGATCTTCCTCTTAAGCGACGCGCCCGACGAACCCGCTGAAGACTCTCGATTAGCTGAGGTGCGAGGTTCAGCGCGACCGATATTGTGCTGGATATCTCAAACAGCGCTCCCGGCATGGTCTTTAGCAGTTGCCGCGGATTTGCTTGGATGTTTGCCATGCCGACGCTCAAAATAATGG
>Ga0136644_10001999_pt1 | contig 15824 bp, 14 predicted proteins | sample C_130820_EF_Meta_FD_94780 | JGI IMG/M metagenome (GOLD analysis project Ga0136644, IMG submission 94780) | Freshwater microbial communities from Lake Croche, Canada to study carbon cycling - C_130820_EF_MetaG (v2) (version 2) | ecosystem: Environmental > Aquatic > Freshwater > Lake | place... | reverse complement strand
TTGCTTGCCTGTGGCTTCTGGAGCGCTAGGTGTTGTGCTAACACCCAAAGAACCAATTGCAGTCGCTCTAGCACCTTGATCTAGTGTGCTTAATAACTTCTCTTTAAGAAATTGTCTTGTATTGCTAGTATTGTTAATAGCTTGATCTAAATATGGTTGAATAAGTTGATCAGCTCTTTCTTTTGGAATACCCAAAGCCTTTGCTTGTTCTTCACCATATTTTTTCATCACTTCGCTTAGTTGATTTTTGTCAACTTTGTCTGGGTTTTGTTCTGATGCAATTATGAGTGGATGGTTAATCAATGGTGTTAATCTATTTGCAACTGCTGTGCTTTGTTTGTTAGCAAAATCTAGTTGTGCAGACTGAGTACCAACACCAGCCGTTTCTGTGGCAAATTTTTGTGCTTCAATTTTAGGTTGCTCTGTTCCGACAGCAACATTTGTTTCAGCTTTTAGTTTTTTCAATAACTCTGGTTTGGCTTCTTCAGCATATGCGGTTTCTGCTTGTTGTTGGCGCAAAGTCAAAGGATTAATTTGTCCAGCTTGTTGATAAGCCTGAACACCTCTAGCCATATTAAGCATCTCTCCAAGAGTCATACCCTTGGGAGGTTCAATCTTTGATGCTACGTCTGAAATGTTAAAGTCTGCCATGTTTGTCCTTATGTACTAGCCAACAATGCCAGGAGTTTGGAAATACTGCTGGATGCCACCCGGCTGGTTCAAGTTATAATTTGATCCTTGATTTGCTCCATAAGTGTTAGGGTTTAACAATTGTGCTAAGTACATATTGTTACCGGCATTTTGAATGCCACCACTAACAGCGTTAGCAGCACCTATTTGACCGGCTGCCTGTGCGTTAGCAGCACCAACCCCTAATTGTGCAATGTTGGTAGCGTTGCCTGTTGCAAGGTTAGAAATACCAGCTGTGGCGTTTTGACCAATATTGGCTATACCAGACAATCGGTTAAAAATGTTTGTCTGTTGTGCTTGATTTTGAGTAAAGCCTTGATTTTGTTGGCCCATGTAATTTGTTAAAGCATTTTGATAAGCAGTACCTGCATAATTCTGGGTGTAATTTTGCAAACCTTTTAAAGCATTACCACCAATCAATCCACCTGTTGCGTTGTTTGCTAAATTTGTAGCATTCTGTCCTTCTTGGAGCTGAAACGCATAATTTGGCGCTAAATTAGCAGTCAAATCAGCGTTTGTCATTGGCTGATAGGTTTGCGTTGGCGTGGTCAAATATGGCTGTTGAGCATTAAGACCCGACAAACCTTGTGCTCCAGTTTGTTGATAAGGAGTGTAATTGGGCGCTAAATCTTTGTAAGTTGTTTGTAATTGCTCTTGGGCATTACTTGCTGCCTGAGACTGCGTGTTAGCAGCAGATTTAGAAGCATTAGCTCCAATAACAGAAGATGCTAAAACTGTTCCAGCTACTATCCAAGTCATAATATCCCCTTTACCAAATTATTTTGGAGTTCTGCAGCCCAATCTTTGAGCTTGTTTGACGCATCAAATAGAGCAGTTTCATCAGGTTCAATTAACTCTGCTTCTATTTCATTTAAATCAATCTTGTCAGTTTTGTGGATTGTTATGCCAATAGCGTCAGTAAGTGCTAAAGTGACTCTTTTTGTACCACTTTTGCTCTCAATTATATCCCCAGCAGACAATTTAACCATACCTTTTTCTGACCACGCCACTATTTCACCTTGGGCACACATAAAGAAATGATCTTTTTTGTGTACTTTACCCACAATTAATGTTCCCGCAACTCTTGGAACTTTGCGACAGTACATACCATCACTAAAGTAATGTTGAGTTGTAAGCTCAACTTGTGGCATTTGTTTAACATCTGCCTCAAGTCTTAAAATTTGTTCCCTTGTGGGAATGTGCAATACTTCATTCATAGATTGTAAAAAGGTACTTTGTATTGCTTACCATTGACTGTGACTTGCATATAGCCCGCTGGACTAGATGGAAGTGCTGGGGTTGTTGTTGTTGAGCTAAAGTTAAGCATATTCAAAAAGAACTGCTGCCAAGGGCGTGTAGGTCTTTTAGAGCTTGTATCCAAGAATTCAGTTTGTGGATAAGGATTGGTCTGGGGTGAACCATAGGTATTAGCCATTAGTTTTCCCCTTGACTAGCTTTGAGGTTAGCCGACACAATCGTTGCATTAATTGGATCGGTCACCACCACTTCAAAGATTTTGTCTCTAGACCAACCCAAACGTCTCCAAATGGCACGATTCTTGTACTTGCCAATCTTACCAATAGACACCCAATGTTCTTTAGACCAAGTAGAACCACCATCATTCGACCATCTCAGCATAGCTTTTGGATCAACACCTTGTGAATTATTAAATGCTGGGCTAGGAATAGTGTAAACAGGAAATTGCGTTCTAAGAGCATCGAGCAAAGCAGACGCTGTTTGCGCTGGCGTTACATTGTGATTAGCCGTGTACTGCGTAGGATAGCCACCAGAGCCATTTGTTGGCGTTCCAAGCGTCACTTGTGTTGTCTTAACCCTATTGGGTATTAAAGTGCTTAAATTGGCTGCAAAGGGCTGAATTGCAGTAGGGGGCACATAAGTGTCGTTTGTGTTGTAGTAAAAATAAAATCTACATTTATTGGTGTAAAAACTTGGAATACTTTGCCAAGAAGTTAGCGAATAGTATGGACTGGCAGCCAAAGGTGTTGAGTTAGCCGTGTAGGTATTTATGGCAGCAACACCTGTAGAGCCAATTGGATTTGTTGCGTCACCCGCACCAGTTGTCACTAAGTTCATTGGGCCGTACAAATTCATTACAGCATTAGGCCAAGTTCCATTCGATTGTGCTTGAGTTATTACGGCTTCTATTGCTAAATAACCGCCAGCACTATTACCAGCCACCATCAAACCAAATTGAGCAACTTGCTGCTGTAGTGTTGTCCACAAAGCGTTTTGGCTTGGGGCTAAAGACGATGCGCCAGGGTTTAACAATATGTTAATTACTTTTGCCACATCATTCACATTGTTTGGATAATCACCAGATGGGGTTAAACGATAATTAACAGCAATAACAACATAGTTATCTAAAACAATTGGGTTGTAATATTCTGTTTCATTGGCTTTATCGCCATTACTCCAACTACCAGCGTGAATCCAAACTACAACTCCTTTTGGCATCAGACCATTTTTGTTAACCACATCCCAAGACGATGGGCTAATGATGTCTACTTTTTGTAATGTGTCAGTCCCATAAGGGATATTTGATATTGTTGCGCCTAGAGCGGGCGCACCTAAAGAAACTCCAGAAAAATCAGTTTGAGAACTGGAGACATAAGTAGCGACTTGACCTGTTTGAGAATTTCCACTTATTGCATATCCTGAAATGGCAATGCCAGCTATTGCTGATGGGGTAAAACTGGCATTTGGGTTTGATAATCCTACGCCTGGTTGAAACTGAATTTGCAATTCTTCAAAATATTGACGTTGCAAGTCAGAAACCAAGTGAGGTGCTCGTCTTAGTCTTCTAATTTCTTGGCCATTATCTGTGTAATTATTAGGGTCTAATTGATAGATGTTCCCATTTTGGTAGTCACCAACGTACACCAAACCATTGAAAGTGGCACAACAATTACCACGATGTCTGTGGTAGACGTTGTTACTGTCCACCGCTAACCATTTGTGCCACATTCCTGTGGTATTGTCCCAAACCCAAGTCAAATCTAGGCTAGGGAATGTAATAACGTAACATTCGTGACCTTCTAGCTGATATGTCCACGCAATAGCGTCTGAGATGTTTTGGTTAACCAAAGTCTGCTCAACTGCGTGGGTAGAAATTCTTGTTGGTACATAGCCGTTCATCATTACGATTTGGCCTTGACCACGTTGATTTCTAGCTAGATAGGCAAATGAGTTACCAACCCTTGATACTGAGAATTTGGCAATAATGCCATGCTGGGTGCTAGTGCCAGGTATTCTTTGGAATGGGAAAGGAAATGAACCCACATCCACCCAAACTTCGCTAGATACTTCACCAAGCAAATAAACTTCACGATGGTCTACCACCAACGACACAAGTTGATCTGGTGCGCCATCTTTGCTTGAAAACTGCAAAGGTGCTGATAAAGGGCTTAGTAGGTTACTACAACCAAATTGCTGAGTATTTGGCCTGTTGTAGACAAAGATGTTGTCCACAATGTCCACTACGTCAGCGCCCTGAAACGCCCCATCAGTTGCCGGTAATACTGAGAAAGCAGTAGCTGTAAGGGTAGACGAACTACCCAAAGGTGAAATGCTTGCTGTGGCAGATGCTCCACCTGTACCACTAAAGCTCAGAGCTGGGTTAGAAGTGTAAAAAGAACCACCATTGACTATTATGTAGTCGTTGTTTAGGCTAAAAGTGAGCGTAATTGATGCGCCCTTACCAGTCCCACCGCTAAACGATGTAGCCCCACTAGGTGCTGCCGTGTAAGTTCCTACGTTGTAAATAGATACGCCAGTAATAACGCCACTAATTACAGTTGTCACCTTTAATTGGCAAGCAGTTGAATAAGTGCCACCAAATCCTGTAATGATGTCTCCTACTGTATATCCTGTTCCACCAGAGGTAATGCTTGTAGCGCTAACACCAATTGAATTCCATGTAATAGTAGCAGTTGTGCCACCAATACTAGGGTTTGATATGGTCACCGCAGGGGGTGCTGTATAGCCTGTTCCAGCATTTAAAAGATTAACGCTTGTTACACTACCATTGGTAATATTTGTGTTGATTGAGTAAAGCCCTAGAGCATTAGCAGTTGTAGGTACTGAGGTAATGATCGTATTGGGGGGGATGTTAAGACCAGTGATGGTTTGTCCAACAACCAATGGCCCAGATATTATTCCTGTGACATTAATTTGTGAGCCTGATGCAGTACCAACAAAAGATGACGTTATGTATGTACTTATGTAAATACTGTAGCGATTTACGCCATCAGTAATCATTACATACAAACCATTGTCTGAAATGCCAACACGACCTGTCGTAGTGGTCAAGTTGCCCATTGTGAACGTGTTACCAAAAGCGTCTAAAGCGTACACGACTGAGCCACATACTGCTACCAAGTACTTACCGCCAGAGACTGTTCTTAGCCCCCTCACTTCTGCTCCCGCTGCTAAAGTGGTTAAAAGGGTAAGGCCAGGCGTTGGATAAAGCGCAACTACACCACGTTGACCAGGTTGTTTAAGTGGGTCTATTTCAGGTCGAAAGTTTATACACTCCTGATCATCTTGGTAGATTGATGGAGAAGTGTAAGATGGGCCAACAAACCCAAAGTCCATTATAGACCTGCCTTTGCAATAAGTTCTTGTACTGCTTGGATTAGGTAAACCATCACAAAACTGTTATCCACAGACTGATATATTGGATTGCCATTTTCGTCTACTTGGTTCGCTGTACCAGCTACGGCATTAGGCACAACTGATTGCAACTCGTCAGCAATGAAACCAACATCAGCCAACTGACTAGCTTGCCAAGTAAACGATCTTGGGGTTAATTGCTTAATCTTGTCTATGCCTGTACCGGCTGCAAGAGTAGCAATGTTGGACTTTAGTCTACGATCTGAGGTTGTGCCATAAGTTGTGGTTGAACCATTTGTGCTGATTGCACCAACTTGAGTAACTGAGCTAGGTGAACCATAACCAAAGAATGCTAGGTTGCTACCTGTGTTACCTGTAACAGCAGCAATTGCGTTACTTGTAGCCCCACCCACATAAGCGCCTAGAGCGTTGGTTGAAGATGCCGTGGTTTGTGTGTACAACTCAACCACGTTAGCAAATGTACTAGCAGAACCAAAGTAAGATGCGCCTGTAATAGCTAGTCCACCTGAATAACTGTTTCCAACAGAACAAACAGATTGCAAACTAGGCACAGCACCTGTTGGTGTTCCCCATGTTCCATCGTTTCTTAAATAAGTGGATGTATTGCCAGCAGGGGCAGAAATGCCATAACCATTCCAATTAAACGTACTAGCCAAATAAAAACTAGACCAAGCATAACTAGGTGATCCAAGGGTCAAAGCGTTATTTGTAGCAGGGATAAAAGATGAGTTATACAAGTAGACTTGAGTGCTATTGTTTCCAATACCAATTGTGGCTGCAGACGCTCCGATACCATAAGTAGTACCAGCAGGGCCACTAGACGATACACCCACACCAACACCACCAAATGTAGAGTTAGTGGTTGTTGTGATGCCACCAGAGTATGAGTTACCAGCAGTTGCTACTTGTTGCAATGTAGGCGTTGATCCGCCAGAAGTAGTAACCCAAGAACCTTGCTGATTAAGGAAAAGCGTACTGCTTCCACTTGAGCTATTAGGAGCACTAATCGACACATTGCCCCAATAGAAAGCCCCAGCTACACCCAAACTAGCCCACAATTGTGAACTTGAACCCAAAGCAATTGAGTTACTGGTTGCAGGGACTAATGTAGCTCCAGATAGGTAAACAGTATTGGTTGATCCACCATTGTTGTTTTGGAAGCCAATTGTGTTGTTTGCTGTGGCAATACCATAGACTGAAGAACCGCCATATGTACCAGTTCCTAAACCAATTCCAACTGTGGCAAAACTTGCTGTGTTTGTGGTGCTATTCCCTGCGTTAGTTACAGTCTGCAACGTAGCGCTTGAACCTGACCCATTGGATGCTGCCGTGACACGGCCATAAGCATCAACAGTAATATTTGCACCTGTATAACTGCCTGCCGTCACAGCAGTTGTTGCTAATCCAACTGTGCCTGTGGATGTGATTGTTCCACCAGTTAGTTGGCCTGATGTAAAAGTAATCGAGGTTACTGTACCGCCACCACTAGGTGTAGCCCAAGTTCCATCATTTCTCAAGAATGTGCCTGTAGAACCTGATGGGGCTGGGATTGTGTAGGTGCTCCAGTAAAAGCTACCTGCAACACCTAAACTTGACCATTGTGAAGATGGAGCACCCAAAGCAATACCACTATTGGAAGATGAGCCATTAGAGTACGGCAAAAAGGCAGCACCTGACAATAAAACAGAATATGGTGTTGAACCACCATTGTTGCTTTGCATACCAATGTAATTGGCGCTAGTTGCTATCCCATAAACAGTTGTTCCTGTGGGAGAGTTAATTTGGTAACCAATACCAGTACCCACGCCACCAACTACACCAAACAAACAAGTATTTGTAGTGGTGTTGCCATAGTTAGTAACTGCTTGCAAAGTGCTGCCAGAACCATTGTAAACAAAATTGTTAACGTCATTGAGCCATGAAGCCCTAATAACTGTTGTGCCGTCAATAAAAGTTGTTGATGCCATTAGATGAAGCCCCCATGTAGGATAAACCCAGCATCTCTAGTCTTAGTGGATGTGAGTACATTGTCATAACGTGCCAATTGGACAGGTCGCATATTCGTACGCTTAATCGTACTCTTGCCTTGGGCAGCGTAACTTTGAATCATCCCGATTTGAACCGGACTGGCTTTGCCGTACATTGGCATGAGTCTTTCGGCTAAACACCATCGCAGAGCCATGTTATAGCCCTCTGGGAGTGCCATAACGTCATACAGCGATGTGTTTCTAGTAAAAATGTTATCAGCAAACAGATGAACTTCACCTTGTGCCGGGTTAGGCCATAAGAAGATATTGCCCAAAATTTCAGTAGGCTGATAGTAAACTGCTTTAGGCCAAGGGCCATTCAAGCTCTTTAAACCAATCATTTCGTATTCTTCTACGTTTAACACAGAAACAGGGTAATCTAGACCACCGCCTGTTATTGCTACGCCATTAGAAGTTGTATTAACACGAACAAAAGCACTATTTAACGTAAGTGGGCGCTTGTAATAGCCCACAATAGTAGTGGATGCGACAGTTTGGCTTACATTTAGTAAGTAAGTGCCCGCTTCCAAGATTTGACCACCAGCACCTGTGCCAAAACCTACAATCGTAGTGCCAGGTGTAATGCCAGTTCCACTCAAAACCATGTTCATGGACACAGCGCCACTATTGATGGATGTGACTGTGAGCACATTACCAGTGATTGACCCTACAAAGTTGGCTTGAATCGTGCCTGTAGGCCCTATTGAGTATTGTACTTGTCCAGGTGTTACGTTAAATACTATTTCTGTCTTGTAAAACACCATCATAGATTCGTTAGACCATTGATCTAACATATCTTGCAGCATATCAAATGCGTCTTGTGCTGCTTCTGGCGTGGGTATTTCGCCAGCTTCTAAAGCGCCAATATCTTTTAAAGCTCTGCTAATGATGTCTATGGGTTGTGTCATCTTTATCCACCAAAAGGTTTAAAAGTGTTGAAAACCCAAGGCAAAGCAGTTTTTTCTACTTGCACTAGCTGTTTTTCTAAGTTGGATTGTATGATATTTACGTTATCTTGGGTAGTTTCTTGAATAATCCAATCAATAATATTCTGTTCTTTTACCTCATTTAAGGGCGTTTTCATTACAGGATTGGCAAACTGATGTGTTCCTTGTTGCTCAACTGTGTTTGTGCCATCAGTTAAAGAAACAAAAAACTCAGCATGGGTGATCAAGTCCCCATCAGTCTCGATTGAGATTATTTTAAAATTCATGCAACCAAGTCCCATGTTTTAGATTCTTCATTCCATGTGTAACGCTTGGGTACGTCTGGTGTTCCTAAGTCTGTTGGATAGGGCATTGGGGCATCCCACAAACAAGTGGATTCGTTTAAGACCCAAGATGCGTAAGGTTTGGGAGGAATGAAAGCATCTCGACCAGCGTCATAGGTGTATCCAAGGCCAGCGTAATTTTTACGAAATGGAGTGCCACCTAAATTGTGTACACCTCCGTTTGTGTTGTAACTGGTTTGTTTGTATACGTCACCAGTGCGAGCAGACAATTCCGCTTCTTTGCCGTTGTCTTCATCTCTGCCGACAGTGACAAATACTACTACGTTGTTTTCATCTAATTTAGCAAAGTGTGCCATGTTTTTCCTTAACTGAATGTCACAGTTTCTGACGTTGTTGATGTTGCAGTAACTGAATAAATTGTGTAACCAGATACTGAAGTAATAGTTGTGTATGTAACACCACCAGAGAATGTTGCACCAATACCAGATGGAACTTTAATAATAGCAACACCTGAACCACCAGAGCCAGCAGTTGTTCCAGATCGTTCTCCCCCACCTCCACCAGAACCTGTATTTGTAGACCCTGATGTTCCATTAACTCTAGTAGTGTTATATCCAAGAACACCACCATTACCACCAATGCCAGAACCACCACTTGAAGGTGTTCCATTGAAACAACCACCACCACCACCAGCGGCATAATAAAGAGAAGAACCAGTTATAGAGTTTGCAGTTCCACTACCACCATTACCAGCTAAACCATTAGCATCATAAGCAACATTGTTTTGTCCATTACCACCTACTGAACCTGAACCTCCTCCTCCACCTCCCGGCTTTTGAGTACCTCCAGCACCTGAAGTTCCTCCATTATTTCCTTGACCTGATGGGGTTGCAGTTCCACCACTTGCCCCACCAGCTCCTCCACCTCCACCTCCAGAACCACCATTGCTTCCTGTTGGAGTTGCATTGCCACCACCGCCACCTCCACCATAAGCAGTAATTGAACTAAAAACTGAATTATTCCCAGTTACTCCATTAGGTATATCTGTTGATCCAGCTCCACCAGCACCAACTGTTAGTGTATAAGCAGTGCTAAAAGATAATGATAATGTGCTTGCTAGATAACCTCCAGCACCACCACCACCTGGTTCATAAAGACATCCACCGCCACCACCACCAGCCACCAGCAAATAAATTGCACTTAATGTTGAGGCAATATTAAACGTAACTGTCTCAGATGTTGTTGAAGTAGCAGTAACTGTATAAACACGATTAGCACCTACTACTGCACCTGTATAAGTTACACCAGCAGAGAATGTAGCAATGTATGCTTTGGGAATAGAAATAATGACTACACCAGAACCACCATTGCCACCAGCATTACCACCTTGTGCGCCACCGCCACCACCTCCAGTATTAGCAGTTCCAGATGTTGATGTGCCAACTCCACCATACCCACCGCCATTACCTCCACCTCCAGTACCACCTTGACCACCAACTCCCAAAGTATTTCCGCTATGTTGTCCACCACCCCCACCACCAGCATAATAAACACTAGAACCTGTAATGCTATTGGCAAGACCAGCTCCACCATTACCACATTGTGTACTTATAATGCTTCCATTACCACCAACAGCTCCCGCACCGCCTCCACCGCCTGATGTGACAAATACGTTTGAACTTGAGCCACCATTATTTCCTTGGCCTGATGGTGTAGCTATGCCACCTGAGTAAATTCCACCAGCATATCCACCACCACCTGATCCACCATTTCCCCCATTACCACTATTTGATCCACCACCTCCACCATATGAATGTATAGTGGAAAAATATGAATCTGATCCAGTAGTAGGTGAACTTGCTGAACCTCCAGCACCTACTGTAACTGTATAAGCAATATTAAGCGATGCAATTAATGTGTTCGTTAAATATCCACCAGCTCCACCACCACCTGTAGCATTTTGTGTGTAGCCAGCACCACCACCAGCCACTACCAAATAATTAGCAGAAATAGTAACAACTGGCTTTTTAGCCCCAGTAAAGAAAAAGTCTAATGCTCCAAACATATTATGCAAACGCCTGTGCGTAAGTGCCATACCAAACAGAATTAATACATACAAATGACAATATGTCTAAGCCTGTGGATGCAGTTGTGGTAATTGTAGGTGCTGTGCCCCCCGGCCACTTGACCCCAGTAAACGTAGCAGTTCTTGACCCTGTGCCATCTTGAATGACTTTTAAGATAAACGATGTGCCACTTGTTGCAGTTGGCATGGTAAACGTACAGTTACCAGTCAGCGTATAACTTAAAACAGTTCCTGAAGACAATGATAGGGTAACTGCTGTGCTTGAGTTAGCAAGAGCTGGGGCAGTTTCTAAGTATGCTGTAATTGTGGGATTGGTCAGCGTTTTGTTGGTAAAAGTCTCACTACCAGCCAATGTAGCCAAAGTCCCAGTAGTAGGCAATGTGACGTTAGTGTTTGCTGTGACTGTCAGCGTAGTGGTAAATGCTCCTGAAGTGGTAAACGATCCACCCAAAGTAATGGTGTTTGAACCATTATTTACTCCAGTTCCACCATAAGTTGCTCCTATCAGGCTTGCAGTCCAAGTACCAGCAGTTAGTGTTCCAACTCCTGTAATGCCTGTGTAAGACCCTGAAATGTAGCTTGTGCCTACTGTACCACTACTAATATTTGATGCGTTTAAAGACGTTAGAGAAGCTCCAGAACCACTAAAAGCAGTGGTAGTTAGTGTTCCTGTGCTAGGTGTGTACTGTAGCTTGGTTGAGCTTGTGTAAATTGTGCTTAAACTGCCTGAAGTAGCACTTGTGAAGTTGATATAACGTGTGCTTGCTGTGCTTGTGTCATCAGTTATTGTTGTTGCTGATTGCACGTTAGCCCAAGTGGGTACACCACCAGAAACAGTTAAAACTTGGTTTGTAGACCCAATTGCTAATTTACTCAGAGTATTGGATGCTGATGCGTATAAAGTATCACCAGTTGTATAGGTAGTTTGACTAGTACCCCCATAAATAGCGCCGATTGCAACGCCATTCCAAGTTGTATTGGTGATTGATCCAGCCCAATTTAGGGTATTTGTAGACCAAGAAGCGTTAGCTGGTACGCCAAAATGGTAGTCCCAAGTACCCGCTGCCGTACTATTTGTCAACAAAGTTAAGGTTACAAACCCGCCACTTGGCACAGAAACAATCAATGTTCCTGAATTATTGTTAACAGTAATAGCACCGCTAGTTTGGTTATTGTTGAATGTATAAATAATCCCTGCGCTTAAAGTCGTAGCATCAGGCAATTTAAATGTTTGACCGCCTGACCCTGTGACTACATAATTAGGGGTAGAACTAGCCAATAATGTGGTTGTTGTGCCCGCTGCTGCAGTATTTGTAAACCCAGAGTAAAAAATGTTAGCCGTAGCGTTAGCATTGGTGTCTCTTAAAACCACGCTAGAAGACCCAGAACTAGATGTAACACCTGTACCTCCATTAGCGACCGCAAGCGTTCCAGCAAGGGTTACAGCCCCTGTAGTGGCCGTATTTGGAGTCAGTCCTGTTGTTCCACCACTAAAAGATGATACTGTGCTGATAGTACCCCAAGATGGTACGCCACCAGATAACACTAGATATTGGCCATTAGACCCAGCCGCCAAGAATGTCGTTACGCCTGATGCTGATTGATAAGGCAAAGAACCTGAAGCTCCACCTGCCAGGTTAGTGGCCGTGGTAGCTGTTGTCGCAGTAGACGCATTACCAGTTAAAGCGCCTACAAATGTTGTTGTGGTGAGCGTGTTGCTCGATGGATTGAATGTCAAGCCTGTGCTGACGTTTTCAGTAGTAATCACACCGCTAGTAGCGCTTGTGAATGCTAAATAGCGTGATGCGTTGGTTGTGTTGTCAGTAACAATCGTCAACCCTGAACCGCCCTGCGCCCAAGTGACGTTAGTTCCATCAGTTTTTAGGAAATAACCGGCATTTCCTGATTGGCTAGGCAAAAGATTGGTCAATGCCCCTGCGTTAGTGGTAGCGCCAGTTCCACCAGAACCAACTGCTAATGTGCCACCCAATGTAATTGTTCCACTTGAAACAATCGGGCCACCTGACGTAGTGAGTCCTGTAGTGCCACCTGACACTTGAACGCTAGATACACCACCGGCAGCACTAGTAAAAGGCAAACCCGCTGGGCCAATAAACGTGACAAACGCTAGAGTAGTGGGGTCGTATAAAGCCTGGACAGGCAATATGTTCGTTGTTTGTGTAATCCCAACATTATTACTTGTTGCCATATTTATACCCAAAAAAGAGGGGGTGTTTAGCCCCCTTTAGATCAAGATTGATCAGACATTGGCGTGACGTACAAGGTGCTTGTACTTGAACCAATTGTGGTAACTGAAAATGAATTAGGAGGTACTGCAACCACCATAGGGGCGCTCATAGTAACTCCAAGAACAAACGATGTGCTAGGTGTACCAGATACAGGCAAAACAGCAGCAGGGGCTGATGTAGGCGTGATGGTCACAGCAACTACGTTTGAACTTAGATTCAAAAATCCAGCATAGTTAATTTGATCGTTGCCACTAGGTGTTACTGTTACGGCAGTCGATGAAGACGTAGTAACAGAAATAGCCGTGGTTGGCCCTGCGATCCGATAAACTGATGTGTTAGACATTACACGACACCATTAGGAATTGGGCTGTCTTCGCAAGTTTTGACGCTTACCAACAAAACTGCAGCAGCTTGAGTCACAGATGCGCCAGTCAAGTTCAATAAACGAACAATAATTGCATTGTCAGCATTGGTGTAAGCATTACAAATACCAACACCAACAGTCATTGCAGCGTCCACTTGAACTTGAATCTTGTCAGTTGACTTAACACCTGGGCAAGCAATAGTTACTTCAGTTGTTGTGGTTGAAAAAGTTGTGCTTGGAAGTGTGAGCTGTGCAATTGTGTGTGCAAGTACATTTCCACGGCAAATGGTAGTTTTTGACATAGTTAAATCCTTTGATTAATTGTATCTTAAATGCGAAAAAGCCACCCCCTTTGTGTGAGAGTGGCTTTCTACTTTCCTAATCCTTATGGGAGGAAAGTTAGATCGTATCCATATACGAATACGTCACAAGTTGCTGCAATCGTAGTTCCAACATTGACATACATCGTTGATGGATTAGAAATAGCAGTTGCTGCATTTGTTGCGGCAGAGGTTGTTACATATGGGCCACCTGTGTTGCTAGTCAAAGCAGCGGTAGTCAATACTGTTGAACCTGTTGCGCCTGTGCCTGTGTACACACCAACAGTAGCTGTAGCAATAGTGGTTGTTGCACCGCTAGAGTTCAAGCCATTAGTGATGAGTACGCTAACAGGTACAAATTTGCTCACATTTAAAATTGACATTGCTGTGTCACCAGCAGCAGACAAGTTTACTGATTGAGCAGACGCAATCAAACGCAATGCCTGGTTAGTGGCTAGGTTTGAGGGGTGATTAGCAACTGTTGTTGCTGGGCCTGGATTTGCCATAATTTATTCTCCTTTAAGTTAATTAAGCAGCAACACGGCAAGCCAACTCAGGATAGAGTGGGGCCCAACCATACAGCACATCCAAACGTGTAGGAATACTGTCGTTATTCACAGTATATTGCCTCACGATTCTCATGGAAAGTCCAATTTCTTTATCGCTTGCACGACCAGCGAAATGGACACCTTCTGGCAGCTCTAAATCACAAATTGCCAACGCAAAAGCGTTGCGGTGCATGATTAGATTTTGTGGTGAGTATGTTGAGTTAGAAGAAACACCAATGTTGTAAGGTGTAACTGCTGCGCTTGCTGCGGGTGATGCTGTGACGTTCTGGAATTGACCGCCATAAATCAAAGCAGGGCTAACTGTCACGCTTGTGTTTCCATTGGTCAATGCAACTGCTGATTTAACAACAAAGTTACGCAACTTATTAGAACCATATGCAGCACGATTTTGTGGGTTAACACCATACACACTAGCAAAATTGATAATGTCACCAGCGTTCAATGTGCCAGTAGCAGTAGCAGTAATGTTGATAGTGGAGCTAGATGCCCAACCACTTGACAAACCTTGATTAGCACCATTTACAGTAATTGATCCGGCTGTAGAACCAGTCCAAAAACCAAATGATTGCGAGACCACATTTTGATCAAGTCGCCAATTCATCCCGCCGCTGTCTCTGCCCATCAAACCTTTGCGGTACTGTTCACCAATTGCCTCTTGGGGCACAAACAAACCTTTGAGTGAATCAACAATTGTTGCGCTTGTGAAAGGCTCAACAATACATGATCTACGGCCGTCACGAGGTGCGCCTTCAGAGTCCAAATACGCTTGACCTGTTAGGTAAGTAATTAGACCAGTAGGAGGTGTGCCTGGTGTGCCGACAATGTTAGCTGTGTTCAAGTTAGCCATTGACAAGCCATCACGGTCTATACGATTGGCTATGGCTGCCACGGCCGGTTTGAGAATTCGATCCGAAAACATGTCCAACGAAAGTGCTAAATCTTGAGTGGAAAATTGTGTATCCACATGAAATTGAGTACTTAAGGTAACAGGTACAGACGTTTCGTTAAAGTCTTCAACATTCAAAGCCGGGCCTACTGTACCAACGAAGCGTCCGGGCCTGCGAATATTTACAGTATTTCCAATTTTCGCACCAACGACCGCAAACTGATCATCGTAGTCTCTAGTTGTTTCGCTTGTAAACGTCAACTCATTTTCTAAAACCATCAATGCTTCATTGGTGATCTTAGATATCGTAAGCAGATTATTTGCCATGATTCATTCCTTTGAAAATAAAAAAGTCTTTACCTAATCTTTTTAGCCAGTCGTGCTTCTTTCCATTGCTTGTACGTTCCATGAAATTCACCATTGCTGTCAATGTTGGCCTCACTTGGAGCGCTAGTCGCACGAATAGGACTAATTGGCTTCGGTGCGTTTGATTTAGTCGCAGCTTTCACTTCTTCTTGAGGGGCTTTCTCAAGCCTGGCCTCTATCTTCCCAATTTCTCTAAGAGCACCAATTGACGTTAACTTACTGAGCTTTTCAGCCACTTCAGGATTCTCAGCCAAGTGATATAGGATTCTTGGGCCTAAGTCACTCTCGAAAATCGCATCTCTTACTTGGTCGCTCACAACGACTTCGCTAGACGCTATCATGTCATCGTAATCAGGCAATTCTTTCTTGACTTCGCTTTGGCG
>Ga0136644_10001996_pt1 | contig 15837 bp, 14 predicted proteins | sample C_130820_EF_Meta_FD_94780 | JGI IMG/M metagenome (GOLD analysis project Ga0136644, IMG submission 94780) | Freshwater microbial communities from Lake Croche, Canada to study carbon cycling - C_130820_EF_MetaG (v2) (version 2) | ecosystem: Environmental > Aquatic > Freshwater > Lake | place... | reverse complement strand
CGGAGTTGTTGATGAGGATGTCGATCGGTCCCGACTCGGCTTCGGCACGCGCGACACCATCGGTGATCGACTGCGGATCGTTCACATCCATGCCGATCACGTGCGCCTTGCCACCATCGGCCTCGATCTCGGCACGCAGCTCCTTGAGCCGCTCGACGCGACGCGACGCCAGTACGACCGTGGCACCGTGAGCGGCCAGCACGCGGGCAAAACGGTTGCCCAGACCGCTTGAAGCGCCGGTCACCAGCGCGGTCTTGTCTGAGAGGTCGAACTTGATCTGATCGGTCATCGCATCGGCTCCTGGAGGGGCGTCGATGATCGCATACCCATCGTCCCGGCAATCCCCCGGTTTGCGCCGCCCGGCCGCTTTGGCGAGAATCGGGGAAATTCGAGGAAAAGCGGACATGGACATTCAACGGGATTCAATGGAATTCGACGTGCTGATCGTCGGCGGCGGCCCCGCCGGCCTGAGTGCCGCGATCCGCTTGAAGCAGCTCGCGGCTGCGGCCAATCAGGAGCTTGCGGTCTGCCTGATCGAGAAGGGCTCCGAAATCGGTGCTCATACCTTGTCGGGCGCGGTCATGGACCCGCGTGCGCTCAATGAGCTCATCCCCGACTGGAAGGAACAGGGCGCGCCGCTCGAGACCGAAGTCACCGAAGACGAAGTGCTCTTTCTGACTGAATCGCGCGCCATCCGCACACCCAACTGGGCGATTCCGGATTGCCTTCGCAACCACGGCAACTACATCGTCAGCCTGGGCAATGTGGTGCGCTGGCTCGGCCAGCAAGCCGAGGCGCTTGGCGTCGAGATCTATCCGGGCTTTGCCGCAGCCGAGATTCTCTACACCGACGACGGCGCAGTTCGAGGCGTGGCCACCGGCAATCTCGGGGTGGGCCGCGACGGCGAACCGACCTCGAACTTTCAGCCCGGCATGGAGCTGCTTGCCAAATACACGCTCTTTGCCGAAGGCGCGCGCGGCCATCTGGGCAAACAGCTGATTTCGCGCTTCAAGCTCGATGCCGACAGCGACCCCCAGACTTATGGCATCGGCATCAAGGAACTCTGGGAAATCGAGCCGGCCAAGCATCGCAAAGGCCTGGTGGTGCATACCGCCGGCTGGCCGCTCGAGAACGACACCTACGGCGGGTCCTTCCTGTATCACTTCGGCGAGAACCTGGTGGCGGTCGGCTTCGTGGTTGGCCTGGCCTACCAGAACCCGTGGCTGTCGCCCTTTGAAGAGTTCCAGCGCTACAAGACCCATCCGGCCATCCGCCCCACCCTCGAGGGCGGCAAACGGCTGAGCTATGGCGCACGAGCGATTACCGCCGGCGGACTGATGTCGCTGCCCAAGACGGTCTTTCCGGGTGGCGCACTGATCGGCTGCGATGCCGGCTTCCTGAACGCCTCGCGCATCAAGGGCAGTCATGCCGCGATCAAGACCGGCGCACTGGCCGCTGAAGCCGCCTTCGAGGCCATCGGCGCCGGGCGCAGTGCGGATGAGCTGTCGGCCTATCCGCTAGCCTTCAAGAACTCCTGGCTACACGATGAACTCCATCGCGCGCGCAACTTCAAGCAGTGGATGGCCAAGGGTCTGGTTCTCGGCACGGTGATGACCGGCATCGAGCAGAAGGTGCTGGGCGGCAAGATCCCCTGGACGCTGCACCACCAGCATGCCGACCATGAGTGCCTGAAGCCGGCGTCGTCCTTCCAGCCGATCGTCTATCCCAAGCCCGACGGCAAGCTGACCTTCGACCGCTTGTCCTCGGTCTTCATCTCAAACACCAATCATGAAGAAAACCAGCCGATCCACCTCACGCTGAAAGACGCGAGTGTGCCGGTGTCGATCAACCTCGCGCGCTACGGCGGCCCGGAGTCGCGCTATTGCCCGGCCGGTGTCTATGAATACGTGAAAAACGAGGACAACAGCGATCGTCTGCAGATCAACGCGCAGAACTGCGTGCACTGCAAGACCTGCGACATCAAGGACCCGACCCAGAACATCGTGTGGGTCGTGCCGGAAGGCGGCGGCGGGCCAAACTACCCCGGCATGTGAGCCTGCCGGTGGCAAGGTCCCGACGCGCCCTGATCGCAGGCGCCAGCGGCGCAGTCGGGTCGGTGCTGCTGGCGCAATTGCTGGCCGAGCCGGCCTATTCCGACATCCATGCGCTGGTGCGTCGACCCTTGTCGGTGCCGGCATCGGCCGGGGCCGACAAGCTCGTCGAGCATGCCTTCGATTTTTCAGACCCGCGCGGCGTCGAGGACATCCCCGGCATTGACGATGTCTACATCTGCCTGGGCACGACCGTCCGCAATGCGGGGTCACAAGCGGCGTTCAGACGTGTCGATTTCGATGCGGTCGTGACCGTGGCCCACCTCGGGCGCCAGCTCGGCGCATCGCGTCTGACGGCAGTGTCCGCACTGGGTGCCGATTCAGGCTCGGCGGTTTTCTACAACCGTGTCAAGGGCGAGGCCGAAGCCCAGCTGATCGGCTCGAGCTATGAGGCGATCACGATCCTCAGACCCTCCCTGCTCGATGCCCAACGCAGCGAAGTGCGCCCGGCCGAACGGCTGTCGCTCGCCCTCACGCGTCCGATTGCCCGGCTGATACCGGCACGCTGGCGTCCTGTCAGCGTCAAGGCTGTGGCGAGGTGCATGATCGATGCCGTCCTTCGGGGGCAAGCCGGACTGCAGATCATCGAATCAGACCGGATCCAGCAATTCGCCGGTTGATGCGGCGCAGCGATCAACGGTAGGATCAGCGACTGCCCGCCATTGACGGCAAAAGGACTCCCCACCATGAGCAAGTTGTACCCGAGCGCGGCCGCAGCGCTGGCAGATGTCGTGGCCGATGGCCAGATGATCGCTGTCGGCGGCTTTGGTCTGTGCGGCATCCCCGAGGCCCTGATCGCCGCATTGCGCGACAGCGGCGTGCGCAACCTGACCTGCATCTCGAACAATGCCGGTGTCGACGGATTCGGTCTCGGGCTGCTGCTGGCGACACGCCAGGTCCGCAAGATGATCGCCAGCTATGTCGGCGAGAACAAGGAGTTCGAGCGGCAGTATCTGGCCGGCGAACTCGAACTCGATTTCACGCCCCAGGGCACTCTGGCCGAGAAGCTGCGGGCGGGCGGCGCCGGGATTCCGGCCTTCTTCACCCGGACCGGCGTCGGCACGATCGTGGCGCAAGGCAAGGAGACCCGTGAATTCGACGGTCACACCTACCTGATGGAGCGTGCGCTGGTGCCCGATGTGTCGCTGGTCAAAGCCTGGAAAGCCGATCAGTCCGGCAACCTGGTGTTTCGCCGCACGGCGCGCAACTTCAACCCCAACGTCGCCATGGCGGGGCGCCTGACGATTGCCGAAGTCGAGGTCATCGTGCCCAACGGTGAGATCGATCCTGATGCGGTCCATCTGCCCGGCATCTATGTCAACCGGCTGGTGCTCAACCCGTCGCCCGAAAAACGCATCGAGCAGCGCACCACGCGCCCTGCCAGTCAAGGAGCCCTCTGATGGCCTGGACCCGCGATGAAATGGCAGCCCGCGCCGCGCGCGAACTGCGCGATGGTTTCTATGTAAACCTTGGTATCGGCTTGCCGACGCTGGTGGCCAATCACGTGCCGGCCGATATGGAAGTGTGGCTTCAGTCCGAAAACGGCCTGCTCGGCATCGGCCCCTTTCCGACCGAAGACGAGATCGACCCCGACATGATCAATGCCGGCAAGCAGACGGTGACTCCCCTGCCCGGCTCATCGATCTTCGCCTCGGCCGATTCCTTCGGCATGATCCGTGGCGGCAAGATCAATCTGGCCATTCTCGGTGCGATGCAGGTCTCTGCGCGAGGCGACCTCGCCAACTGGATGATCCCCGGCAAGATGGTCAAGGGGATGGGCGGAGCGATGGATCTGGTGGCCGGTGTCGGCCGAGTCATCGTCCTGATGGAACACACCGCCCGACGCAAGGATGGCGGCGTCGACCTCAAGATCCTGAACGAGTGCAGCCTGCCCCTGACAGGCGTTGCCGTGGTCGACCTGATCATCACCGACCTGGGCGTTCTCGAAGTGGGCGGTCAGGGACTGATCCTGCGCGAACTGGCGCCTGGCGTCACGCTTGAGACCCTCAAGACAAATACCGGGTGCCCGATCGACAGCACCCAGTTCGAGTCAGCAGCGGTCAGCCGCTGACGCGGCGCTGACTCTCGGACCAGGGCGGCTGAACGCCGCCCTGCTTCGCCAGATGGCGGTCAGTACTGGCGAGGGCGCCGTTGGCCGCCTTCGCCGCCACCACCACCGCCGTAACCTCCTCCACCGCCAGCGCCGCCACCGTAGCCGCCACCTCCGCCGCCACCGCCGTAGCCACCATTGCCACTGCTGCGACGCGCACCACCGCCGGCGCCGCCACCCTGCTGTTCGCGAGCTTCGTTCACAACCAGCGCTCTGCCTTCGAGCGGCGTGGTGTTGAGGGCGCGAATGGCATTCTGGGCATGCTCATTCGACGCCATTGTCACGAAACCGAAACCGCGCGAGCGGCCGGTTTCGCGATCGTTGATGATGCGCGCCTCGATGACTTCGCCGTGAACGGCAAACATGTCGTTGAGTTGGGCATCGGTGGCGCGCCAGGGAAGATTGCCGACGTAGATCTTTGTGCTCATTGATTAGCCTCGAGTTCAATAGGTTGACTGCAACCCGAGGTCGGCAACGAACGCAGCAGGCGCTAGGCCATGGCTTTTCGACTACGATCCGGGCGTTGCTGAGTCAAACGCTGCTGCCCGCAGGGGTATCGATCACTGATGTCGAGTTCGGTTTGGCCATGACATCGCAGGCATTCCGGACGGATCAAACGGGTATCGAAGCGAGCGTGGGCGCTGCGCCCGCTCAATGTGCCACAAAGGATCGCGCCAGACACTAATCACTGAGGATTACTTACCAACAAAAACAAAATTTTTTTTGATCACTGGATTTTTTGGCGTCGGTCGTGAACGGGCGCGTTTCGTCCGACCGGAAAATGACGCTGACCGACCGGAATCAGCGTGAATCACGGCCTTGTGGCGGATCTGCAGATGAACGACTCGCATGCGCGGATCCGCTTGCAAATTTCGAACAACTGTATAAAAATACAGTTATCGACATTTACCCGTCGGCGCCATCCCTGTGCCGCCCTACCGAGTTGATACGCCATGCGCGATCTGACCACCCGGCAACACGAAATTCTCGGACTCATCCGTCAGCATATTGCCGACACGGGCTTTCCGCCCACGCGGGCCGAAATCGCCGCCAAACTTGGATTTCGCTCGGCCAACGCTGCCGAAGAACACCTTAAGGCACTGGCCCGCAAGGGTGTCCTTGAACTGACATCAGGCGCATCGCGTGGCATCCGCCTCAAGATGCTCCCGGGCATGGATGACGACCCCGAGCGGAGTATCGGGGCCAGCATGGTCCAGATCGCCCTGAGCCTGCCTCTGGTCGGACGGGTCGCTGCCGGCAACCCGATCCTGTCGCAGGAACACATCGAAGCCAGCTACGCCCTCGATCCCAAGCTGTTCACCGACAAGCCCGACTATCTGCTCAAGGTGCGCGGCATGAGCATGCGCGACGCAGGCATTCTCGAAGGCGATCTCCTGGCCGTTCGCCAGGCGGTCGAGGCCCGAAACGGCCAGATCGTCGTGGCCCGTGTCGATGGCGGCGTTACCGTCAAACGCTTTCGCCGCCGCGGCAGCACCATCGAACTGCTGCCCGAAAACCCCGATTTCCAACCGATCATCGTGGATGCGCGCAGCAGCGACTTCGCGCTCGAAGGCGTCGGCGTGGGCCTGGTGCGGACCACCAAGTCCCTGTGACCCTCACGGCTCACCCGTACTGCCGCCTTCATGGCTCACGCCCCGCCTGTCATGTCAGCGTCCGCCGCCACGCCGTCATCGCCCGCACTGATCCCCGGGGTCTGGCGCGCTGACCAACTTGGCCATGGGGGCGTCGCTGCGCTGCCCAGCAGTTTCGCCCAACTCGACGCGCAGTTGCCCGGGGGCGGCTGGCCACTGGGCATGCCTACCGAGCTGATCGCTCGCAACCCCGGCATCGGCGAACTGAGACTGGTCGTGCCCATCCTCAAACGGCTGACGCGCGAGCGCAAGCTGGCCATCCTGCTCGGCCCGCCGCATATGCCCTATGCCCCGGCTCTGGCCTCCTTCGGCATCGACCTCGATTACCTGATCGTCATTCAGGCCACACAAGCCGCCGACCGACTGTGGGCGGTCGAACAGGTGCTGCGCAGCGCGAGCTTCGGCACCCTGCTGGCCTGGCTGCCTCAAGGTCGAACCCGCCCTGAACACCTGCGACGAATGCAACTGGCGGCGCAAGCGACGCGTGGCCCGGTCTTTCTGTTCCGCGAACTGCCGGCTCAGTTCGAAGCCTCACCCGCGCCACTTCGACTGCTGCTGTTGCCGCGCCCGGGTCAACAGCTGTCGGTCCAGATCCTCAAGCGTCGCGGCCCGGTACTGGCTCAGCCTCTGGTGCTCGATCTGCCACAACCGCCTTCTGCGCTGCGCATCAACCGGGCTGATCTGCCCTTGCCTCATGCCCGGGCACCTGTACCCAGTCCCGAGCCGGCGCCTGCCGCCTCACCCAGACTTCTCAGCACCGCGCATGCCGCACCCCCTGCATCACTGATCGACCCGCGGCACAGCAGCCTGCCACGCCCACCTGCCCGTCGGCACTGACCGGAGCATGCAGACATGCTCTGGATCGCCGTGCGCTGCCATCGGCTGGCACTCGATTGCGCATTACGAGGGCAAGAAGACCCGCTGATCCTGGCGGTCTGCAACCGCCTGCAAGTGCTTCAGGCCAGCGAGCCAGCGCAAGCCCTGGGCGTCCGACCGGGGCTGCGGCGAGCCAGTGCGCTCTCCATGGCATCCGCGCTCCAGATCATCGAACACAACCCGGCGCTCGACCACGCGGCACTCGAGCAGATCGCCAGCTGGCTGCTGCAGTTCACGCCCTGCGTCAGTCTGCAGCCACCCGACAGCGTTCTCATCGAGATCGAGGCGAGTCTGCGACTGTTCGGCGGACACGAGCGCCTGCTGGCACGCATCCGGCACGGGCTGAGCGAGCTCGGCTTTACTGCGCAGATCGCCACTGCACCCACAGCGCTTGCCGCCTGGCTGCTGGCAGGCTGGCAAGACGGGGCCTGCATCGAACACGAATCGCTGCTGCCGGCAGCCCTCGCATCACTGCCAGTCGAGCAGCTTGCCTCGGCCGCGCCCCATCGCACCGCGCTCGCCGCCATCGGTGTGCGCGGCTTTGCCGATCTTGCACGCCTGCCTCGATCGGGGCTGGCAAAGCGTTACGGCAAGGCCCTGCTCTTCGAGATCGATGCTGCCCTGGGCCATCAGGCCGATCCGCGGCGCTGGTTTGAAGCACCCGCCCGATTTTCGGTGAGCCTGGAGCTGCTCGCACAGGTCGACCATGCCGAGGCACTGCTCTTTGCCTCGCATCGCCTGCTGCTTCAATTGTGCGGCTGGCTCGCCGCCCGCCGATGCGCCACCCGTGAGGCACTGCTGAGCGCCGAGCACGACAGCGGGCGCCACACCTGCGAAGACACCCGAATCACGCTGCGACTGACACAGCCCAGCCGCGACCCGCAGCGCCTGCTCACCGTGCTGCGCGAACGGCTCGCCATCGTCAAGCTGCCGGCGCCGGTTCATACGCTGCGACTCGACTGCACAACCGTCGTGGCCTTGCCCGGCACACACGGCGAGCTGTTCCCGACGCAGGCCAGCGACGCCGAAGGGCTGTCGCGGCTGATCGAAAGGCTGCAATCCAGACTCGGACACGATCAGGTGCAACGCTTGCTGCTGGTCGCCGATCACCGGCCCGAAGTCGCCTATCGCGCCGAAGCGGTCGATTACCCTGGCCGTCAGCCCGACACGCCATTGCCCGGCATGCCTCGCCCCCTGTGGCTGCTCAACGAACCGGTCGCGCTGGCCGAACGCCAGCATCGCCCCTGGTGGCATGGCCCCCTGACGCTGCTGGCTGGCCCCGAGCGAATCGAAACCGGCTGGTGGGACGAACACCGGGTGCAGCGCGATTACTTCATCGCACAAGGCGAATCGACCGGCTGGGTCTGGATCTACCGGACCCGCCTGGCCGATACCGACAGCGGGTGGTTCCTGCAAGGTGTCTTCGGATGATCCGGCCTGTAAAAACCGCGATCATCGCCGGCTACACTAAGCAGATCATGCCGACACCCTCACACCGCCCACTGCTGCTCGCCCTCGATCAGGGCACGACCTCTTCCCGCGCGATGCTGTTCGATCGGACTGGCGCGCCGGTCTCGATCGCCCAGCGCGAGTTCGCGCAATCCTTCCCGCAGCCCGGCTGGGTCGAGCATGACGCCAACGAGATCTGGTCGAGCCAGCGCGCGACCATCGCCGAGGTGCTCGCCAAGGCCCGCGTCTCGATCGCCGACGTCCATGCGGTCGGCATCACCAACCAGCGCGAAACCACCGTCGTCTGGGACCGTGCGACCGGCAGACCGATCGCCCCGGCAATCGTCTGGCAAGACCGCCGCACCGCCGAGCGCTGCACACAATTGCGCGCAGCCGGGCATGAGCCGATGGTGCGCAAACAGACCGGCCTGGTCCTTGACCCCTATTTTTCTGCGACCAAGATTGCCTGGCTGCTCGACAACGTCCCTGGTGCGCGCAGCCGTGCCGATCGTGGCGAACTCGCCTTCGGCACGATCGACACCTGGCTGGCCTGGCAGCTGTCGGGCGGCGCGCTGCATGTCACCGACCCCTCCAACGCCAGTCGCACCCAGCTCTTCGACCTGCACTCAGGCACCTGGAGCGATGCGCTGCTCGAGGTCTTCGGCGTTCCCCGCTCGATGCTGCCGGTCATCGCGCCATCTTCCGGGCACATCGGCGACATCGACCTCGAGGGCCGGCGGCTGCCGCTGGCCGGAATCGCCGGCGACCAGCAGGCGGCCTTGTTCGGGCAGGCCTGCTTCAAGCCGGGCATGGCCAAAAACACCTACGGCACGGGCTGCTTTCTGCTCATGAATACCGGTGAGCATCCTCAAGCCTCGACCCAGGGGCTGCTCACAACCGCCGCCTGGACGCTCGATACACCGAACGGCCCGCAGCGGCGCTTCGCGCTCGAAGGCAGCGTGTTCGTCGCCGGTGCGCTGGTGCAATGGCTGCGTGACGGCCTGGGCCTTTTCCCCTCAGCCTCCGACATCGAGGCACTCGCAGCCTCGGTGCCCGATACCGCCGGCGTGCACCTGGTGCCGGCGTTCACCGGCCTGGGCGCCCCCTGGTGGGATCCGGACGCTCGCGGGGCAATGCTCGGTCTGACCCGCGGCGCCACCCGCGCGCACATCGCACGCGCGGCCCTCGAAGCGATCGCCTTTCAGAGCGCCGATCTGCTGTCAGCGGTGCAACGCGATTCACCCAAACCGCTGACCGAACTGCGAGTCGATGGCGGCGCATCGGCCAACAATCTGCTGATGCAGTTCCAGGCCGACCTGCTCGGTGTGCCGGTCGTGCGACCTCAGGTGCTCGAGACGACGGCGCTCGGCGCAGCGTCCTTGGCCGGCATCGGCAGCGGTTTCTTCGAAAGCGCCGACGAGGTCGCACAACACTGGCGCGTCGATCGCGTCTTTGAGCCGTCGATGTCGCGCGATGAGGCCGCCAGCCGCATGCAGGGCTGGCACGACGCAGTCCAGCGCGTCAGGACCCGGTCAGACTGAGTCGCGGAAATTCGGCGCCCGTTTTTGCAGCGCCGCAGCCACCGCCTCCACCTGATTCGGGCTGCCCAGCAACTTGATCTGTTCATCCGACTCGGCCTGCAGCACCGCCAACGCACTCGTGGCCGCCGGCAGGTTGAGCAGCCGCTTGCCCGCCCGGATCGCGTCCGGGTTACGCCCGGCAATCTCATGGGCCAGCGCCAAGGCCTGCTCGCGCGGATCGGCGCAGACACGGGTCGCAAATCCAAGCGTCTGCGCCTCGAGACCATCAAAGATCCGACCGCTGAAGGTCAGCTCTCGGATCACATCGTCACGGGCAAGACCGCGCATCAGCAAGACGCCGGCCATGTCCGGCACCAGTCCCCACTTGATCTCCATCACCGACATCCGTGCATCGGGGGTCACAAAGCGGATATCCGCGCCGAGCGCCAGCTGAAAGCCACCACCGAAGGCAACCCCATGCACGGCGGCGATGACCGGCACCGGAATGTCCCGCCAGACCATCGCCACATATTGCGCACCATTGGCAATGCCGTGGCTGCGAGGACCCAGACGCATTTCATTGGAGACGCCGGCAACACCCTCAGCCGGCCTGTCGGCCATCTTCTCGAAGCGGCCCATGTCGAGCCCGGCGCAAAAGGCCCGCCCCTCGCCCGAGACCACGACCGCGCGCACGCCCGGCCGGGTGATCAGATCCTTGCCGGTTGCCACCAGCGCATCGAACATCGGCTGATCGAGCGCGTTCATCTTGTCCGCGCGCACCAGCCTGACATCGGCCACGCCGCCTTCGATCGTCACCCTCACACGGTCCTGGACGGCCACCTGCTGCATCGTCGTTTCCTGCATCGTCATCTCCTGGCTATTTGTCTCGTGTCATGGCCGGATCAGATCAATCGCATCGGTGATGACGCAGTCGACGCCCCACTCGCGCAATTGCTCGACCCGTGCCGGATCGTTCGGCGTGTAAGTCAGGACCCGAAAGCCCTCGCCGCGCGCACGCTCGATCCGCTCGCGATCGAGTATTTCATGGTTGGCATCGATCGCCACGCAATCCAGCCGCCTGAGCTGCTCCAGCCAGTCAGAAGGCCAGCGATGCAGCAGCAATGCCCGCGGCAAGGCCGGCATGACGCGCTGCGCCGCGGCCAGCGCTTCCGGCGAAAACGACGACAGCAGCGGCGGAATCGCGCAGCCCTGCCAGGCCATCGCTGAGGCCATCGCGACAACCGCACCGGTCTCGGCCTCGCGCCCCGGGCTGGGCTTGATCTCGACATTGGCCAGCATCCGATTGGCCAGAAGCCATGCCACCACATTGGCATAGGTCGGAACCGGCTCGCCCGCCCAGGCCGGGCCCAACCAGGAGCCGGCATCGAGCTGCGCGATCTCGGACAGCGTCGCCGCGCCCGCCAGGCCGTGGCCGTTGGTGGTGCGCTCCAGACTCGAGTCGTGCATCAGGATCGGCTTGCCATCGCCAGTGAGCTTCACATCGAATTCGAACATCGAATGACCGTGCGAGGCGCCAAGTCGCATTGCCGCGAGCGTGTTCTCCGGCGCAAGCCGCCCGGCACCGCGATGCGCGATCACGCCCGGATAGGGCCAATGAACGAAATCGACCCGCCAGCCGGGCAGGCTCGCCGGCACCGGTTTCACCGGACCGGGCGCTACCGGACTGGGCGTTTTATGGGACTCAGTCATCGTTCACCTTCGTGTTGAGGCCGAGCATCAAGGCGACCTCGCGCGCAATGGCCAGCGACGCGGTGAGGCCCGGCGACTCGATGCCGAAAAGATTGACCAGACCCGCCACCGCGTGGGTCGCCGGGCCCTGCAGAATGAAATCGCCCGCCGACTGACCGGGACCACTGACCTTGGGTCGAACACCGGTGTAATCGGGCTGCAGCGCCCCCTCGGGCAAGCCCGGCCAGTAGCGGCGAATCGCAGCCGCAAACCGTTCTTCAAGGCCCTCTTCGAACGCGTAGTCAGGCGCCGGCAGCCATCGGGTGACATCGGGCCCGAACTTGCATCGCCCGGCCAGATCGAGGGTGACATGAATGCCAAGTCCGGCCTCATCCGGCATCGGGTACACCAGATGCGTAAACGGCGCCCGCGCGGCGAGCGAAAAGTAATGGCCTTTGGCGTAGTACGCCGGCGGCACATGCCGCGGCGCAAGCCCCTCGATCGATGCCGCCACCTGCTGGGCCGCCAGGCCCGCCGAGTTGACCAGCATCCGGCAATGCAGGCGCATCGGGTCGACACCACCGGTGCTGAGCTCAAAACCCCGACCGCTCACCCGAACACCGGTGACCGGTGTCTGCACCACCAGCATCGCGTCGTGCGCCTGCGCATCACCCAGCAGCGCCAGCATCAGGCCATGGCTGTCGATGATGCCGGTGGATGGCGACCACAGTCCGCTGACCGCCTTGACCTCCGGCTCCAGCCGGCTCACACCCGCCGCATCCAGCGGCTCGAGCACCACGCCGTTGATCGCCGCCTGGTGAGCGTATTTGGCCAATGCGGCTTGTTCGTCCTCGGTAGCGGCCACAAGCACCTTGCCGATCTGGCGATGCGCCACACCGCGCCCGACGCAATATCGATAAAGCATCGAGCGCCCCTGGACGCACAGCCGCGCCTTGAGCGAACCGGTCGGGTAATAGATCCCGGCGTGAATGACTTCAGAGTTGCGCGACGAGGTCTGGGTGCCGAAATGCGACGCTGCCTCGAGGATCAGCACCTCGCGTCCGGCCCTGGCCAGTTCGCGAGCCACCGCAAGACCCACCACCCCCGCACCGATGACGACTGCGTCGACTGATTCCATGCGTCAAATGCCGGGGACCCGCCGCTCTGTACGAGACCCGCGACCGGTCGGATCAGGCCGTCGGTTCGGTCGCCGGACTTGCGCCCGACTCGCCGGCGCCTTCGCCTGGCGTCAGCCCGTCGACTGACAATTCGGGACTGTCGTCATCAGGCTTGTCAGTCGATTTGCGAGCGGCCTTTTCGGCCTTCTTCGCCTTTTTGGCAAGCTCACGCTGCCGCTTTTCATACTGATAGTTTGGTTTGGCCAAGTCGTTTGTCCCCTTTGAGCCCTTTACCTTACCCGATTCCCGGCGATCAGTAGATGCGAAGCAGGGTATCCGGCAGGATCGCGGCATGGCACGGTGCTATAAAGCAAGCATCCATGCCGTTCGTTCAGACGACCGGCGACCCGACACGCTCTGAGCAGACACACACCGATGTCCTTTCTTTGGCCACAGATGCTCTGGATGCTGCCCATTCTGCCGGCCTGCGTCCTCGGATACCTGTGGCTGATGCGCCGCCGAAAGCAGGCGCTGATCTATCCCAGCCTGGCCATCGTGCGCGAGGCGATCGGACCACGACAGGGATGGCGGCGCTTTGTGCCGCCGGCGCTGATGCTGCTGGCGCTGGCATTCGGGCTGATCGCGATTGCCCGACCGACCGCGGTGGTGACCCTCCCCTCGCAGTTTCAGACCATCGTGCTGGCCATCGATGTGTCGCTCAGCATGCGCGCCACCGATGTGCAGCCCGACCGCATCAGCGCGGCGCAGGTCGCCGCCAAAGCCTTTATCGAAGACCATCCGCCGCGCTCGAGAATCGGCATCGTATCGTTCGGCGGATCGGCGCAGCTCGTCCAGAAGCCCACCGACAACAATGAAGACCTGATCGCGGCCATCGACCGCTTCCAGCTGCAGCGCGGTACCGCCACCGGCAGCGCGCTGGTGGTCGCACTCGCCACGCTGTTTCCGGACGACGGCATTGATGTCGAGTCGGTGGTGTTCGGCCGAAGCGGCCGAAACGGCGCAAACGACGCTGGTCGCAGCGCGTCGACCTCTGCGCCGCGCGCACCGGTCAAACCGGGCTCCTACACCTCAGGCGTCATCGTCTTGCTGTCCGATGGACGCCGCACGACCGGTCCCGATCCGATCGAGGTCGCCAAGATGGCGGCCGACCGCGGCGTGCGCGTCTTTACCGTCGGCTTTGGCACAGTCGAGGGCGCCACCATCGGCTTTGACGGCTGGTCGGCCTATGTTCGACTCGACGAAGAAACGCTCAAAGCCGTCGCCGACATGACCCGCGGTGAGTATTACCATGCCGGCACCGCAGCCGATCTGAAGAAGGTCTATGAAGCGCTCAATGCACGCTTCGTCATGGAGCGCGGCGAGACCGAAGTGACTGCGCTGTTTGCAGGCAGTGCTGCGATCCTCGCGATTGCAGCCGGGTTTTTGTCGATGATCTGGTTCGGGCGGCGAGTCTGACCCGAATCGGCAAGTGTCAAGCTCCGGTCACAACAGATCACTAAGCTCCGGCGGTTCTGATAGATTACCGTCGCTTGCGGGTCGGCATAGTTGACCCGTCCAATTAAAAACAAGTTTTTTTCGCGAGCCATCATGATGAATCAAAGCTCCTCGCTCTCCGCTACCCCGGCGTCCAGTCCGCTCGACAATGCCGGCTCACCCGGCATGGCCGGTATTGCCCTATTCGCTGCGCTGCTGGTGGGTGGCGCCGGATTTGTGCTTTATTCGCTCTTCAACGATGTCGGAACAACCGCCTCGGTTCCCTGGGCATTGCTGATCCTGGCATTGTTCATCGCGCTCGGCTTCGAGTTCGTCAACGGCTTTCATGACACCGCCAATGCGGTCGCCACCGTCATTTACACCCACTCGATGCCTGCCCAATTGGCGGTGATCTGGTCGGGTCTCTTCAATTTTCTGGGGGTCATGGTCGCCAGCGGCGCGGTCGCCTGGGGCATCGTCTCGCTGCTGCCGGTCGAACTCATTCTTCAGGTCAACTCCAGCGCCGGTATGGCGATGGTGTTTGCGCTGCTGCTTGCGGCGATCATCTGGAACCTCGGCACCTGGTGGCTGGGCCTCCCGTCATCCAGCTCGCACACCCTGATCGGCTCGATCATCGGTGTCGGTATTGCCAACTCGCTGATGTCGACCGGCCAAGCGACCAGCGGTGTTGACTGGGGCAAGGCCAAGGAAGTTGGCATGGCGCTGCTGATTTCACCGGTTGTCGGTTTTTGCGCCGCCGCCCTGCTCTATCTGGCGATGCGTGCGGTCATTCGCAACAAGGTGCTCTACGAGGCCCCCCGCAGCAATGCGCCGCCGCCCTTCTGGATCCGTGCCCTGCTGATCCTCACCTGCACCGGTGTCAGCTTTGCGCACGGCTCGAATGACGGTCAGAAGGGCATGGGCCTGATCATGCTGATTCTGGTCGGCATCGTGCCAACCGCCTTCGCGCTCAATCGCACGCCCGACGCCTCGAAAATGGAGCAGTTCCGCGCATCGTCTGCCGCCGTCCAGCAAGTGCTCACCAAATACACGGTGCCAGGTGTCAAGGTCGCCGATGCCCGCGAGACCGTCAAGGACGCAGTAAGCCTCAAGAAGTTCACCGATCAAACCACGGTCGGACTGAACGAGATGGTGGCCAGCACGCTGAAAAGCGTCGAGAGCTACAAGAACTTCAACACCGTGCCGACCGAGCTCGTCTCGAACCTGCGCAACGACATGTACCTCATCGGCGAAGCCCTGAAGCTGATCGACAAGAAAAAGCAGCTCACAGTCTCGGAAGCCGATCTGGCAACCGTCGTGGCTTATCACAAGTCGGTTGACGACGCGACCCGCTTCATCCCCACCTGGGTGAAGATCGGTGTGGCGATTGCCCTCGGCCTGGGCACGATGATCGGCTGGAAGCGCATCGTCAAAACCGTCGGCGAAAAGATCGGCAAGACGCACCTGACCTACGGCCAGGGTGCTGCCGCCGAGACCGTCGCAGCCATGACAATCGCCACTGCCGACCACTTCGGTCTGCCGGTGTCCACAACCCATGTGCTGTCGTCGGGCGTGGCCGGAACGATGGCCGCAAGCGGCTCCGGATTGAACGCCAGCACCGTGAAAAGCATCGCGCTGGCCTGGGTGCTTACCCTGCCGGCATCGATCGTGCTTGCGGGTTCACTGTTCTGGCTCTTCCGACAGATCTTCTGACCCTCATGACGGCCTGAGAAGAGCTCAGGCCGTCTGCTTTCAAGCCAAATCAGCCTACTTCAGCTCGATCTCGATGAAGCTGAACTCAAAGGCATTGGCATTGAT
>Ga0136644_10001995_pt1 | contig 15839 bp, 15 predicted proteins | sample C_130820_EF_Meta_FD_94780 | JGI IMG/M metagenome (GOLD analysis project Ga0136644, IMG submission 94780) | Freshwater microbial communities from Lake Croche, Canada to study carbon cycling - C_130820_EF_MetaG (v2) (version 2) | ecosystem: Environmental > Aquatic > Freshwater > Lake | place... | reverse complement strand
TTGATCCGGAGGGACAGGTATCCTCGCGTCATGGTCGGGCTCCGAGGGACACAGCTTTTCACCGGAGACCATCTCCGATGCGTATCCTCGGGCCCATTGCTGGGGGACCGTGACCACCTGAGCAAACAGGTTGGTGCCGACGACCGCGTGGGCCGCCGAACTCGAGACGGATACAACGCACGAATTATAGGCGAAGGGCCGCGCTCGTCGAGCGTTCCTACGACGTGTACTGCGCCATAGCAAAGGGGGCAGGCTCGGCCAACAATGCGCTACAGCCCGCAGCGACCGTTCGCACAGCCTCCGCCCGGCGCCCGACGGATGTCCTTTGGCAGAAAATCCTCAACGCCACCGCGTAGGATCACGTCCCCCCCGCCACCAAAACGGAAGACCGGCCCACCGCAGCTCGATGAGGAGCGGTTCCGCACGAGCGGCACGTTCGACTCGACCTTCTCGGCCGCAATCCGCCATTTCCCGCTCTCGTTGACCATCCCGAGCAACGACACCACGTCGAATGCGTCGTCGGTGAGCGACACCCGGTACTTCACCGCGAGTTCGGCCTTCTCAGCCGACTCGCTCACGAGGTGGTTGTCGAGCAGCTCGAGATCGAGCGAATGCGTCACGAAGATCATCGCAGCCTTGCGGCGGATTTTTGGCCGCTGCCGTTCGGTGAAGCAGCCGACGAAGGCGTCGAGATCTTCCTCGCTCACGGCTCTGGCTGCCTCGCGCACGCAGTCCCTGACACCGATCTCCACGACGTTGCCCTCGCTCATCATGAGGCGATCCGCCGCCGCACAGGGCAGTGGGATCGTGGCCGCGAAAGACACCACCAGCAGCAGGGCACCGACCGCATGAAACCGTGCGCGGGAACACGCGACCGCGGGCCCCCGCAGACTCGACATCACCGCGGCCATAAGGCTTACACGGTTCATTGCGTCCTCCGTTTGCTGGATCGGCTTGCTGACCCGGCTTGCTGAATCGCCCTAGGCGACCGGCCCGGACCGACGTTCGCTGGACCGGGTTTCCCCGCAGCGAACCGAGCTCGGTTCTGATCCAACCGGCCATTCTCGCGAGGGACTCTGCCGCTTGCCGCGGGGGATTCCTGGCGAGACAGTATCCGCCCGTCGACTACGAAAGAAAAGCCCCACCGCTTCGCCGGCCACACGCCGAACCGCTATCGCCAGCCCGGAAAAGCTCTCATTTCAACGAACAGCCGGGGCTATGGAACCGTCGTGCCCACCCGCGCCTTCAGGCCGCGAGCCAGATGTCGTCGATGCCGCGGGCCTCGAGCAGCGGCCGAAGGATGTTGTAAGCATCGTGCAGCCGGCGGTGGATCGTGGTGTCCGACACCCCCAGCCGCGTACCCGTCGCCGCCTCGGACAGCCCCTCGTGCAGTTTGAGCCGCACGGCCTCCCGCGTGAGCGGGTCGGTGAGCTGCCCGATCACCTCCTCGAGGATCGGCAGGAGCGCCGCCCGCTCGATCCTCGCCGGCAGCCGCTTCAGGACCGACTCCGTCTCACCGTCACCCGACGGATCGTTCCACTCGAGATCGCTCTCGAGAAAGAGCTTCCTCTCGCCGACGTTGCAGTTGTCGCGGACCCAGTCGACCGCCTGCCGATACACCACGCGCCACAGCCAGCCCTTGAGACCGGAGAGCCCCGCCGCGTTGGTCTTGGCGACGTCGAAACGGCCTCTGGCCCCCGGCTGACCGAGTTCGAGCAGCCGCACTTTCGTCTGGCTGCCGACATCGTCCACGGCCCACTCGCCGTGGCCAGTCCACACCTTCACGCCAAACTTCTGGAGCGCACGGCGGGCGCATTCCTCGACGATCGGGGCCATCCCCTCCCAGGCGATGTCGAATCCGGCGCCGGTCGCCTGGAACCGCACGAACTTCTCGACGATGTCGTTCTTCTGGTTGTCGTTCTTCTGGTTCTTGCCGCTCATCGTTGCCTCCTGTGTTTCTTTCCTTCCCCTCGTCCCTCTCCGCACTCGACCGTCCCGCACTCGCCCCTGACGAACCCCGTCCCACAAACCGCCTCCGGCGTCTGCCCTTGTCGACCACCTTCCCCTCTACGTCAGGCACCGCATTGTCGTGACACTGCGGACAACGTTGGTCCGCGCTGGCCGAGAATCCGCGAGAACGACCTGCCTCCCCATATCCCCAGTTCCGCAGAACTCCTTACGAATCCAAAAGCTTTTCCGATCCTGCCCCCCCTCACCTGCCTTCCGCAGGATGTCCTGCGAAGCCAGCCCCGTAGGGTACAAATAAATTAGTCGTGCCCAGACGGGGCCCACGCCCGTTGATGCCACACGCCTCCACGCCATCGGCTCCGCCCGACCGGTACGCCACCGGCCGACTCGGCTGACCAGGTTCGCCGAAATCGCCCGGATTATTCCCGCCGCCGTTTCGGACGCCCTTTCAGCCGACATCGAGGCCGCCAGCCGGTCTTTCACCCGGCCCGCAGGGACATCCGCCCGAGGATGCCGCGGACCACGACACGGAGCAGCGAACCGCTCGTGTAGTCCGCCGCCGCGACATAGTCGACGCGGTCCTCGGCGATCAACCGCTCGAACCGGACGGCGTTGATGGCCTCAGGGGATGCCCGGGCGATCGAAGACGCCGGGAGAGAGCATGCCACACCGATCGGCGCGGTGGCCCCGCAGGCCAATGGCGCGTCGGCACCCGCCTGATTCGCCGCAGCGTGTGCGGCTTACCCCTTGACCGGAGTCTTGGCTCCAGCCACTGACGCTGGTTGCCCGTGGGTCAACGCCGTTCAACAGCGCGCATAAAGCCAAATAGAGAAACATCCAACCCGGTCGCCGTGGCTTGAACGGCGGCCTCGATCAGCGGCGAACCCAGACTCGGGAGAAGCCGCTGGCCGGCTGGAACACCATCTGGTGCTGGGTGTTCTCGCAGGTTACCGGCCCGCCTCTGAGCTTGCGGACGACCTGTTCCAACGACGCAGGCGGGGTCGCGAGTCTCCGCTCGAGGCTGCGGTGGCGGGGGTACGTGTCGTAATAGTACTGGACGCCGTTCTCTTCCCAGGAATCCTCCGTGGGGTTGTGTTTCTGGAGATCGGCATCGAGGAAGTGGTTCGTCTGCACCAGATAGTCTGCCGATTTCCCAGAGCGGGCGGTTCGGCGCTGCCGAAACGAGGACCCGAGCCCCGCCACGACGGTTTGTTCGTCCGGCGCGACCCCCACGATGTGCGCGAAAAACGGGCTCACCGTGTCGTATTCCCGAACCCGGCGGACAACCGACCGGTATGTGCCAAACCCGTCGCAGACCTTCCGCAACCGCTGCAGCGTGGGCCATTCGCCCCACTGCGTGCGGAGGCCATCGCTGGGGGCTTGGTTGAGCGTGATCGCCCACTCGCCGGGGCAATGCGCCGAAACCACGCCCACGCATCCGAGCACCGACACGCTGACGTAGTGCCTGTTGCCCTTGAAGAAGCGAATGAGCCGCGAGTGGCGGCCCGTGGACGCGGGGAATATCCAATCCATGTTGCGGGCGAGCGTCGGCTTTCCTTCGAGGTTGACGCTGTAGCTCGAGCAGCCCACGCCGGGGATGCCGCCCACCTGGCAGATGTCGTAGACGAGATTGCCCAGCACGACATGCCCGAGCGGAAGGTCTGCGTAGCGGGCGATCCCGCGGATTTCGGCGACGTAGTCCTGGCCGAAGAGGCTGGCGATCCAGTCAACGATCCAACCGGCAAGGCCGGCTCCGCCCTTCGCCATGGCGGTCAGTGCCGGCCGCAGATATGCAGGCAGCCAGCCGACGTGGTCGAGGTACTCGTCGACCACGTCGTCGAGGAGAGCGGAGATGTTTTCGCCCTCGGCACGGCCGACCTTTTTCCACCGTTGCTCGGGCGGGGCGTCGAGATCGATGTCGTAGACGGGCAGCTTCGAGGCCGAGTATTCGACGAGATTCATGGTTGGCTCGCTTGAGGCTCTGAAAACCTGGTTCTGACTCAACCTACGCCGCCGGCCGGAGGGCTGTGACAGTCGGGCGAGGATTCTCCTGCCCATCCGGGCTGCGGAGACCTGTCGCGAAGTGCCCACCGCCTCACGCCGTAGTTCCTTCCGCACGCCGCGAGCCGCCGCTGCCCGGTCATGCGACGCCCCGTTGCTCCAGCCACACATCAGCCACAGCCCCTCCCGAAAGGAACACCCCATGAACCGAGAACCGATCGTCGGCGAGTGCCTCGTCGTCACCCGCACCAACAGTTCGATGCCGGCACAGCTCGGCGACCGCCTCATCGTCACCCACGTCGACGACGATGACAGCACGGTCCGGGGGCTCTGGTCAGGGGCGACTGCGGCCGAACACTGGATCTCCTGGAGCGACGTCGAGCCGGTGGAGTTCGGCTGGGCGTTCGTCCGCCGGCACCTGCCCGCCGAGGTCACGAGCCTGCTCGGCTCCTGCCGGCGGATCGAGTTCCTGAGCCTCAACTCCCAGGTCAAGCGAGCGCTCGTCGACGCCCTGCCCGACTGGCGGGAGCGGGTCATGACCGCCATCGCCAAGACAGACTGCGACGGCAACAGCGACGACGAAGATGACGACGACGACAACGAGGACCTCGAGTGATTCGTACCGTCCGTCGCGAACAACGCCGCCCCATCACCCGCTGCCCGCCCACATCACCGCGTCCCACGCCACTCGCCCCGCCACGAAAGGAATCCCCATGAATCCCGCTCCCGTCGGCACACGGATCCGCGTCGTCTCCGGTCAGTCCAACCACAACTACAACGTCGGCCAGATCTACCGCATCGTCCACGACGACCACGACGGCACGTTCAAGGCTGCCGACGCGTCCGGCAGGGTCGGCAACTGGCTCCGTTGGGAGAATTGTGAGCCCGCGGGGCCGTCCACGTGGGAGCGGATCGCCGCCGACCTCCCGGACGAGCTTCAGGCGTTTCTCTCGTGCTTCGACGGCATCGGAGACATCGAGTTCGAGGAGCGGGTGGTCGACGCCGTCCTCGAGGATCTCCCCGACCTGCACGAGAGGCTCGTCGACTTCGCCCGCACGTCCGTCGGAAAGGCGATCGTCGCCGCCAATGCGCCGACCCTCGCCAAGCCGGCGCGTTCCGCCCGCGGCGGTTGAACCGCGGGCGACGACAGCCGGTGGTCTTCCGGCGATCGCGAAGCGTTGTCCTGATCCAGCCGTAGTGGTTTCACACACACACACCGGAGGTCATCATGCCCGCCACGATCGCTGATCAGATCCAGCTCGCCCCGTGCGGCGTCGCTCACGGCTCCGGGGTTCCGGTGCCCGTCGGGGAGGCCCCCGCGGGAGCCCCGGGCGCCCGTGACGGCTACGCCACGCCCGACGCCCTGCCCGCCAAGGGCGCGCGGGTCTGCTTCGCCGGCTTCCCGCGGGAGGAGCACGACCGGATCCGTGGCCTGCTCGAGGCCCACGGCTACCTGCCCACCGCGTTCGCCGCCGGCGCCGACGCGATGCTCGTGCCGGCCCTCACCGCCGCCGTCACCGACGAGGCGGCGAAGACCGGCCGCATGGTGATCCTGCGCGAACAGCTCGAGGTCGAGACGACGCCGGCGGCCAGGCGGGCCGCGATCGAGGTCGATGCCGATACGGTCAGGATCCTCGACGTCACGCTTCCCCGTCGGCCCGACGGAGCGACACGGCACGACTCCGGCGAGCGGTTCGCCCACCTCTGCCTCGACGGCACGTTCCTCCGCGTAGCCCGGGCCGTGGCGGTGGCTGCCGACGCCGCCCTGCCCTGCGCCCTCGAGGGCGACACCGCGGTCGCCAAGACCACCGCCGTGCTCTGGGTCGCGCACCTCTGTCGCCAGGACGCCGTGCGCATGAACCTGAGCGGCCAGTCGGACACCGGCGAACTCGTCGGCCGCTTCGTGCCGGATGCCGGCCATGGCGCCGCCGCGACCTGGCGATTCCACGAGGGGGTCGTACCCGACGCGATGCGGCACGGCCGTTGGATCGTGCTCGATGAGCTGAACCTCGCCGAACCGCAGGTGCTCGAGCGGCTCAACCCGGCCCTCGAGCAGCCCGCCACGCTCGTGCTCTCGGAGAACGGGGGCGAGCGGTTCGGCCCCGGCGGCGACGTGCCGGTGGCCGACACCTTTCGTGTTTTCGCCACGATGAATCCCGCCGAATACTCGGGCCGTTCCGTGCTCTCGCCGGCGTTCCGCGACCGCTTCGGTCTCTGGAACATGCTCGAGGCTCCAGGCGAGGCGGAGTATCGGGCGCTGCTCGCGCGGCTGGTCCACGGCGTGCAGCCGGAGTTCCTGCTCGAGGGCGTCGCCTGGAAGGCGGCCGACGGGCCCCCCGTGCACCCGCGGCTGGCCGCCTGCGGCCGGGCCCACGGCCGGCTCGACGAACTTCTCGACGCGGTCGCGTCGTTCCATGCGTCGATCGCCGCCGCGGTGGCGGCCGAAGGCGCGGACCTCGGCCGTTCCCGCCGTGAGCGGTACGTCTTCACGCGGCGCACACTCCTCTCGCTGTTCACGCTGATCGACCGCCTCGTCGCCCGCGGCTCGTCGCTCGAGGCGGCGCTCGGACCGGCCATCGACGCGGTCTACCTGCAGCGGGTGCAGCCCGGGCCCGACCGCCAGGCCATCCGCACGGCGCTGCGAACCGTGGGGATCGTCGCATGATCGCCTTGGCATCACAGAGCGACACCGGCGACACCGCGGCGGCGGCCCTCCTCGCAGAGCTCCAGGGACTCGTGCGGCTGGTCGCGAGGCGGGGCGATATCGTCGTCCGCGAGGGCGATCCCGGCTGCGGCTGGTCGTTCGACTTCGCACGCGACCTCGTCACCGTCGACCCCGACAGCCTGCGGTCGCTCGCCCCCGACCTCTGCCGCGGACTCGCGCTCCACGAGGCGACGCACGCGGCGGTGACCGTGCTCCACCGGTTCCTGCCCGCGGGCACGCTCGGCCGGCTGCTGCCCCTGCTCAACACGATCGAGGACATCCGGATCGAGATCTGGATGCAATCGCGGTTTCCCGGGGCCGCGCCGTGGATGCGGGCCTACAACGACGTCTTCTGCGGCATCGGCCGCAGCCGGCCGCCGTCCGAAAGCCGCCAGGTGCAATTCCTGCGGGGCATTCTCGACCTCTGGTGGTATGGGGCGGCAGTGACGGGCACGCTGCCCGAGGTGCTCGAAGCGCTGGCGACGTGCCGCGAGCCGATCGCCACCGCCATCGCCTGCCAGCCGCCGCTCGACGACGACCCCGCCGGCATCCTCACAAGCCAACGGGAGATGTGGGACGTCGTCCGCGAGCGGATCGTGCCGGTCTGGGAAAGGCTTGTCGCGCTCGACCGGCAGGACGGCATCGGGTCGATCGCGACGGCGGAGCGGCGGGAGTTCGCGGAAGCGACCGGGGCGGACTGCCGCGGCGGTTCGAGCGTGCGCCGGCGGAAAGTGCCCACCGGACAGGCTGCCGGCAGGAGCGGCCGTCGCACGGGCGCAGCAGCCGCAGCGGGCGGCGCGATCCGGAAGCAGCTCGCCGAATCGCTCGCGGGCGACGACGGCGAGGCCTACCGGGCTGCCTGGCAACGCGTCGCGCCGGCGGCCAACCGACTCGGCGACGAGATTCTCCGCGTCCTCGTGCCGACGACACGGATGCGGTGGCGATCCGGCCACGCCTCGGGCGCCCGGCTCGACCTCCGGGTCGCGATGCAATTCGAGGCCGACCACCGTCTGCACAGCTCGCTTTGGTGCCGGCCGATACTGCCGCGGAGACGAGATCCTGCGATCGTCTTGCTCGTCGATCGATCCTCGTCGATGAGGGAAGGACGGCGGATCGACCGGGCGTTCGAAGGCCTCGTGCTCCTGGTGGAGGTGTGCCGCCGGATCGGCGTGCCCGGCGCCGTGTGGTCGTTTGCGGATCGCTCCAGCGAGGACCTCGCCTGGGACGCGCCGCTCGATGCCGCGGCGCGGCGGAGGCTCGGCCAACTCCCGAAATCCTGCAGCGGCATGACGAACATGGCCGACGCCCTCGACGCGGTGCGGGAGAGCTTTTCGGCCCGACACGGCGACCCGAAGATTCTGATCGTGATCGGCGACGGCGAGCCGAACAGACGGCAGCCCACGCTGGCGGCCATCCGCCGGATCGAGGAGGAGGGCATCGCCATGGTCGGGCTCGGTCTGGGCCCGGGGACCGCATCCCTGGAGCAGTATTTCCGGTGCGCCGCTACCGAGATCCCGCCCGAGCGGATCGCCGAGCACGTGGCAAAGGTGCTCGAACAGTCGCTCCTGGAGGCCGGAACGCACGCCTGACAGCTACGATCTGGGCCCCGGTTGCCGCCCTGCCCGAAGGCACGTCCGCGACGGTGGCCCACCGCACCCCGGCCAACTTCTCACGAGCCCGCCCCCGAAATAGTGGAGAACGCCCGATGCATATGGCGAAAGCAGCACGAACACCGGCCTCGGCGGTGAAGCCCCTGCGGATCGTCCTTCTCGCCCTCGCGTTCGCGGGTGGCATCGCACCCGCTTCGCCGCTGGGGGTGTCCACGGCCCGGGCCGCCTCGCCCACTTACGAGGTGAAGTTCCGGGTCAAGGGGATCGTGAGCACCACGACCGTACAGGCCCGGGATGCCGGCCAGGCCAAGAAACTCGTCCTGGCCCAGTACGGCCCGTCGGCGCAGGTGCTGAGCGTCAAGCGGCTGGATTGACTGCTTGACAGCGTTGGTAGGATTCCCCCTCCGTTGGGCCTGCGGCCCGGCACGGCTCCCGGTGTCCCCCGGATTTCCCGGTCAAAAAAACCGGTGAAGCGTTCGGGCGGCTCGGCCGTAGTGTCTCTTCCAGCGTCCGCTCGACCCCCGGACGCAACAGACGAGGAACGGGGTTCCTGAGGAGTTTTGCATGTTTTTCACGGAAAACGCACTGTTTCACTTCGTCGCCTTCATCAACGGCGGGATTTTCGGCTTCGACGGATTCTGGCTGGAGGCGGAGCCTGGTATCCGCCGGACGGCGAAAAAGGTCCTGCGTCGCAAGCAGGTCGTCGACCAGTGGGGTCGGGTCGATGCCAACGCCGTTTCCGAGGTCGAGGACATGGTGATGGAAAAGCTCATCGCGGCCGCCCGCCGCAAGGGCCCGGCCGTCTTCTCCCCCGACAAGTCCCACAACTCGCCGGCTGGACTCTCCAAGTGGATGCAGAAGATCGTCGCCAACTGCGTCACCGACTACTGCCAGAAGTTTCACGGCGACAGGCCCGATCTCAAGAACGTCTCCCTCGACGGTCTCGAGCTCAACCCCGCCTCGCCGTCGTCCGTGGAGGGCGACGAGGTGGTCGATGGGGCGATCCGTCTCGAGAACATCGAGTTTGTCCGCAACTGCCTCGCCGAACTCGGGGAAAACGAGCGGTTTCTGCTCATGCAGGTGTATTGCGCCGGCAAAAGCCAAGGCGATCTCGCCGACGATATCGGGGTGCACCCGTCAAAGGCGTTCCGCATGATCAACGCCGCACGGCAGCACCTGCGCCGGATCATGGTCGCCCGCCGGCCTACGGTCGGCGGCGATCAGCGGCCGGCCCCGGCGAGCCAGAGCCTCGCGGGCTGAGCCGAAGAAGCCGCCGTCCGCCGAGCGGCCCTCTCGGGCGGCCCGCACAGAACCTTCTTTCGCTCGCGCCCTGCCATCACCCGCCGCCGCGCCGTGCCGGCGGCTCACGCCGGCGAGGCATCGCCGCTCGCGTTCTTCTCGCCGGCCCGCAGAAACAGGTCGGTGAACTCCGGTGCCTGGGCGGCCGTCCCCTCGAGGTCGAACTCGTCGGCGAGCGTGCCACCGATCCACGATTGCAGCGGCCTCGCATCCTCCGCCCGCGCCACGTGCGTGGCGACCTCGCCGGCGAAGTTGAGCAGGTCGTAGACCTTGCACGTCACCGGCAGCAGCCGCTGCCGCCGCACCGCGAGCGTGTCGACGTTCGTGAGCCCGTAAAACTCGCGGATGCGGCCGGTGAGGGCGTCGAAGTCGTCGATCGCCCGGTGCTTTGTGCCCGGGTCGATCGCCGTCATCTTCACGAGTTGCTTCGAGAGCCCGTGGGCCTCGCGGACGCTCGCCCACGACGTCTGCGCCGAGAGGAAACGCTCGCGGATCGCCGCGAAGCCGTCGCTGTGATCGAAGCACTCGATCGCCCGGCGGAGCGTGTGCCGGGGATTCGCGCTCGCCGGCACGTCGCTGGCGAAGGCGCGGTGGTGGCCGACGAGGCCGTTGGTGCAAAGGAGCCGCAGGAGCGCGACGTGGATCCGGGCGTTGCCGAACCCGTCCACCGGCACGTCGAGCCGGAAACGGTTCGCGAACGCATCGGGGCCGATCGCCAAAGCCTTCTCGCCACTCCGGGGCTTGAACGTGCAATCGACCACTCCCTCGGAATAGCCAATGGCCGTGGCCCCGTGGCCGGTGGCCAGCTCGCGCACGTCGGCGATCGAGAGGAGCCGGTCCTGCGGCCGTGAGGCGGCCAGGGCCAGCGGGGCGGCGTTGGGCGTGCGCTCGATCACCACGCGGACCGTGTCGTTGCGGGAGACCTCGCAGACCCGCTTAAACACCTCCTCCGGCGCGAAGTAGCGGAACGTGCTCGCACCGAACCGATAGCGGGCGAAGATCGACTTCCAGAACCGCCCGGACACGCGGCACTGCTGGCCGTCGAGGTCGACGAGGGCCTTGGTGGGCAGCGGCTGCCGCGCGCGGGCCGCGGTCGTCGCCGTCGCCGCAGGCATGAGCACGCGGATCGAGCCGAGCGGCACCGTTCGCTCCTCGAGTGCCACCTCGACGCCGGCCGTTTCGCACCCCGCGCCGTTCCTGCCCCTGACTGCGTTCACCATGGCTCTGGTCCTCCTTGGTTGTCGATGAAAGTGTCCGTGAAATCCTCTTCTTCGATGACGATGCGGTTGCTATCCGCGCCGAGGCGGACGTTGCCACCCTGTGGCAGCGGGCCCGCGACGCCCCGCGGAGGCCCGGCCACCACCCCCGCCGGCAAGGCCGGTCGCCGCCTCCTGCTCCTGCGCGCGGTGGGCGGGGTGGTCCCCTGTTCGCTCACCTGTTCGCTCACAGGGTCGTCCGCCTCTTCGGCGAAGAGACCGCGGACGACGCGATTCCGCCGGAAGCGGTCCTCGGCCTCGGCCGCGCGGTAGTTCCAGGGCTTGATCTCCCGCAGCCCGTGCCCCGTGAGCCGCACCCGGCTCCGCCCGGCGCCGCGGCCGGGCATTGCCGGCCCGCCCGACGTGGCCGTGACGCTGGCCGTGACGCTGGACGCCGCTGCCGACTCGGCCTTCGCGAGCGCCACGAGCAGCTCGAGCATGCGGGTGCTCGCCTCCTCGATCCGGCTATTCATGCCGATCGACCGCCAGCCGCCGTCGCTTTCCACATACTGCACGGTGGCCGGCGCGGTGGCGGTGAACGGGTGCGTCGTGTTGGCACACTGCACGACGTTCTTCACCGGAAGCTCAGGCACACGGCGGAGCACGCGGCCTGCCATCTGGATCGTGGGTCCCTTGCCGGCCGGGCGGCAGAACACGGTCGCGAGCGACGGACAGTCAAATCCCTCCGTGAGCACGCCCACGCTCAGGATTACCTGGCAGCCCCCCGCCTCGAACCTCGCGATCTGCTCCTCGCGGTCGCTCGTCGCGGTCACCACCTCCACCGTCACGCCGTCCGTGGAGAGCCGCTCAGCACATCTTTGGCACTCGGCGAGCGTCCGAAAAAACGCCAGTGACCGGCCGAACCGCTCCGGCTCGCGGAGATAGGTCGCTGCGACCGTCTCGGGCGAATAGCGGGCGAGCGTGTAGTGGGCGTAGGGGCTGAGGTGGCCGTCGAGGACGAGTTGACGGATGCCGGCATCGCGGACTGTCCGCTCGAAGCAGAGTCCCAGCCGGTCGGAGCGATAGGGCGTGGCGGAAAGCCCGAGCACCTTCACGGGCCCGACGGCAGCGTGGAGCGAAGCCATGCTCCGGGTGGCGTCGTGCTGCGCCTCGTCGACGATGAGCAGCTCGCCCCGGGGGGGCGACTTCTCGAACATGGACACGGTGTGGAGATTCACCCCGAAGCCGCGATCACGATTCTCCCGCTCGACCTGCGCCAGGAGATTCCGCCGCATCGCCGACCACACGACCCGCATCCCGAGCCGTTCCTGGGCCCAGCGGGCCACAAGCAGGCCCATCACCGTCTTGCCGCTCCCGGTCGGGCTCTCGATGATCGCCGACCTGGCCTCGGGCAGCTCGTGGCGGCGATCCGTGTGGGGCCCCGAGAACATCTCGATGACGCGGCCCACCACCCGCCGCTGGTAGTCGCGCGGCTCGATCCGCACGCCGGCGAGCAGCGAATCGACGATCGGTTCCGTGGTCGTTTCCATCGGCGGCATGGCCTCGCTCCGTGGCCGGGGGATCGCTGGGCGGGGGGAACCCCGGGCAATCGGACAATCCATCAACAATCGCGGGTCGGTCCGGGGACGAATCGGCAGACCGCGAGCGGGCCCGCACACCGGGCGCAGGCCGGCCCTCGAATGGCACTCCAGTCACTACGGCCCGACCGGTGGCTCACTTCGCGCCCCGCTCTCAGGGCCGTATTTCACGGAATCGGCGCGATCGCCGCCCGGACCCCTCTGGGGGGCGGCACGGCACGGGCCAATCGGCGGCCACCGCCCTGCGGCGGGGGTTTCGGGTCGATCGTGAAGCGATCAAGCTTGAACAGCGTATTATTTTTAAGAACTCCTGATTGATCCCGTCGGACCTCGGCCGATGAATCGGCGGACCTCATGAACACGATCCGGCATTGTGCCGCCCAGCGTCCCCGCCTAGTGTTCCCGCGATGGCAGTGACCCTCGACCAACTCGAGCAGTTCCTCGTCGCGCGGAAGCTCAAGCACCGCCGTGAGAAGGATCACCTGGTTCTGGGATTCCGTTCGGAGCATTTCCGGGACGACCGCGGCCGCGAGGGCATCGCGATCGCCGTCCGGATCGACGAGCAGGGCCGCTACGTCGAGTTCGTTGCTCCCGGTCTCTACTGCTCCCGGAGCTGCCGGCACACCGCGGCGCTGTTCCAGGCGCTCCTCGAGATCACCATGCGGACCAAGATGATCCGCTTTGAGCTCGACCCCGACGATGGCGAGATCCGCTGCACGGTGGAGTGCCCCATCGAGGATGGCACCCTCACCGCGAAACAGTTCGACAGGATCCTCGACGGCCTCCGCAACGCCGTCGACCGCTGGCACCCAGCGATCCGCCGTGCGATGGACACGGGCGTCGTGAATCTCGACGCGCCGCGGCCCATCGTGGCCGCGTTGCCGGGCTGAGTCGCCGAGCCCTCGGGCCGGCGTCATCCCGCTTCTTCGTCGACTGGCCGGCGGGTAGCCGGAAGATTCCCGGTGCGTTGGATCCGACGCTCTGAAGCGATCCGCCGCCTCCGTGGTAGTTCCGGTGTGGGCACGACACCCGCACCACGACTGCACCACGGGAGGCACGCGCATGGCCAGCACGCTCGACGATCTCGAGGCGATTCTCGCGTCGAAGGGATATCCCTGCCGACGGGTCTACGACGTCTGCGTCGTGACGCGGATGCCGACGGCGGCCTACATGAACTCTGCCGGCGCGCGGACGATCGACGTGCAACTGGCGTTCGATCGTGAGAACGACTGCCTGACGATCGACACGCCTTGGGCCTTCGACTCCCGGCGGGCCGCCCACAAGGAGGCGATGCTCACCTGCCTGCTCGCCGCCTCGGCGAAGTCGCCGCTTGTGAAGACGCAGCTTGATCCCGACGACGGCGAGGTGCGGCTGCGGGTGGACTGCCGCTGCGGTAGCGACGGCGTCGCCACCGACGACGTCGTGCAGATGCTGTCGCTGATTCCCCGGTTCGCGGACCGCTGGTATCCCCACATCAAGAGCGCGATGGAGAAGGGCTCGTTCGATCCCGGTGGCGGCCAGCCGTCGGCGGCAGCCGGGCGACTCGAGGCGATCGCCAAGCGGGCCGGCGGCGTCAACCGTCTCGCGGCCCTGCTGCGGATGCGGTACGGCGACCAGGGGAACGGCGGGCCCAAGCCATCCCCGTGACGGAGCCGGGGCCTCCCACCACGCCCCACACACCCCGGATACGCAACCCACACGACAAGCTCCCACCGACCACACATACGAAAGGAACACGATCATGGCCACGCGGCTCGAGGAACTGGCAGGCTTTCTGGACGAGTACAACCTGAACTACGAGATCGACAAGGACCGGTCGGCGATCCTCATCGCCTTTGCATGCCCGCCTGAAGGCGGCGGATACAAGACGCCGGATGGTGACGCGTCGGTGCGGCTCGTGATCCGCCTTGTGGAGGACGGCGAGTTTCTGAGCGTCTTCTCGCCCAACGCCTGGAACATCGACGACTGCCCCCACAAGGCCGCCGTCCTGGAGGCGATCCCGTCGATCCAGTCGCAGTACAAGATGCTGCGGTTCGATTACGACCCGGCCGACGGTGAGCTCCGGCCGAACATCGAGCTGCCGCTCGAGGACTCGTCGATCACGTCGCATCAGTTTCACAGGGTGATCCACGGGCTGCTCGACGGCATCCAGCGGTTCGACCGTGTCATCCGACACGCGATGGAGACGGGCGAGGTGTCGTTCGCGTGCCTCGAGAGCGAGGAGCCCTCCTCGCCGCCGTCGGAGGAAGTGCTGCGGCTCATGGACCTCGCCAACCGTGCCGGCGGCATCGATGAGCTGGAGCGGCTCATCGGCAGCGATGGACTGGCCGACGACGATGCCGGAGGCCGGCTCGATTCCGGTGATCCCGACGAAAACGACGACTCGGGCCGCTCGAACGAGGCGGCCTGAGCCTCGAGCCCCCCGCCCGACCGGAAACCCGTTTGGTTTCCCCGGGGCCCACCGAGCGACCGCGCGTCACCGCGTTTGAGTGCCGGCTCGATCGGCTACCCGCGGTTTTCCCGCGTTTTCCGGCTCACGGCTGGCCGGGATTCACTGCGAGCGATTTCCTGCAACGGAGAGGGGTGGCAGCCGCCCCCCGAAGCCCCGCCTGGAGAAGCCCGTGTACTTCCGCGCGACGTACGAAAACACCCATGACGAATACGTTCTCATTCACTTCTCGGTCGAGGTGCCGCACTTTCCGCGCGTGTGCGGCATCCGGTCGATCGACTGGAACAACACGCTTCTCGGGCGGGCCGCTGACATTCCCGCTCTCGCCGCGGAGATGACGGCCGTCAACCGAAGGTGCTTCAGGGTCGAGTGCTCACCGTCGGAGCTTGTCTACGAGCATTTTCTGTGGGAACTCGTGACGGTCGAAGGACTGGAGTACGTCACCGATGCGGGGCGATACTTCCTCGCCATCAAACGGTCACCCCTGCACGCGGTCGTCCCTCTCTGCACCGCTGTCGTGCACGCGGTGCGGACGCACTTCTATCCTGATCACCAAGTGCATCTCAGGCTGCATCGGACGCGGGTGAAACCGCGACGCGATCACTGACCTGCCCCCCTTAATCGGCATCGGTTCCAGAGAGAGAATCTGGGGGTGGAGCAATCCCAGGGAGGCAACCAACGCCACGTAGAAAGAAGGAACTGGCTGAGCAGATCATCCCCAAGCCCGCTCGACATCACGTCCGGCGAACGGCTGATCCGAGAACGTCAACAGGAAGCCCTTTGCCGCGCGGGGAATCTTCTTCCGCTCGACCACACGCGAGATCATCTCGCTCGTGCCCCGACGAAGGCTTCTTCCTTGAGACCCGTTCGGGCATCCTCGAACACCCAGCACGTGGTGCGTTAGTGCAACATTCCTTCTGTAAATCGCCGGTGTGTTCCTGACCGAGGCGAGCTTGCGAGCCGAGGGAAGGAACACACCGGCGGCGCGAGTTGAAGAGGTGGGTCATCGAGGCT
>Ga0136644_10001993_pt1 | contig 15841 bp, 15 predicted proteins | sample C_130820_EF_Meta_FD_94780 | JGI IMG/M metagenome (GOLD analysis project Ga0136644, IMG submission 94780) | Freshwater microbial communities from Lake Croche, Canada to study carbon cycling - C_130820_EF_MetaG (v2) (version 2) | ecosystem: Environmental > Aquatic > Freshwater > Lake | place... | reverse complement strand
TAATAATGATTTATTTAATTATTCTTGATTCCGCTCTTTTAAAATCATCTTCGGTATCAATATCAATATTGAATTCATCCATGACATATGGATATATTTTACTTCCACTCATTGATTTTTTATTTATAATTGTTTCCGGTTTTAAAATATCAATACACCCATTATGTATATATATGGAAGGAAATACTTGTCTCGGTTGATTAAATGGTTCATTGATAAATCCAAATGTATGAAATAATGGATATAATATATTATTATGTATAGAATACATCTTAAATGGACATTCCTCTGAGAGAATTACAGTTCTTAATGAATCATAATTATCTTTGTTTTGTATAAATGTTTGAATGGTATTATTTAGTAATTCCGTTGAACGTATTGGGTATGTGGGTCTTAAATGAACAATGCATTCAATATTCTCTATATTTAACTCTTTGTTTAAATATTGAATCGAATGCTGAAATACACTATAATCAGTAGATAAATCATCTGATATATTATCCGGTCTATGAATTACCTCTGCACCATATTGTTTTGCAATTTCTCCATATTCCATTGAATCCGTGGATACAAATATACGATGAATGAAAGATGATGATTGTGCTTGATGTATAGAATGAACAAATAATGGATATCCATTGAATTCTCTTATATTTTTATCAGGTATTGATTTGGAACCTTTTCGAGCGGGAATAATACAAATAATCATATTGTTATATTATATTCTTATATTTTTATATAATGTTATATTTTTTTATAGAGTTGTATTTTTTTATAGAGTTGTATTTTTTTATAATGTTATATTCTTTTATAAATTTTATTATATACTATTATAGAAATGAAACAAAAAATGGCAATTTTACTATCTGGATTACATTATTTTGAAAATTATAAAGGTAGTACTGTTGATTTTAGAAACTATGTCAAGAATATTAAAATAAAAATATATAATTATTTTAATACAAAATATGAAATAGATACTTTTATTTGTACGAATTCATCTATATTACTCAATGATTTATTAAAAACATATAATCCAGTTCAATATATTATAGAAGACCATGGAAATTTAATAATCAAAAAAATAAAGGGTCTACAAATAATTCAAAATTACAGTCATCATAAAAATAAAAAATATGATATCATATTACTTACACGGTTTGATATATATTTTATGAAAGAATTTACAAATGACAATTTAAATTTAAATAAATTAAATATTGTTTCTATATTGGAATCAAATAAAGTATGTGATGATAATTTATTTATTTTACCCAATAAATATTTAAAAAATTTTACACAGTTAATTTTTCAGAGTTCATTACATTCCACTGAATCAAATCTTATACATTATTTAAAAAATAAATTTGAAAGACTATTTGAGGTTCATTATATATGTAATGAATATAAACTTGTTCGAGAATTAAGTTTTTTTAAATTAAGATTCTTCGAGAATATTCAATTCATATTAAATGAATATTTATTTAGTGATAATGTTGTTTATAAATCAATTCATAATACATCCGAATTATTCATTCAGAATGATATTATAGAATATCGTAAAAATGATATAAGTATGATACCTTGTCCATTTTCATGGATTGGTTATAAAATAAGTGAAAAAGGGTATTATGATTTATCATTTGAAATTTTAAGTGATAGAGATATTGTAGATTTTCCTTTTATTAAATTACATAATCCAGTTACATATTATAATATACCAAATATTTGTGCGAATGTATGGACACATGTGAATACTATTATTGAAGTAAATGAATGTAATGATCTATTATGTTTTATATTTGATGAATGGAAAGATTATATAAATATTAAATATAAAAATATTGTATGGAACAGAAATAGTATGGTTATCAATAAAATGAATATTGTGGATAATCATGTTTATAAATTAAATAAATTTAATTTTAAAAAGTTAGAGCATAATACATATGAGATTATTAAAGAAAAAACATATTCAACATTACCTTATATATGGTGTGGATATTTAATAAAACCTGAAAATAAACAAATCACTATGAATTTTGATATTTTATTTTTATCAGATGTTCCCAGAGAATCATTTTTTATAAAAACACATGATCCCATTCAATATTATAATGAATGGTTAAATCATTGTAAAAAAGATGAATTTGTATCCATTCAAATTACATTCAATGTTTCTATCAATGAACAACTGATTATATTTATAATGGATGAATATTATGATTCATCTCATTTCATTATCCGTAATATTTCATTCAATTTATAATCAACATATCTTTTGAATAGTATTATAACCATGACATTGTAAACATTCCAAACCTATAAAATGATATTTTGTATTGGAAGATAACTCACAATCATTACAATATATAGAAACAATATGTTCTAGATTTTTTTTATGTATTATTATTTTTGCAGGGTCTCCTCCATTCAATTTCCACTGTATTAAAGAACCGTATATTTTATCATTCTCAATCCATTCAATAAGACACTTTCCATATTTCGTATTGATACTATCTCCAACAGATACCTTAAAATAATCTTCTGGCATAGGTTGATTTTGTATTTCTTTTTTCATTTGATTCCAATAATCTTTCATATTAAATAAAGACTTGCGACATAATGAACATTTATAAATATTATTTTGAATTGCTTTTTCAAAACATTCGATATGAATAATATGTCCACATTGTGTTGAGAATGATTTTTTAATTGAATGATATATAGATTCCAGACAAAATATACAAATCTGATTACGATAGGATATCTTTACACATTGATGATGTTCTTTATCTTTCATTAAAAAACATATATCACATGTTGGACAATGATATATATCTTCTTTATTTCCAATCCGACATAATCCACATAAATCACAGTGTGTAATATTCTTTTTCGTCCATAATTTACATGTATCACAATAATTTACACTAAATAAAATATGACAAGTATTACATTTTTCAGATGGAATCTGTCTTATACCACAATTTTTACATTCAATGGTTTCTATATTTATTATATGATTCTCTGTATTCTCATTATGACATCGATGACAATCATAGTAAGAATTACAACATGCAAAATAAAACTTATAACATTCTTTTTCATAATGTGTGCATTCTATATGAGGGTGTATATTTTCTTTATTATCATCTTTTGTTGGATTCATTATTTCCTGAATTCTTTTTGATTTTTCAGTAGATGATAAATCCGCATTTTGATAAATTTCTTTTATATTTTTTCGAATTTCATTTTTATCCATAGTATTATATAATTCTATCTATTTAAGTTATTTCGGTTTGGGAAACATTCATTTATTTATTGGAGTATTATTCAGATAAGATATTCATTATTTATTTCTAACGCAATTTGTATTTAATTATTATATAGTTGTATATGACCACAACTAAAATTTATAATTATAAATTTCAAGACATTGATGCACGAGATTATATTTATCAACATCGTCATGTTCCCTTACTAAAGTCATTTTATATTGGAGATTCTATTCAGAGTTGTCCAGTATTAGATCAATTCGATATTGGTTCATGTGTTGCAAATGCATCGTATGTATTATTTTATATAGAATCCAAGAAAAAAATAAATGTATCTAGATTACAATTATATTTTTGTTCTCGTGCAGTGGATAATTTAAGTCTCACAGAAGATACGGGTGTAAGTATAAGAGGTTGTATGAATGCAGTTAGGAAATACGGTTTATGTGATGAAAAACGATGGAGTTATAATACATCAAATTTTTCTAAACTTGCTCCCTCAACATCTTTTACTCAAACATATTCTCTGACGAATTTTGTTTATACGTTTATTCCTCAAAATTTACAATCTATTATCAATTGTTTATCGAATGGACATCCTATTATGCTTGGTATATATGTTTATCAAAGTTTTGAAAGTGATAATGCAAATAAATATGGTGTTATTCCAATGCCGAATGTGAATACTGAAAAATCACTTGGAGGTCATGCCATTGTAATCATTGGTTTTGATTCAAGTAAGAAAGTATTTAAGTTTCAGAATTCATGGGGGACGAGTTGGGGAGACAAAGGTTTCGGTTATATTCCATTCGATTACATTTTAAATTCAAATCTTGCAGCGGATTTAGTATCTGTTACATTTAAAGTTTAATTACGATTGAATTACATTATAAAAAATATACATCTTAATGAAATTATATAATTTCTAATGATGTGGTTAAATTGGTATATGATAGGGAACATCTAATTTTCGGAGGGTTTCCATAACCTGAAGTACACCTGGACTTTCAAAAAATGCATTATATTCAGGACTCATTGGATTAACAGGAACTCTTTGATTGATATCCATGATATTCCACTCTTCATCCAATATTTTACAATTTGAAAATAAGTCTTTTAGATTTATACTCTGTAAATTCTTAAATCTTCCCAATAATGATACATCAATGTATTTTTCTGGAAGATATAGTAAGGGTATACTATCTGAGTTAAAGGGTATACAAAATGGTGCTTTCGTACATTGATAAAAATAATATCCAATGCATATCATCTTGCTTTCCATGTACTTTTCTGAATACTTACCCTTTTTATTTACTATATTCGTTCCCATTACTCTCACCATTTTTTCGATATCCATTGATGAAAGAACAGAATAAATATTCATAATACGTTCTATTTCATCTTTCATTTTTATATTATTTAATTCATTTAATTCAATAATATGATTCATTTGATTCTTTTGATTTGTTTGATTATTTGTATATAAATTTTTCATTGTAATAAATCGGTCATCTATATCAATTATATAATTATTTCGATTATCTATATTATCTTGTTTATATTCTTTTTTATATGTTTGTAAAATATATGTAAAATCATTAAATTTTTTATCCATATTTTTTATTACATAATTCATAACTCTTTGCGTCATCATAGTCTCTTTCTTTTTATCATATACATATTCTCGAATAAAAAATATAATGAATGGAATAGTGTATGGAATAGCGTATCCAATTATCCATAGACTATTCGTAATGACTTCATTTGAAAACATATTGAACATTTTTAATTCGTGAATTAAGATGTATGTTAGATTAGATAATATTACTATTTTATAAATCATTTTTTATTTTTATAGAAATTAAAATCATAGATATATTCACTCTTTGAATAAAAGTAAAAATCAACCTCCATATAGATTATTCTTTACACCTAAAAATTCTATAATACAACTTAAATACAACTTAAATACAACTTAAAGAATGATGCACCATATGAACGATTTTAAATATAATTCATATAAAGGGTTAAAAATAAATAAGATGCAAATGAATATGGATAAATAAAAATGAAAGATAAGAATTATTTTGAACCATTATGAAATCATTTTATAAAAGTAGGAAGAGGAGGAAGAACAGGAGAAGGAGTTAAAGAAGAATCACGAGGAGGATCAATATATAAAGTAAAAGTTTTAACCATACCGTAAGTATCAGGGGTATTTCGACTAAGAGAAGAGAGAGTATCAACTAATTCTCCAATAGATATACCATTTTGGAATCCAATAGCGAAAGGTTTATGTGATATAGAGTTATTGATAAAAGCTTCCGAATCAGAGTTTTCAATTCTTTGTTGAACAATCGGAAGTAAACCATAAATAGTAGTTGGTTCAATTTCATTATTTAAATATACTTTAATATCACTTAAATACATATAAGAGTTAAGGTAACTCGGATTATTTGTAGCGAATATCAAATCCGGAAATACCTCTTCTGAAATTTTTGAAGCGACTAATAACTCTTCATTATATATATTTACATTTATATTTGGATCAATACGCTTAAATAAAGATGCTTGAATAGCGAGAATCGTCGATTTACCACTAGGCATTTATATATATATAATATATTATTTTAACTATATCCCTTAATAAAATTCAAAAAAAATAAAATTCACTTGGAGTGTTCCAATATATACATAGTTATTTTAGATGTTATGAGACCTCAAGACCTTTTCAGAATATCACATTATTTTGATATACTTCTTTATGTTATGTATGATTGTAGTATGAAGTACATGGGTCTCAAAAATGTTCTAGAGAAAATTATTAGAGGATTCTTTACTTCAGGACGAATCTGATATGGAGACATTATTGAACTTTATGAGTACCAAATAAAAGAGGACGTTTTGAGTGCGGATGGAATTTATAGTGGAATTACAAAAATCATTATGGATTTTACACAACCTGAAATAAGAAGTGTGCAGTTTCTATTTTAGAGAACTCTAAGAATAAAACCTTTCTTTTTTTGAAGAAAAGAAATCAATAATGATATTTGTCTTTTTATACGTTTATTATGGATACGATCATATTATATTATTCTTATAAAAATTAATGAAGAAGAGTTATTGAATAAGAAAAAAAATAAAGAAATATTCAAAAATACATTCGATAAATATAATATTCATTATTTTTATTTTTCAATATGTTCAAATATATTTATGAATATATATTATAAATGTCAGTTGACAAAGAGCTTATAGATTTTTTTACAAATCCAAATTCATTTGTATTTGATTCCGTAAGTTTATCTCCATACCAAGCATCTTATTATGGAAATTCAGAAAGTAATACGAAAATAGAAACTTTTATAGGAACTGCTAAAGGAGGACGTCGTGGCCAGGATCTTAATGCATTTATAACTTCAACATCAACTATTAGACCCATACCCACCCCAAAATCACAAAATGAATTATCTTTACCTGAACCTACTCTATTGACAAATTCATTAATGAATATTATTTTAGATGATGAGTACAAATCATCTCTTTCATGGATTCTTAACTTTGAAAGTGAAACTGGACGTTTTCCTCCTTATGCTAAGTATATTGTAAACCTCACAAGTGGAAGTGGAATTTACATTAATAAAAAAGGTGTTGTTGTTATGGATGTCACACCGGATTTAATCTATTTTTATATTAAATTCATTTAGACAGAATATGAAAGTGGGAATGAAAGTGATTCATCTTTTTATACCTCCAAATAAAAGGAGATACTGTAAAAATAAGTAAAAATAAAGATAATTATATCTAGATTATATATAATTATCAAATAGGAAAGTATCCTTATGAATATCAACAAAAATTAAAAGTGGATGGAAAAGAAAAAAAAGAATCATCAACCCTTTAAAAAATTATAATACTACTTATAGAATTATATACTATATGCATAATGTAAACATTATTCATAAATAAGAATCTGATAAAAAAATTGAAACAAAAAAATTGAATATAGATGAGGTATAATAGAATGATAGTTTAAGGGTATATAATAGATTGGTAGATATAAAATGCTGGAATATTTTAAAGTTAATAATGGTTGTACTGAATTAATATTTGGAATGGAATTTAATCAACCCATTGATATGTTAGGTGGACCAAATCTAAGAACATTGAGATTTAGAGGAGAATTTAATCAATCCACTGATAGGTTAGGTGGACCAAATCTAACAACATTGAGATTTAGAGGAGAATTTAATCAATCCACTGATAGGTTAGGTGGACCAAATCTAACAACATTGAGATTTGGAGAAGAATTTAATCAACCCATTGATATGTTAGGTGGATTACTGAATCTAGAAAGAATTACATTTCAACCCATTGATATGTTAGGTGGACCAAATCCAACAACAATTACATTGGGAGATGATTTCAGAAATTCCATTGGTATGTTAGGTGGATAACCGAATCTAAAAACAATTACATTTATATATATAGTTATTTTTGAGAGATAAAGAAGTTAACCCTTTACCTGAATAATATATAAAATCGTGCACATGATGCATGATTCTTTAAGTAGTATTATAAACTGTTTATGTAAAGGGTTAAAAGACCCCTTCAGAATATCACATTATTTTGATATACTATACTTCAAGACAAATCTGATAAAAAATTGAAACATAAAAAAATAAAATATAGATGAGTTATAATAGAATGATAGTTCAGGGATATATAATAGATTGGTAGATATAAAATGATGAAATCTTTTATACAAACCGCAGCGGAGAATACTCCATTGAATAGTATGGATGAACTCATAGCATATATACAACAATATGGGTTAAACGAAAATTTAATTTTGGATATAATAAAATATAAAGAATTATCATTCCAAAATACTGATCAGATTCTTTTTTTTATTGAAAATCATATTTGTTTGACAACATTCAAATTTTGGAATCACTTTAATGAACGGATTGATGTGTTAGTGTTAGCTGAATTACCGAATCTAACAACATTAGAATTTGGTAGTAGTTTTAATCAATCCATTGATGTATTAAGAGGATTAGAGAATTTGACAACATTGAAATTTGGAGATCGTTTTAATCAACCCATTGGTGCATTGTCAAAATTAAAAAGTTTGACAACATTAATATTTGAAAGAGAATTTAATCAACAGATTGATACACTCATTTCGTTAATAAATTTGACAGAATTAGAATTTGGAGATGATTTTAATCAATCCATTGCATCATTAGCAGGATTAACAAAACTAAGAACAATTATATTTGGAGATGATTTTAATCAATCCATTGAATCTTTAGCTGAATTACTGAGTCTAACAACAATTACATTTGGATTTTGTTTCAATAAATCTATTGGCGTGTTAGCTGAATTACTGAATCTAACAACAATTACATTTGGAAACCGTTTTAATAAATCCATTGACGTGTTAGCTGGATTACCGAATCTAGAAAAAATTACATTTGGAAACCGTTTTAATAAACCCATTGACGTGTTAGTTGGATTACTGAATCTAACAACAATTACATTGGGAGATGATTTTAATCAATCCATTGAATCTTTAGCTGGATTAAAAAATCTAACAACAATTACATTGGGAGATGATTTTAATCAATCCATTGAATCTTTAGCTGGATTAAAAAATCTAACAAAAATTACATTTGGAAACCGTTTTAATAAATCCATTGACGTGTTAGCTGGATTACCGAATCTAAAAGAAATTACATTGGGAGATGATTTTAATCAATCCATTAGTGTGTTAGCTGGATTACCGAATCTAACAACATTGATATTTGGAATCCGTTTTAATCAATCCATTGAATCTTTAGCTGGATTACTGAATCTAGAAACAATTGCATTTGGAGCATGTTTTAATCAATCCATTGAACCATTGGAAAAATTAAAGAATTTAACATCATTGAAGTTTAGTAATCATTTTAATCAATCCATTGATGCACTCTTTGGATTAGAAAATCTAACAACATTGAATTTTGGAGGAGATTTTAATCAACCCATTGATGCACTCGTTCGATTAATAAATCTAACAACAATCACATTTGGATTTCATTTTAATCAATCTATTTATGCACTCGCTCAATTACCGAATCTAAGAACATTGAGATTTGGAGGAGAATTTGATAAACGAATTGATGCATTGGATAGATTAAAGAATCTACAAATATTGGAATTTGGACTTTATTTCAATCAATCCATTGCATCATTATCTGGATTAAAAAATCTAAAAAAATTGAAATTTGGAGAATATTTTAATCAACCCATTGCATCATTAGCAGGATTAACAAAACTAACATCAATTCGATTTGGATTTCGTTTTAATCAATCCATTGCATCATTAGCAGGATTAACAAGTTTAGAACATTTAACATTTAATGGTGATTTTAATCAATCCATTGCATCATTAGCAGGATTAACAAATCTAATAACATTGTATTTTGGAAAACGTTTTAATCAATCCATTGCATCATTAGCAGGATTAACAAGTCTAATAGCATTAACATTTGAAGGTGATTTTAATCAACCGATTGATGCACTTGTTCGATTAACAAATTTGGAAATATTGGAATTTGGAAGAGATTTTAATCAATCCACTGATGCACTCCTTGCTCGATTAACAAGTTTGAGAAAATTTAACATTTGGAAAACGTTATGATACATTCATTCATGCATCGATTGGATAAACACATCTTTGAATAACCTCAAAGATACCATAAAAATCTAACAAAATTAATATTTTGAGGTTATTTTCATTAATCCTTAACATTATTATTTATAATAAAGAATCATACACCATGTGCACTATGTAAATATTATTCATGTAAAGGATTGAATTCATAGAAAACAACATTGTAAAAAGTCAAATAAAAATTGAAACTAAAAAAATAAAATATAGATAAGCTATAATAGAATGATAGTTAGATATATAAAATGATGAAATCTTTATTACAAATTGCAGCGGAGAGTTCTCCATTGAATAGTATAGATGAAATCATAGAATATATACAACAATATGGGTTAGACGAAAATTCAATTTTTGAGATAATAAAATATAAAGAATTATCATTTGAAAATACTGACCAGGTTCGTTTTTTTATTGATAATAATTTTCATATAAAAACATTGCATTTTGGAAGACGTTTTGATGAATCGATTGCATCATTAGCAGGATTAAATAGTCTAATCACATTAGAATTTGGAGATTATTTTAATCAATCGATTGCATCATTAGCGGGATTAACAAGTTTAGAAAATTTAACATTGGGGTGTTCATTTAATCAACGGATACATACGGGTCTATTCACAGAATTAAAAAGTTTGACAACATTATGGATCGGAGGTGAATTTAATGAACCGATTGATGCATTCGTAGAATTGATAAGTTTGAGAGAGTTATGGTTTGGACGATATTTTGATCAACAGATTGGTCCATTATCAGGGTTAACAAGTTTAGAATTCTTAGAATTGGGGAGAGATTTTAATCAATCTGTTGATGCATTAAGTGAATTAACGAATCTAAAAACATTAATATTTGGCAATTATTTTAATCAATTGATTGCATCATTAGCTGGATTAATAAGTTTGGAATATTTAACATTTGGATATTTCTTTAATCAATCCATTGAATCATTAGCCGGATTAAATAAATTGAGAACATTAAGATTTGGATCACATTTTAATAAACCCATTAATGCATTAAGTGGATTAGACAAATTGGAAGAATTAGAATTCGGATTTTCTTTTAATCAATCCGTTGAATCATTAGCAGGATTAAATAGTCTAATCACATTAGAACTTGGATATGATTTTAATAAATCAATTGCATCATTAGCGGGATTAGCGAGTTTAGAAAATTTAACATTGGGATCGGCATTTAATAAACCCATTGCATCATTAGTAGGATTAGAAAATCTAACAATATTAATACTTGGAGATCGTTTTAATCAATCCATTGCATCATTAGCAGAATTGAAACGTTTGACAACATTAGTATTTGGAGAGGATTTTGATCAACCCATTGAATCATTAGCAGAGTTAATAGATTTGGAAACATTAATATTTGGAAGACATTTTGATAAACCCATTAATGCATTATCAGGATTAGGAAAATTGACAGAATTAAAATTTGGAGATTCTTTTTATCAATCCATTGATGCATGTTTCAATTTGAAAAGTTTAAGAAAGTTAGAATTTGGACATTATTTTTATTCATCCTACACTGATATATTGAAAGCAGAATTACCAGATTTGAAAATACATTATCGTTAACTCTTTCAATGAATAATATTCGAAATAGTCCACATGATATAATTCATTAACCCTTTAAAATTATAATACTATAGAATTATATACTATATGCATAATGTAAACATTATTCATAAACAAGAATATATATGATAAAAAATTGAAATTAAAAAATGAAATAGATTAGGTATAATAGAATGATAGTTCGGATAGAATAGATATAAAAATGATGAAATCTTTAGCACAAATCGCAGCGGAGAGTTCTCCATTGAATAGTATAGATGAAATCATATCATATATACAACAATATGGGTTAGATGAAAATTCAATTTTGGAGATAATAAAATATAAAGAATTATCATTTCAAAATATTGATCAGATTCTTTTTTTTATTGAAAATGATATTTGTTTGACAACATTAAAATTTGACTACTACTTTGATGAACGGATTGATGTGTCAGTGTTATCTAGATTACCGAATCTAACAACATTAGAATTTGGTAGTAGATTTAATCGACCGATTGATGCACTTACTCAGTTAGAAAAAATGACAACATTCGAATGTTTGATAACATTCTGTCTCAATCTCGGAGGTAGATTGAATCGACCCATTGATGTTCAGATGAATAAACCATTTGAAAATCTAATAATATTAAAATTTGGAAATGGTTTTAATCAATCCATTGCATCATTAGTAGTATTAATAAATCTAGAAGTACTCGAATTTGGAATAAGTTTTAATCAATCCATTGCATCATTAGCAGAATTAAAAAACTTGAGAACATTGAAACTTGGAGAAAGTTTTAATGAACAGATTGGTGCACTCAGTAACTTAGAAAAAATGACAACATTAGAATTTGGTCATCAATTTAATCAACCGATTGGTGCATTAGCAACATTAATAAATCTAAGAATACTAAAATTTGGAAATAGTTTTAATGAACGGATTGGTGCATTAGCAGCATTAGTAAATCTAAGAACACTCGAATTCAATGGCAATTTTAATCAATCCATTGCATCATTAGCAGGATTGAAAAATCTAAAAATATTGAAATTTGGAATAAGTTTTAATCAATCCATTAATGCATTAGGAGAATTAAAGAATTTGACAATATTGGAATTTGGATTAAATTTTAATGAACGGATTGATGTAGTCAGTCAATTAACAAAACTAAAAATATTAATATTTGGAAGAGAATTTAATCAATCGATTGATGCACTCATTGAGTTAAAAAATTTGACAACATTGGAATTTGGAAGAGAAATGAGTCAATCAATCGGAAGAGAAACGAATCAATCGATTAATGTATTAGTGAGATTAGAAAGTTTAAGAGAATTAAAAATTGAACATTTTTTTAATGAACGGATTGATAGATTGAAAGAATTACCAAATTTGAAAATAAGTTATCACTAGATAAATAATTAACCCTTTAGCATAAAATAAAAATCAAGTGGTTTAGATATCATTATTCGAGTCGTATTATAAAGTGTTTATGTTAACTTTTTAGATGAATAATATTGAATAAGATTACTGCGTAAGAATATTTTATACTACTTAACCCTTTATGTGAATAATATCTAAAATGGTGGATGATTCTTTAAGTAGTATTATAAGTAGTATTATAAGTAGTATTATAAGTAGTATAATAAGTAGTATTATAAAATGTTTATGTAAAGGGGTAAAGAATTACCCTCATTGGGGTTAATTTTAAATATTATTGAGGTAAAAGGTTAAAAGAGATAATGATAAATATATATCATGGAAGTGATGTTCAAGGATTTTTGAAAGGAGAGAAAACACATTCTCCATTTGATGTTCAAAAATTTAGAGATACTTCAAACAGAATAAAAACATATCAAAAAATATTTTTTATAATCTTAACCCTTTACCTGAATAATATTTAAAATCGTGCGCATGGTGTATGATTCTTTAAGTAGTATTATAAAATGTTTATGTAAAGGGTTAATAGTTTTTTTAATAACTAGTGAATTTTATTTTATGATTAGAAATATAATTAAATACGGTATTTATTTAATTGTATTAATTTATATCATTAGAATAATAAACCCAACTATATCAGATAATATTAAAAATTTTATAAATACAATACTTAACTCTGACGAGAATTTAATTATTGGTAATATTTCTAGTTTAATTAAAATTATTAAAAATTTTTTTAAAATAGATAAATTAAAAATGTTTGATAATTTATTTGACGATGAAACAAAATTGAATAATATATTTAATGATGAAACAAAATTGAATAATATATTTAATGATGAAACAAACTTGAATAATATATTTAATGATAATAAAGTTATTAATTCATCTAATGATAATAATTAATCAAATATAAATATTAATCCAAATTATATTTTCTATATAGATAATATAATAAATGATTATATTTGTTTTCATATTATTATTATTATTATTATTAATTAATTACATGGAGTGTTTTGAATTTGAAAATTATTTGAATTATAAATCAAATATAATACATATATGGCAAGGAGAAAGAAATGATAATGCATTACAATTTATGTATAAACCTATTATATTATCCTGTTTTAAATATTTAAAATATTCAAATAATGATTATATAATAGATTATAGAATTAATTACAATAATTTTAATGAAATAAAACCTAATGAAATATTAATTTGGGTTGGTTGTGAAAATATACCAAATTTTGATTTACTTAGAAATAGAGGAATATATTGTATATATTATAATACTGAACCAAACATTGACAAATTTAATAGTAATGAAATATGGACTTATTCTAAATATTTATTTAATAGTTATAATAAATATGAAAATACACAAATTATAAAATTTATTCCAATAATTTGTGAAGAAAATGTTCCAAATGTTTCATATATTAATTTAATCAATAATAATATAAAATTAACCTTTATTGGTTTATTAGCTTATAGAGGTGATAAAAAAAATATTCTTTTTCAAAATTCATTTATAAAAAATAATTTAGAAGAAGTTTATAATTTATGGAATGATACTGATTTTAATAACTATATAAGTAATAAACCAAATATATATCTTAATTTAACAAAAAAAAATACTCATGCATTACCAAGTGTTAGAATTAATAAATTATTGAGTCATAAATGCATAATTATTTCTGAACATACAAATGATATCGATGAAGAATATTATAAAGGACTAATTTATTTTTGTAATATTCATGAAATAGAAAATGTATATAGAAAACTAATTAATAAAACAAATATAGAACTTCAACAAGAAGCTGACAAAATATATGAAAAATTTTATAATAAATTTTATTATAAAAATGCAATTGATTTAATTATTCAAAAATAAATAAAATTTATTTATATAATCTTTTCAAAATAATAAATATATCCATAATTTTTAAATCTATTTAATCCACCATCATCAATTTCAGATACATCATTATCATTAAATAAATATTGAATAAGTTTTTAACCCTTTACCTGAATAATATCCAAAATCAACCGCCATGAGGGATATTGTTTAAGTAGTATTATAAACTGTTTATGTAAAGGGTTAAAAAAGAATTTGTATAAAGAATTTGTATAAAGAATTTGTATAATGTAAAAAATAAAATATAATTAATAATTAAAATGAAAACAATTAAAGGTAAAATTAAAATAGAAAATAATATATATAAATATAAATTATTTGATATTCATGAATTGATTGAAACTATAAAAAATCATAATAAATTGGCATTATCACTTGAAGAATGTATAGGAATAATAAGACAATATAATAAAAATTTTAAATTATTAAGTATAATATCGGAGGATATTTGTTATCATCCACGTAAAGTTTTATATTTTATGATATATAAAGGTAATAAAGTAATTGGAACAAGTAGACTAATATTTAAAGAAAAATCAAAGACTGGTTATATCAATATGGTTATTACTAATACAAAATATAGAAATAAAAAAATATGTCAAATAAATTTAAGAAAACTGATTGAATTAACAAAATTAGACATATATGAATTAGAAGTTGATATCGATAATATACCAGCAATAAAATGTTATGAAACGATTGGATTCAAAGCAATAAAAACAATAAAAAATGAATATATCTTAATGAGATTAAAAAATAAAAAATTGTAAAAGAATAAATTAGATTAAGAGATTAAATAAGATTACTGCGTAAAAATATTTCATTTAATATATATCAAAAAAATATAATTGTAAAACAAAATAAGTATTTTGAGAAACAAAGGGATGAAAAAAAATAATACGCAACTGCGGACTAAGG
>Ga0136644_10001992_pt1 | contig 15846 bp, 15 predicted proteins | sample C_130820_EF_Meta_FD_94780 | JGI IMG/M metagenome (GOLD analysis project Ga0136644, IMG submission 94780) | Freshwater microbial communities from Lake Croche, Canada to study carbon cycling - C_130820_EF_MetaG (v2) (version 2) | ecosystem: Environmental > Aquatic > Freshwater > Lake | place... | reverse complement strand
TCATTTCCAAATAATTTGGAATAGTTTTAAAATTCTGTTTGAAGGAATTTGTATTTTTAATAGCTGTAAAATGTCCATGAAATCCACCTAGTATTGAGTAGGATTTTGTAAGATCTATGAAATTAGAAAGTTTCCCGTAAATAAGATCACAGTCTCCCCATCCTACAAAGTCTTGTTCTGTGATATTGTATTGTGTAAGTATAGTATCAAATAGGATTGGATAGACAATCTTATAATCAACCAATTTATAGGCACATTTGATTAAATCAGCAGGAGATACTACCATGTTATAGGTTTTATGAATGAATTCACTGGCCTTTTGCCTTATGTCATTAAATGATAGGTTGATTTTAATTAAATTTTCTGGGATCGTATAGGAACTTATATCAATATCGGTTAGTAAAAATACGGTAAGAATATCTGTATTATTTCCTAGAGAGTCAAGATAGAGTTGAAAATAGTTTGGTAGAGAACCGTAATAGGGTATAAATAGATAGATTCTTGGTTTTTGATACGGAACCACCGCCGACGGTGTATCTACTATACACTGTATATAGGTATCAGGGGAATACCAGCCATTTTTCTTGAGATCAAAAATATCTAAAATCGTTTTAAATACATATTCATACTGATGAGCGACTTTGTACATATCATACAGATCAGTTGCTCTTTTACGAATATAGGTTCTATTAAATTTCCCATCTAGAGCCATTTGGATCCCATGCCTATAATCCGCCAACGTATGGCATCGTAGTCCAGTCTTCCCTTGTTCTACAGTCTCTGTCATTCCACCCCAGTCACTAGAGATGACAGGTGTTCCACACAGTTGTGTCTCCACAGGAGCACATCCAAATGGTTCAAAATATTTTGTTGGACTTAGCACAGCAACACAGGATCCCAGAAATTCGGATCGTTCGGTTCCATGAATTGGCGGCTTGTACACAATATTCGGTTGTGTCAAGAAAGGGGCTGGATTTCCTGAACCACATAGGACAAATTCCACAGAAGGAAAATGCTTTGCCAATTCTGTAATTAATCTACATCCCTTTTCATTCCCAATTCGTCCCAAAAATCCGACTCGGTTTGGCTTCGGTTGTAGGGAAAGAGTATATTCGCTAGTATTAAAAGAATGAGGAATTACAAACCAATAATTCTGAGGAACCTTTTGTTGGGTTCCAATTGTATGAGACATCCAAGCATAGGATTCAAAAATACGAAAATCTGCATGAGAATTAGAATACCCTATCCCAGTCTCAATTAAAACATATTTCATATCTTTGACAGCATCATTATGTATTCTACAGAGTGGCATACATACAATATCTGTTTTTTTACTACGATACTCTTCTTGTAACTTAGAACGAAGACGTGCATTAAATTCTTTCACAAGAGGTGTTGACCAATTAGAAAAATAGACTGGGGCCAATGTAGGATCTTCATGTTTTGCCTTTGCCTGTTCATAGGTCAGTGTAGGCTCTAGGAACAGAACTGACTGAATACGTAGTTCAATCCATTCGGCTTTTGTCATAAGTTGGATATCCTTTGATGCGCCTGATTCAGATGTTTCTACGCCATAATGATAGACTTCAAATCCACGGGATCGCATCATAGGAGAAAACCGTTGTACTTTTCCCGTAAAGGCATCGTGACTGAATTCATCGCGCGTAATTGTATAAGGAATTGCTGGTAGATGAAGTCTAATACCATTAGGATTCATATACTAAGTTGTGTGAGGGTATGTTTAGGTAGAAAAATATATAATATTATTCCATTTCATTCTGTAACGGCAAGGGAATGCGCGGATAGTTTGCATAGTCTCCCTTTTCAGCAATCATCTTACGAAATCCTATTTCAAACTCCTTTATAGAAGAATAAAAATTCGCTCCTCCCATAAATGCGACCGGTCTTCGTTGTTTGATATATGCAATAGCCTCATCTGTTGTGCATCTATACTTACTAATTAAATACATGGCAACGACTGCCGCCGATCGCTGCATTCCTGCAAAACAGTGAACGAGAACACGATTTCCTTCAGTACGCTCCTTTGTAAGTTTATACACAATTTCCCAAGACCAATGCTGTAAATTGCGAAGCTCCTCTTTCTGTAAATTGTCATCTACAGGGACTCTGTACATACGATACGTAGCTCCATAAAGAAATGGTAAATCTTTTGTACAATTAAATACAGCATTAATTTGATTCGCTTGAAGCCATGATCTATCTTGACTTGCAATTCGATTTCCAAGCCAGAGTCCTGGAAGTATCTCGTGTGCGGGGGTAGACTGCATACGAGTACAAAGTTCCTGGACACAATAGACAAAAAAATTGGTAAGTCTTTTTCGCATACACATCTCTGTCTATCTTCTCTTTACATGCTTACAAAACACCTATACCGATTTGAGGAAGTGCGAGCGGCCTTCTTATATACATTAAAACAAGGGCGCTTACAAGAAGCACAGTTCTGGTTGAATGAATTGGAAGAGTCCATGTATGGTGGTGAGGCACGTCGTCTTCTCTTTCTTTCTTGGGTTATGCGGATAGGAGTGCGAAATCTTAGCTGGTTGGATGCATGGGCTTCTGAGTCCGAGACACGAGAAGGGCGTTGGCGACTCTGTTGGCAGCTTATACGTTGTAGAGAATATGATAGTTCTATTTGGTTACTGATGTGGTCTGTAGTTCTTGCTTCAGATACTCTGCTGGTTAAAAGACAAGATCCAGGGCGACTCTTTAGTGAATGGCTTTCCATGTATAAAAAAGATGATGAAGAATTTTGGCAACCACTTGTGGATGCTTCTGAAGATACACGAATTGATAGAATCTTAGTAGCTCTTCAAACAAATATGAATAAGTATGATCTCTTTGCAAAAGCTGCTGGACTAACAGTAGTCTATGCAGCGAAACGTCTAGGAGGCAATCTATGTTGGCCAACCATTGTACCGATACAGGAAACTCCTGCGCCTCTTGCCGAAACTACTCTACGCAATGGACGTCTATACACTATTCCCCACGATTGTCTTTATGGGATGACTGTTAGAGGATGTGGTATAGATACAATTAATGAGCTCCGCTGTCTTGGAGAAAAGGAATTTGCACAATCAGCCTATTGGCGAACAAAATGGCCTTCTGAACAAACAGATGATGCAATTGAACTATTCTGGGACACCTACTTTCCATGGACTACCTGTGATCATCCTGACGAATGGTCTCTTGTAGAACAACAGAAGTCTCATGGATTTGGTACCGCACGTGCAGGACCTTGCATCCCCAGGTCCGAGGGTGCAGGACCCTTGCAACGGTGGTGGTCTAATTGGATTCCCAAAGACCATCTCTTTCTATGGGGAGCTGTTCATTGGAATCTAGAGTCATGGATTCAAAGCCAGCGGACAAACAATAGTATTCTTGATACACTCCTAGGATTCTATACAAAGTTTCAGTCTCCATGTAGCATACCGATTTATCCAATCCAAAAGGAATATATATTACTCTAATGTACATTATATAAATTAAATAAATGGTTTGGGACAATCACTCGTATATCTCCAGAAGCCAATTGCACTACAATATGGTTTGACAATCCTTGTTGTATATTTTGCTGTTGCTGAATAATTTGCTGAGCTTCTTGTACAGCAGCCATACGCTCTGAGACATTTGGAAGAACTAATGCTCTTGGAACTTCAGAAATATGTGCTTCCATATATTCTTTTTTAAATTTATTGTATTCTTCATAATTAGTAAGGAGTAATTTTGTTTTTTTATAAATTTTATTAAATGCTATAGTTTCTTCATGACCAAGATCATTTAAACCATGTACTATAGTAAGTTTATAGTATTCTTCAAATAATAGTATCCATTGTTTTACATATGATGATGTAGAATATTTTTTAATAGTCCAATTCAATACTTTTAAACTAGGACGTATATGAGCTTGTACCATATTATGATATTCGTATTGTTCCTCAACAAATTCCTGTAAATATTCTATAGTATCTTCCGAAGATGGATTTTTCACTAAATCATGCAATGCTGTAAGTTTTAAAGGGACTTGATATTGCAATTGAAATTGTTTTAAATCCCAACGTAAGGCCCTATATGCTTCAAATGTCCATGATCCATATCCTTTTTGACGAAGATTCTGTAAGATTTTAATTCGCTGACATTCTGTAAATTCTATATTTGTCAATGGATTTTTAGGATGCTTTGGTTCTGGAAAGAGCCATTCTGAATACATGAGCTCCGTTTCAATACGTTTTTTCAAACAAGATGCTTCAAATATATACATCCCCCGCCTATTTACATCAAAGACATGTACTGGATTTTCAGGTTCCTGTAATGTTACCGGATCTTCTGTATTTAATTTTCGGTCTTTGTATTTATTGTACAACCAATGATTCAGTAGTTTTTTAAAAGCTATCTTATATTTCTGTTCCATGATAAACCAATGTGTAAGTGATAGTATTTCACATTCAAAGAATGGGCGTTTTAGAAGTGTACACATTATAAAATACTCTTTTTGTTTTTCTGATAGGTACAATTGACGACCCTTAAATGTTGAAGGGCACGAACAAAAGTGGATTAGAGCTGTAATAGGAATATTGGCTGCTTTACTTAATAAACATGGAAATAACCGATCAACAGAGGGCAATCTATAATTTGCCATAGACTCCCTGTTCCTCTTAAAGATTTCCTCATCGTTTCTAGCCTTTTCAAGGCGTAGCTTTTCAGCTTCTTGTTTTGCATTCTCCTCTTTTTCTTTACGGATTTGTTCACGTTGTCGCCATTTATGACGTTCAAGCGGAGTAAGTGAACTAAATGGTCTTGTATTAAATATATTTTGTGGAATTATCAGTTGAGTATTAGGGGTTTTATGCAATGATGAATAGTTAAAAATGATGCGTGGATGATTCATATCGTATATAATAAACGTATCTAAAAAATATAGGACAATTTTTTTAGACCTTTACTGTGTAATCTCATTACTGCTCCAATACAAAGAGTTCCAAGCGTTCAGAACTGTAGGTCCCAACTACCGATCCGGTAGAATCATATACAATCCCAGTTGCTTCGTCACACCAAAGAGGTGTAGGTTGTTCCCCAATACATTCTAGCCGTGTAAGACTTTGTATAGTAAGCGGGAGAGTAGGTATTTGAGTTACGGTTTGATGTTTTAAACAACGTCCTGTACCAAGAATACAAGGTATTCTACAACGTTCTATAAGCGTAGAATGTTGTAGAAGAACCGGGCAAGAATCAGGTAAGTCATTATCATGAAGAATTTGTAATGATACTTGATTTTTAGGATCTAGTACAATCGCAAGTACTTCTGCCTCAGGTCGTCTAAGTAGTTTTGCAGCATCACGACACACACGTTTTGCTTCTGTTTTTAATGCTGCTTGAAATGTATCAAAGAGTGAAGAAGGGATTTTTATACTGCAAGGCATAGGCGTACTCTTTTCTGCGGTGTTTGTCATTCTTCAAATTTATTTACTAAGAAAAAAGTGTTCTATGGAACAACCTAGTCTTTCAAGAGATGTATGGGGGCCACGGTTTTGGAAACTTCTTCATACCCTTGCGGAATGCAGTGGAACTCAACCCGGTCTTATACTACAAAATGACGAAGCCGATGCATGGTCTGCAGTATTAAAAGCACAACGGTTTGTCATGCCATGTGATCTTTGCCGAACACACTATAGTAACTGGATTGTAGGTCATAAAATCGCCGATTTACGGTTGCTTGTTGGAGAGGCACGACGTGGTTGGATCCGTTCGTGGCTTTGGGGATGTCATACAAATGTTAATACATCCAATGAAAAAGGATCCCCTGATTTGGAGGATTTGCAATATCTCTATCCAAAACAATCAATGGAAAAAGAGATTCAGAGTCTCTATGCTATGTTTCAGCTTGCTTTAGAGAAACGAAAACTCAAGGTGGAGGATATTGCGCGATGGAAATTAGTTGTATCACGACTTCGTGCTATGTATGGTATTTAGAGATAATAGTCTGGGTGATAGGGAGTATTAGCATCGTCAAAGAAGATGTGCTTATTGACCTTTGGTTTCTTAGGCTCGCAGCAAGGGTTGCTGCTGCTGCCGCTGCTGCTGTTGCTGCTGCTGTTGCTGCTGCTGTTGCTGCCGCCAAAGTTGCTGCAGCCAGCCAAAGAACTCCTTCTAGAAGGAGGGAGAGGTACAACGGGCCAAGCATCCTTTAGAAGTCTTAGTTGAGCGGTGATAGTATCACGTAGATTATAACTAAGATTCTTAGGCGAAACAAGAACGCTTGGCATCATAGGCAAGTCAAACTGAATAGAGGTATAAGGCGACTCATCTGCACGAAGAAGCTCTAGCATTAAATTAATATAGAGTACTAGATCATCCATAGACCTAAGAGTCATTCGGGTGGTCTGAGGACTACCCGTCTTTATCATATAAGATGGAATAGTATGTATTACATTATATTCCATAGATGCATCATCATCTACAGTCTTTACAAGGCTAGGACGGATAAAGATACGCTCATCATCAGTAACATCCTTCAGGTTGGAAATTAAGCAAATATTGATAGGAGTGTACATCTTGGGGCTTCGTGATCTGCTTGGTGACTGAGGGCTGGGCGGCGATCAATTTTTATCCGTTGGTTTCTACCAAGCACATTATTCATCCTTCATCGGCAAGCATACTGTAGGAAGTTGTTCTTCATAACTTTGTTCTGGTAAGAGACGATTGCTGATTCCATACAAGTCATCTAGCCTACCCAGACCACATGCTCGCATGAAAGAATACCATAGATAGGCCGCATATCCTCCCAAAAGCCATGCTACAAAGATTCCTACTGCAGTCTCACAAGACGTAGCAAATCGTAGAATTAGTACTACAATAGCCACTAAACAAAGAACAATCATACTTATCATTGTCTGACTCTTTCTAGCTAGGATCGCACTTGGGGTTGCCTTACTCGTCTGTTGCTTACCATACAGCTTATATGCATTTATAAACAAATAGGTGAAGAAGAATGCCATCATGGTCATCCAATAGGTCGGTACAACATTAATCGCCTGTACAGATTTTCCTGCACTACCCATTGCAAACACTGCGCATTGTTCTGCAGTTGCTGAATCTACAAGCCATTGATTGTCTGGAAAACGTAAGGCCGGTACATTAACAAATAAAAGTTCCAAGAGACCATTTACAAGGAATGCTAGGATAGGAGCTAACAGTGTCATTCCGATAAAAAAGAAGATAAAATTTATATTCCCTTGTGTTGCCCCCAATAAAAGAGATGCTCCACTTAAAATAGCCGGAAGACTACGGAAGCCTTGACTTAATAAATTTCTAGTTCCACATACAAAATCACCTAGCAACGAGGCCATTCTCTAATTGTACTGGGCCAGATCAATTTGGTTTTCCACATACATACAATGGATCCCCATTGGCTGCGCGATCTGCCAAGAGAGGGATACCCAAGAAGTTTATAGAATCACGTCCAAATAAATACAAGTGGATTGTTTGTATTAAAAACCCAATAACTACTCCAAATAAGGCCGATCCAAGAATAATAGGAACTGTTTCACAGGAATAGATAAGTCTCCAGCCAGTATATAATAAGAAGAATAATACGCTAAATGTCAAACAAATAGGAATACGTGATTTCCATTCAGGATCCTTCTTACCAAGTTCTGCCAACTCCGAGCTAAAATTCATAATACTCACGATTGTATATGAAAAAACAGCCGACATGAAAAATATCGGACCACTTGGAAAGGCAGTTACAGATAAGAGTTTCCCAATCGCACTAATTTGATACGGGCTCGGAATTCCTGGAATACATAGATCCGAGGTTGGCTTTGTTGTATTATTCTGGATAAACCCGAATAAAGACCCAAACACACGTTGAGCTAGACCAAATTCCATCATTGCCAGAACAAAAATGCCAAGTGGATAATTTTGTGTTAAGAGTGCAAAGAGAGAACTGCCTAGAAATATAGAATCTGGCATAGATCTCATATAATCATGAAATGCTGGAGACAGTATATCCAGTCGTAGTGACTTAAGCTCTGTAAAATAAGAACTCATAGAGAGCTTCCTTCCTGTTTGAGTATGGGTATTCCGTCGTATTATAAAAAGTTGTGTGATCGTGTGCCGGGTCTTTTATCAAATAGGCGTATTGGAACACAGCCAACCCATTTATGGGTTGATTTTAACTGTATGGTCTATCACTGTTTGCATAGACCAGGTGCAAAACCCTATCAAGGAGAAGAGACACGACTTGCATGGGAAACACAATTCATTCAGTCAGTATGCTCATATCTGAAAAAAGTTGTAAAGCTTGTTGCACCGACCCAACAAGTGTTTGTTGCCGTAGACGGTGTTGTTCCAATGGCTAAAATGAGACAACAACGTCTTCGTAGATTTAAGAGTCACTGGACTGCGGCAGAAGAGCGTCGGATTGGCAAGTCTGCCGATGTTCCAAGATGGGACACCAATGCTATTACACCTGGTACGGCCTTTATGGAACAACTTGCAGTGGCACTCAAAGGTGTTAAGTCTGAAGGAGTCCAGTGGATTGTAAGTGCAGCCGATGAGCCTGGGGAAGGCGAACACAAGGCAATGCAAGCTCTACGAGCCTGTCCATCTCGGTCTAGTCATGTAGTCTATGGCCTAGATGCAGATTTAATTCTTCTAAGTCTTCTACAACCTGTAGAGCAAGTATGGTTGTTTCGGGAGACTGTTGAACTTGGGAAGGTTCAATTTACTCCAGAAGGGGATGAACTGTATTCCTATTTCAGCATTCATACGCTACGAAACTCTCTATGTGCTGGAAAACAGGATGGATATTTGCTGGATTATTGTATGGCCATGTCCTTTGTCGGAAATGACTTTTTGCCTCACGGCCTATCCATCAAGCTGAAAGATGGGGGTCACGATCATTTGCTGAAAATGATAGACGATGTACGGACTGCTGTTGGTCCCTTTATTCAATATGATGGTACTACAATGAGGCATAGCTGGAAACTAGAAGCAGTACAACTTTGTGTAAAATGGCTCGCTGTACGAGAGACTGGATGGATTCAGCAACATTGTACAAAGAAAGTACTTCAACGAAACCAGCATGCGCGTGGTACAACACCTGTGGAACTCGCAGCCGACGAATGGAATAAGACGCCTCTTCGTATTTGTGATGAATTGGCTCTTGTAGGGTCTATGAAACGGGATCATCAGACACAACGACTAGAAGTGACACTTTCAGAGTCTTGGCAAACCATTTACAATGATCGGTATCTTGGAGTCAAATCTGGTTTGAGACCTGACCGACCTTGTAGGGAATTTCTTATTGGCTTAGACTGGATTCTTCAGTACTATACTGGTAAGTCCGTAGATCGCGAGTGGTGTTTTCCTTGGTTTGTACCACCTCTTATGTCCGATGTAGATACTTGGCTGACTAAAGAATGCACTCTTCCAAACTCTTCTCCACCAATTGAGTTTCAGATTCAGCCACAACAGCAACTCGCTCTTGTGTTGCCTCTAGAAAGTTGGTGGTTGATTCGGGATCGGAAGCTACGAGAACTCCCTAGGCAGGCTCCACAACTTTGGCCTTCCTCATTTCAGCTTTTTACAGCGGGTCATACACAGATCTGGGAATGTGAAGCACAAATTCCATTATTTATGCCAGAGCGCTTGCGCCACTATTTAACAGATGCTTCTGTATAACTTACTAGAATGGGTCAGGCTCAGAGCGCAGATCCTCGGCATATCGGAATTTATAAAAAATTACTCGCCATTCAAAATCCTAGTACACGACTCCAAATGATAGATACGCTCCTGGGAGATCCAGCCATTGTATATTCTGCAAAACAAACTGGTGTCTATGCTCATCTTTTACAAGTCGCTGGGGCAATTCGAAATGGTAGGCAAGCGCCGCTGTTACCTGGGGAACCAGGACGGCAAGCACCGCTGTTACCCGGTGAAGCAGTGGCACAAACTAACTATCCGCAAGCTAACCAACAAAGACTTCCAACGAGTCTCCAACAGAATCCTCAGACCTTCCAACAACATCCGCAAGCCAACTATCCGCAAGCTAACCAACTTGTTCCAAGGGGTTCCAACAAGCCAACCAACCAACAAGAATATTACCAACAACTCTCCAAGCCCAAACGAAGTGAAAAGGCACTCCACTTTTTCTCCGCGTGTTTGCGGGTCCTAAACATCCAAGAAGAGGTTGCTTTGACTGACGAAATGCTCAAATCAGCCTACAAAAAAGCAGTCATTCGTGCGCATCCTGACAAACCTGGTGGCTCCAAGGAGGCATTTGATGCAGTGACTCGTGCCTACGCATATTTAATGGACATTTTACAGCTTGTCAAAGGGCGCCAAGGACGAACCGACGAAGCAGTTCCTGAGCTGGATACTGTCCAACAGAACCGAGCCTCTGCAACCTCTGACTGGCAACTTCCAGCGCAACCTGTCAAACTGAATCCTAAAAATCTGAATTTGACTGTATTCAATCAAATGTTTGAACAAACACGAATTCCAGATCCGGACGAAGATGGGTACGGAGATTGGCTGAAAGATGCTGTTGGATCTGGCTCTGGCTCTGGGGCTAAGGGAAGATCCAAACAATTCAGTGAAGATTTTAATCGTGAGGTCTTTAATCGTATGTTTGAAGACGAGGAGCGTTCCTCCTCCAGCCAACAAATTCAGCAATTCCAGTATCCCAAAGAGCTTGCTCTAGCACCATCCTACGGTGTAGAACTTGGACGAGGGAAACCAGCCGACTACACTGCTGCTCCCAATTCCGATCTCCAATTTACAGATCTTCGTGCCGCCTATACAAAAGAAAATACAGTCAGCAACCAAGTACAAGGAGTTCGTGTTGAACATCGTGACTTTAATTCTTATAAAGCTCAAAGAGAGCGCGCTCCAGATACCTACAATTCGTCCGAACTAGCCTCTCTAGCAGCCTACGAGGCCCAACAAAAAGCACAAGAAGAAGCTAGACGTGTAAGAGCTGCACAAGAACAACTTGGCGCGCGAGCCTATTTTGAACGGATGAAACAACTTGTCATTACGGAAAAATAAATACGTAATTATCTATTCTAAAGTAGGTCTAGAGTTAGATGACATCTATCACACCAATCTCTGGAACAGATAGATTGTATGTATGTTCTTCAAAGAACTATCCAGAAGTAACAGAAGATTTGGTACTTACAGGGTGTCATTCCATTCTAGAAGACACTATTACAGAACAACAGAAAGAGGGTACGCTGGATATGTTGGGACGACTCATGGTAACAGACAATAAATACAGAGTTATGGCATTCTTGGATGAACGGTCAACACCGTATTCAGAAGAAGGTATCTTTCCTATTTGGCATCTTGCCCTGGATCATACGGATATAAAAATGAATTATGGCATCTGGGCAAATGGACTTTTAGTAGAAACATGTAGCAAACGCTATTTGAAAGAATTATCTGGCATGACATTACTTGATTAATTGTGGAACGTTTGTACGGCTAGAAATAACCTCTCATTAATCAGATGGACGCCCGTGCAGTCTATGTTTCGGTAGGACTTTTGGTCGCTGCCACTGTGGCTGCGATTGCTATGAATACAAAACATAGAAGTACATTCTCCGACGATAAGCTCTTAGAACGTGGCCTCAATACACCCACTGTTTGGATCTATATAGATGATACACATGTCAATAGTCGTTGGTGGGCTGATTTTGGCGCACGATCTAGTCGTGTCTATAATATGCCATTCTTGAATCTTTGCTATCAAACTATTGTACGGGCATGTGGAACCAAGTATCACGTAGAAGTCATTCATGGTCTTGGTGATGCTGAGCGACGACTTGGTGGCCTACCTTATCCTATGCAGAATAAGAAGCTTCCTTTGCGTGATGAGGAAATGACCTATTTGAAAGTTGCCTTCTTGGAACAATATGGTGGTTTATGGATGACTCCTGCTACCATTTGTGTGCGAGCCTTTCCAGAACTTCCCAAGGATAAAGTCGTATTATTTGGCTCCGATCCTCTTGAAACCTACGCTGGACCTGAAGGAACATTTATTCCCAATCAACATGCGCTCTGGTCGCCTAAGCCTGGTCACCCTTTTTTTGTTCAATGGAAGAGCATTTTGGCAGAACGCATTGAACGACAGCCCGGTGGAAAAGAAATCCGTAGCGATAAGAACTGGGATATCTTATTTGTTGGAACTGGAAAACAAGATGTTGTTGTTATGCCCAATTCTGAATTGACACGTAAGAAAGGTGGGCGTAAAATAGAACTAGAAGATCTATTGGCCGCTGGGACAGATGGGGACATCCCATTTGTTGTCCAACCTGAAACGATTTATGTTCCCTTTCCATGGCCCGAGCTTTTACGACGACGCATGTACGGATGGTTTTTACGTTTGAGTGAAACTCAGGTGATGGAGTCTGACCTAGCTGTGACACATTTGTTCAGGTTAGGAGGAATTTAGGACTCCTAACCGCAGGGCAGCATAGCAAGATCAGGTTAGGAGGGATCTAAGAGAAGTCCAACTTGATCGCTTCGCGCAATGTATTATATGCACGTTCAATTGTATAGAAAATTGCTTTTTGTTTATTTCGTGTTGTTTCCTGAATTGTAAGTACATATGCATGAGGTAGCAGTATATGTCGTAGTATAGTAATCCAACGCAGCTCCGTTGTATAGTCTAGAAATTTTCTAGCTTTACAAGGAATATAATAAGGCTCTAGCAATGCTACTGCTTCTGCAGAGTTTGTAAGATCCATATCCTGCTTTTGAAATGTAGCAGGAAATTCTCTTGGAAGTCGTAGCAACGCTAATACTTCCAATACGGTGGTCCAAGGTGGTTGGGTACGAAATAATGGGTGTGAATCCATTTACTACTCTATATATTTGATACTATACATATAGAATACAAATATCATCAATTTTTTATTCTTTAAAAAGCCCTGCATCTTGGGAACATGATAAGAGATCCAAAAAACTACAACGGCTTTGAGCATGATAGGCCCAACCTGTTACTAGAAATTTATACAAACGCTCTTGTGCCTCCGATGATAGTACAAAATATAGATCTGCAGTTTGTTGAACAGAATGAAGAATATCTTCAAAACTCATTCCATTTTGCCATAAGATCCCCATCATTTCATAGAGTTTAGTTGGACTATAATAACAGATTGCCTTTACAAGAGGAAGTATTTTATCATAGTCATGCGTACTACAAATATCTTTTGCATCTTGTACTGTAGGGTCAGTTGGTGCAATCCATTGTAATACAGTTGCCATTCGGTTAAATTCAGCTACGGAAGATAAAGATGCTGCGCAGAGCCAATTCCTTACTCCTTCATCTTGAATAGAGTAATCTAAACGTGATAAAAGTGTATCTATATGAATCATAATAGGAATTGGATTGAATCGTACTGGCTGGCAACGACTTTGAAGTGCATGAATTAAACAATCAGATTGATTTCCAATAAATAGAAAACAGGTTAAATGTGCATATTGTTCCATTGGTCGTCTAAGTGCTTGTTGGCTTACTTCTGGAACTGTATCGGTATCATCTAGAAGTACCCATCGAATCACACCTTGTTTTTTTGGAAACCCTCGCGTAAAGTCTGCTAGCTTTGCTCGTACCGTATGAATTCCACGATCTTGATCTGCAGTTAAGAACAAAAAATAATCTGGATCACGTGGTTCAATTCCATGATACCTAGCATAGGAATCAAAAAAATCAAATGCAAGTGTTGTTTTTCCTAGACCATGAAATCCATAAAAAAACATATGGACTGGTTTATGAATAGCTTGCTCACATATTGCAACAGACTCTTCTTGTCCTAAAATATTTGTTTCCATTCTTATAATGTAGTCTGTTCTGAGGCTTTAAGGGGGGTGCTATATAATATGTGAATATTGGTCTAAAGTTAAATAATTATTACTAGATATATATGATGTACGTCTATAATATATCTGAAATAGAAAATGAGTACGAAACATTTTATACTTCAAATCAAAAAGTTCTATATGATTTAAAAAATATTATTCTTGATAGTAATGAATCTTTAGAAGGAAATTCCTTCTATCATCATCATACTTTTATTTTATTTCCAGAATTACATACGAAACAATTAAATTTATTCTGGTGTGGTAAGCAAGCAAAAACCAAACTTTGTGAAATAGGGTTTAATGCTGGACATTCATCGCTACTATTATTGTTAGGAAGAGATGTAACACCTTTGGATTTTACAATTTTTGATATTGGTCATCATACATATACACGACCTTGTTTTAATTATATAAAATCTATGTTTCCAGTTGTTAATTTTGAATATATAGAAGGAGATTCTACAATTACAATGCCCATCTGGATTAATGAAAATTCTCAAAGCATTGGATCATATGATGTTGTCCATTTGGACGGGGGTCATAGTGAACATTGTATAATTAACGATATGAAACATTCAGATATTCTTGTAAAAGTAAATGGTATAATCATTGTAGATGATTCCAATGTAAGTCATATTAATCATTGTATTAATAGTTATATAGAATCTGGAAATTATACAGAACTAGATGTTTTAAAAACACAAGGCTATCCTCATAGAATAATACAAAAAATTAAATAATTTTTCTATGATATAGGTGTAGAGGTTGTATTTGTTAATTTATCAAACTTATTGTAATTGGTTTGACAATGACACCCATGTTGTACATTTTTATATAAGGATTGTGATATTTTCATAGATGAATTTACAATTGCGTTGTGAAGATCTAGTTCAAAGGTTATACGTTTTATACCATATTGCAATATTTTATGAACTGGGCATAGATATACGTTAGAATCATTGGAAGTATTCATTCTTTCTTCTATCAACACAGTATCTAAACAAACAAACCTATAGACGCATTAGATGGTAAACGACTTGTATTCTGCATTAGAACTTTCTAAAGGCGCAGATTCTTCTGAGATTCGGAAAGCATATTTACGTTTGAGTCGTATGCATCATCCAGATAAAGCTCCAGTTGAACAAAAGGAAGTGGCAGAAGAGAAGTTTAAGAAAATTGTTCAAGCATATGAAGTATTAAGCGATGATTCTAAAAAGGCATTTTATGATCAGACAGGACAAGTTCCTGGGGAGGGAGGAGGAGGTGGTGGCCCCCCACCTGGTCATCCATTTGGTGGTGTACCAGGTATGCCAGGTATGCCCTTTGGTATGCCAGGTATGCCCTTTGATATGAATGATTTATTTGGCATGTTTCATGGTGGTAAACCAGGAGGAAATCAAGGACAAAAATCCAGACAACCTGGAAAAGCTCCATCACGTAAAACACAAATTCCGCTAACATTAAAGGATTTTTATCATGGACGTACTCTTCAAATTAATTTGGAGCGTCAAAGATTTTGTGGAAATTGCAAGGGAGATGGATATGTATCATTTAAATCATGTAGTGATTGCAATGGTTCTGGAGTAAAAACACAAATAATTCAAATGGGCCCTATGATTGTAAATAACACAGGTCCTTGTGCAAGTTGTAGAGGATCTGGAAAAATAAAAGGGGATTCATGTAAGCCTTGTAATGGTACAAAATTTACAAAACAAGATAAAGTATTAGAACTGCATGTTCAGAAAGGGATGAAATCCGGGGATATTATACCATTTCCAGGTGAAAGTAGTCATGTAGAAGATTTTTCAGAACCAGGTGATGTACTTGTAGAATTAGTTACGGCAGATGAAGATCATTATTGGGAACGATCTGGTGATAATTTAAAAATTCGCTGTCGTTTATCACTTGGTGAGGCACTTTGTGGAAAAGTTGTACGTCTAGTTGTACATCCAGCCTATG
>Ga0136644_10001991_pt1 | contig 15848 bp, 10 predicted proteins | sample C_130820_EF_Meta_FD_94780 | JGI IMG/M metagenome (GOLD analysis project Ga0136644, IMG submission 94780) | Freshwater microbial communities from Lake Croche, Canada to study carbon cycling - C_130820_EF_MetaG (v2) (version 2) | ecosystem: Environmental > Aquatic > Freshwater > Lake | place... | reverse complement strand
GACTTATTTGCAACCTAAAAATGGGGGGAGGTCTACTTTGAAAACAATATTAATAAACCAATAAAAACAAGGCTTCTAGCCCGTGAAATGGATGATATCCTATTTTACTCGGTTAGCAGTGATAAATTTTCTAAGAAATAAAATAGACAAACAGCATCCAGAAAAGCTGATCCATACCAGAACTGGGTTTGGATATTATTTGAAATTGGAATCATGACTATTAAATCTAGAACAGCCCTTTGGATTGTTGCAATAGTATCTTTACTGATGTTAGTGCTTTGTACTTTTGTTTATTTGGAATTTGAACGCTCAGAACAACGGATTTTTCAAAAAAGACTTAAAGAGAAAGCAACAAATACAGTTAAATTATTGGATCAAGTTGTTGAAGTTGATAGTGCCCTTTTAAAGCTAATTGATAAAAATACTATTGATCAAATTAGGGATGAAAAGGTTTGGGTATTTGATTACTTAAATAGACATGTCTATAGTAGTCTTGATGATATACAATGGCAACCAAGAATTGGATTATTAGATTCTATTAGAAAATTTCAATATTTGGTCTTTAAAATTGATACCCATGAAGCGGTAGGATTAATTTATAATTTGCAAGGTAAGAATCGCTTGGTAATTGCAGCAGGAAAGGATCAAGATGGAATAGATTCTTTAGTGGCATTACAAGGCATCTTAATTTTAGGTGTTTTGACAAGTATCATTTTAGTTGCATTATGTTCTTATTTTTTAGCAAAACAAGTTCTGAAACCCTTGGTTTTGCTCAACAAGGAAGTAGAACTGGTTAATGATGAACAGTTAAATAATAGGATTCAAATTCAGGAGTCCAATTCTAAAGATGAAATCAAGGAATTAGCCATTAGCTTTAACAAAATGTTACAAAGGTTACAAGATGCATTTGTTCAACAAAAACAGTTTATTCAATATCGTCTCACGAATTAAGAACTCCTTTGGCTGCTGTTGTAAATCAAATTGACTTGGCTCTCCAACAAGATAGGAGTTCAGAATATTATAAAAATTTGTTACTATCTCTGCAAGAAGAGCATGATAGGCTTTCAAAATTATTACAACAATTATTACAATTATTTAGATCCGGACAAGCCATTAAATTGCAAAACATAGAGCAGATCTTCTATAATGAATTGATTGACGAATGCATGTTACAAATATCACTTGCCTACCCACAATCAAAATTAGTTTTGAATTTTGGCAATATTCCTGATCAAGAAAATGACATGATCCTTTATGGAAATTCAAGTTTGCTTGCTACTGCACTGATCAGTTTATTAGAAAATGCATGTAAATATGGTTCTGGATTTCCGGTTTTACTTGAAATAGGATTTGATCAAGGTCAAATTAAATTAGATATCAAAAACAAAGGTCAACTGATTCCTGAATTAGACAGAAATCATTTATTCAGTCCCTTTTTTAGATCTACCAATACTATTGGAAAAAGAGGCTTTGGACTAGGATTGGCACTTGCTTTCAAAATCACATTATTGCACCAAGGGCAATTATTCTATACAGTTGTTGATGGATTTAATTGTTTTAGTTGGGTTTTACCTAAACTAAATCCATTAAAGTCAAGCAAATATCCACAAAGCTAATAGCTGCCGCTTTTTTATTCATCTGGACTTAACTTTGCCAAAAATAGTAGTAAAACATGCGTCTATACCCAGATTCAGCCTTAGTTCAATTGGAGTTTGACAAAGTGAAAGCTTTGTTGAAAGCGCATTGTAATACCGACTATGCAAAACAGAAAGCGGACACACTAAGAATACATACGCGTAAAGACTTTATAGAATTAGAATTAGAACAATCCAATGAATATAAAAATATAGTCCTACAACAACAATACTTCCCCAATGATTTTAACCTGAACCTACAAAAAGATTTGAAATTATTGGGTATTCCAGGTGCCATGTTGGTGGGGGATCAATGGATGCCTATTAGAAGGTTAACCGAAAATACCGCCACTATTTTTCGCTGGTTTGATAATGAGAGAAGGGTGGCATTTCCTTATTTAACTAAAGTAATAGAAGGAACATATTTTGAGAAGCAGATTTTAGAGTTGATTGACGAGATATTGGACGAAAATGGAACGGTCAAAGACAATGCATCGGCAGACCTGCAAAAGATTAGGATGAGTCTTTTCAGAAAGAGGAATGAGCTGCGTAGGATGTTTGAAAAAGTAATTGCCAAATTAGCTAAGTCTGGTTATACTGCAGATATTGATGAAAGTTTTAGTAATGGGAGAAGGGTAGTTGCGGTATTTTCTGAACACAAACGTCAAGTAAAAGGAATTTTGCACGGCGAGAGCGATAGTAGAAAAACTGCTTTTATAGAACCAGAAGAAACCATTGAATTAAACAATGACGTATTTTCTTTGGAGCATGAAGAGATTAAGGAAGTACAGAAAATTCTTAGAGCACTAACTGCCAGAATGCAGGTATATGCCCCACTATTAAGTTCGTATTTGACAGTGGCTGGTGAATATGATTTCATAAGGGCCAAGGCAAGATTGGCTTTAGACATGAACGCACAATTACCCAACCTAGTAGACCGAGCACATGTTCATTTGGTTGACGCTTATCATCCTTTGTTATACCTCTATCACAAGAGTTCCGGAAAGAAAACCATTCCAGTTACGCTTACACTGGATGATAAAAATAGAATCTTGGTTATTAGCGGACCCAATGCAGGTGGTAAAACCGTTACTATGAAGACCATTGGGTTGAACCAAATAATGCTTCAAAGCGGTTTGTTGGTACCAGTTAGCGCCGTATCTACCATGGGAATTTTCAAACAACTCTTTATTCATATTGGTGACACACAGAGTATAGAGTTTGAATTGAGTACCTATAGTAGTCACTTGATGCACATGAAATATTTTATGGAAGTGGCCAACGGGAAGACTTTATTTTTTATAGATGAACTAGGAAGTGGAAGTGACCCCAATTTAGGTGGCGCTTTTGCAGAAGTGATCATGGAAGAATTGTGTAAGAAGCATTCCTTTGGAGTGGTGACTACCCATTACTTAAACTTAAAAGTAATGGCCAATCATACGCCGGGCATTCTAAACGCCGCTATGCAGTTTGATGAAGTAAACCTGATGCCTATGTATCGATTGATTGTGGGTAAGCCCGGTAGCTCTTATACTTTTGCCATTGCAGAGAGAATTGGTCTATCCACCAAACTAATTCAAAGGGCAAGACAATTGGTTGATGAAGATCATTTTAAATTAGACAAGTTGCTCAATAGAACAGAGCAAGATTTGCAACATTTAGATAAAGAAAAGAAACAACTTAACAAACTGCTTCGTGAAAATGATCTGTTGAAAAAAGAGATGGAGAAAGTGTTGGACAAGGAAAAACATCAACAACAAGTTGAATTACTAAAACAACAAAACAGAATTACAGAAGATAGGATAGTCTATTTGAAAGACATGGAAAGAAAGCTCAAACAAGTTGTTTTAGATTGGAAAAAAACAGATAATAAACAAGAAGTTGTAAAGCATCTTCAAAACCTTTTATTTAAACAAAAGGAAACAATTGTGGTGAATAAATTAGCCAAAAAAACTGACTCAAAATTTAAAGAAACCCATACAGATATAGTAGTTGGCGCATTAGTTAAATCCAAGAAAAATTACCAGGTTGGAGAGGTTAAAGAAATTAGGGGCAAAAGAGCCATTGTGCAAATTGGTTTGTTACCAATGAATGTGGATATTGCTGATTTAATTGCGGTTGAAAAAATTGAAGAACCCGTTAAATAGGTTGGTACTATTCCAACCATCTTTTTACAATCCTCATAATTCCGTTGAATTCTAGATTCAAACCAAGTTTTAGGCTTATATTTCTGACTAATTTCATTCATGTTGCGCATAATCCTTTTTGCCATAGGATATTTTTTTCTCCAAATATCTGCGCATTCACAGGTATGTGGTGGCAGTTTGGGTGACCCTGTTTTAAAAATGACCTTTGGAAGGGGGCCAACAGGTCCAATCATACCGTCATCTAGTAAAACGGGATTAACCTATAGTGGTTCACCCTGTGTCAAAGAGGGACAATTTAGTTTAGCCACTTTTTTCTTTGGTTGTAACCCAACCATTTGGTATTCACCCTTGGCCGGTGACCACACTGGCACTTCATCTGTTGCAGAGTCCCTTGGTTATTTTATGATGGTTAATGCAGACATGCCTGGCAAAATAATTTATCAAGATACAGTATCAGGTTTGTGTGGGAATACCAATTATGAATTTGCTGCATGGATTATGAATGCAGTAAAAGACAGTTCCTGTGGCTTTAATAGTATTAAACCTAATCTGATTTTTAGAATTGAAACAGTCAATGGTGATATAATCAAAGAACAATCAAGTGGTGATATACCAACTGAAAAAGATACCCGTAAATGGATACAAGCAGGAACCTGTTTTATGACTCCAATAGGAAATACATCATTGGTACTTAAAATTGTCAATAATGCTCCCGGGGGATGTGGTAATGATTTTGCATTGGATGATATTACGCTTAGACCCGGGGGGGCAGCAACAGTTTCTACCACCGTAAATGGACAAACCAATACTTTATTTGACATCTGTGAAAATCTTCAAACAGACTTAAAAATGATGGCAAGTACTTCGGGGTTAAATAATCCACAAATGCAATGGCAGGAAAGTTTGGATTCAGGAAAATCATGGAAAAATATTGTAGGTGAAACAGGACTGCAATATACCCGCAAACCAAGTGTAGGTGGGGGCTATCAGTATCGAATCATGGTTGCCGAAACGGGTAATTTTAATTCACCGTCTTGCCGATTGGCCTCTGAGCCAATATTAGTTAATATTAATCCCATTGCTCCTAAATTATCCATACATGAAGTGGCAGCATGCACTGGTATAAATGTTACCCTTGACGCACCATTGGGAACTGCCTTTCAATATTTATGGACTGGGCCTAACCAATATCAAGATATTAGCAGCAATGCGGTTATCAGCAATGTCAAATTTCAAGACTCAGGTTTTTATCGTGTTCAAATTACTACCGATCTAGGATGCGTAGCCATTGACAGTGTACACGTAATTGTGAACCCCGGAGTAAATCTTCAACTACCTGCTGCTGTTACCACTTGTGAAGGTGTAGGCCTTACCCTTAACGCCAATGGAGGCTCTTCTTATCAATGGAGTCCTAGTAAGGGACTTTCAAATACTACAATAGCAAATCCATTTGCCAATCCTTCTGATACCATAACCTACACCGTAAAGGTTCAAAATCAGTTTGCATGTAGAGATTCGGGTAGGGTAGAAGTACAGGTTTGGAAAAAGCCCCTTGTAAACGCAGGTAAAGATAAAAGCATTGCAGCCGGAGAAACGGCTCAATTAGATGGAAGTATTTCAGGTAATTACAGCAGTTTCAATTGGACCCCAACCAATGCTATGCTCAATCCTAGTTCCATCAATCCCAATGTGCAACCAACCCAAAGTATCCAATATATTCTAACTGGAATTTCATCTTTTGGATGTGGCAATTTTTCAGATACAGTTTTGGTAAATGTGTTTCAGGAATTAATCATTCCCAATGCTTTTTCGCCAAATGGCGATGGCATTAATGACTTATGGAAGGTTAGGGGACTTGAAACTTATCCAGAAGCGGTAGTGAGTATTTTTAATAGGTATGGTCAAACCTTATACAAGCAAAAAGGAATATCCATTAGTTGGGATGGCAAAAGAAATGGTCAATCCTTACCCATTGGCACTTACTATTACCTAATAGAATTAAACAATGGATATGTTCCAGTTTCTGGCTCCATCCTCTTAATTCGTTGAATAGGCTGATATTTAACCTGTTATATCTTAGTTGATTTATTTTTTTTCAAAGATTCTAGTCCTCTGAAATCCTTTACAGTATTGACTTTTATAAGATTGACACAAACTTTCCTCTTCTGAATGGTATAGTTTTTTTGGAATATCAAACCGCAGGCTATTATTTTGCAACCGGAGAGTTGGCAGAGCGGTCGATTGCGGCAGTCTTGAAAACTGTTGACTGTAACAGGTCCTGGGGTTCGAATCCCTAACTCTCCGCAAAAAAAATAGAAGGCCCTGCAACGCAGGGCTTTTTTATTTCCGAAGCTTTATCGAGCTTGCTCGAATAAAGCGTAGTAAATAAAAAAGCCAAGGCCGATAGGCCTGGGCCTTCTATTTTTTATGCAGGACCCCCTCCAAACGGGATCAGTGGAACACTAATCCCCTCAAATAGCTCCAAAAAGACAATCACGTCTAAAGTAAAATGTAGAAACAAAACCTCGGCCCAGCCGAGGTAAAAAATCACCTCCAAAAGTGAAAACACCCCTCCAGAAAAACAAAACCTCGGCCCAGCCGAGGTAAAAAATCACCTCCAAAAGTGAAAACACCCCTCCAGAAAAATTAAACCTCGGCCCAGCCGAGGTAAAAAATCACCTCCAAAAAGAAAAACACCCCTCCAGAAAAATTAAACCTCGGCCCAGCCGAGGTCACAAAAACATTCCCAGAAACGCGAACAAGCTTCCAAGTAAAATCAAACCAAGTATACAATATTGTTTAGCAACCTTTTACATGAATGTGAATATCAATATTTTTAAATAAGTATCTTTAATGTCATCAGAATCCAGAATTAAGAAATACTACTGCAAGGTTGTAGCAAGATTTAATTTAAAGATGTTAGGTTAACTAATGCTTATTTGCTTCTTGCTCCAAAAGTAAAAATGATTTCTAAAGTTGTTAAAATGGCTTTTGAAATAATACCAACTTTACACCCAGACAAAACCAAAACAAACAGAAAAGTATCGACTACAAATTAAGCTCATGGTATTTATCGCGCAGTTAATGAATAATAGTAAAAGCATAACGGCAACTATTTTTTTTCAGATGATTTGTCTATTTGCGTTTTGCCAAATGTCTGATAAATGGGGCGACCAAGGCAATAAAAGCTATTACAATCCTATACTTCCATCCGACTATAGCGATTTAGATGCTATAAGGGTTGGGAACAACTTTTATGCCATTTCATCTACCATGCAGTATTCTCCTGGAATGATTGTGTTGCATTCCAAAGACCTTGTAAACTGGGAAATCATTGGACATGTTGTTAAGGACATTACAAGTATTTCCCCAGAGCTAAACTGGAATAAGATGAGTAGTTATGGGAAAGGTATCTGGGCAGGGTCCATTAGGTATGATCAGAATAAGTTCTGGATTTATTTTGGCACGCCAGAGGATGGGTTCTTTATGAGTTCTGCATCAAATCCAGCTGGTCCTTGGGAGCCACTACATCTTGTATTGAAAGTTTCGGGCTGGGATGATTGTAGTACTTTTCGAGATGACGATGGTCAACTTTATTTCATTGCTACCAATTTTGCACTAGATCCCAAAACCAATAAAAAATACAATATTCACCTTTTTAAAATGAACCCAGATGGGAAGAGTTTGATCATGGAGTCTGATAGCATCATTCATCAATCAAATGGGAGCGAGGCTAATAAATTGTATAAAATCAACGGTCTTTATTATCATTATTTCAGCGAAGTAAAAAAAGAAGGGCGCGTTATGATGATGGAGCGTTCAAAAAATATTTATGGACCATGGGAAATCAAACAATTAAACCATGTAAATAAAATAAAAGACAAAGAACCGAATCAAGGTGGGCTAATGCAATTAGCTACTGGAGAATGGTGGTTCTTAACACACCATGGAACAGGCGATTGGGAAGGCAGGGCGGCAAGCTTGTTACCAGTAACCTGGATCAATGGTTGGCCAATTATTGGAGAAGTAGGCACAGATACGATTGGTAATATGGTTTGGTCAACAACTAAGCCGATCAATCTGAAAAAAACATTCTATAAAATTCAGACAAACGATGATTTTACAACACAGACCTTGCAACCTCAATGGGAGTGGAATTATCAACCTCGTAGTGATAAATGGTCATTGACCGAAAGAAAAGGATTCCTTAGACTATATGCATTTGCACCTATCAACAGCAGCAATAACAATGATAAATTACTTAGAGCAGGTAATACCATTACACAACGAAGTATGCGAACAGTTAATAATGTAGCTACTATCAAACTAGATATCAATGGAATGACTACTGGACAATATGCTGGACTAACACATTTTTCAACCAAATCTATTAGCTCAATTGGTATCAAACAGGAGGATAATAAACGATATCTAGTTTATCATTCTAATAACAAAGACTCTATTGGGATTTTAATTAAAGGTAAATCCATTTGGCTTCAGTCAAAATGGAACTATCAAGGAATCAACAACTATGCTTATAGCTTGGATGGCAAAACCTATATACCATTTGGCTCTACATCACAATTAACATGGGGCAGTTACAGAGGCGATAGAATAGGCATTTTTAATTTCAATACGATGGGTGAAAAAGGATATGTTGACCTTGACTATTTTAACTATCAATATTGATCAACTTACTCCAACAATTTTCCCATTTACCACATCAATAAAATTTGCCTGAGGTACCTTTGGCAAACCAGGCATCCGCATCATCTCGCCACATACCACCACAATAAAACCAGCACCACTGCTGATGACCAAGTCTTCCACATCAATGTTGAAATTGCCATCTAGTCCGCTTACAGTTGGCGTATCAGTAAATGAATATTGTGTTTTTGCCATGCATACAGGCAAATGTTCCAACCCTAATTTCTTAATTTTCTTGAGCATGTCTTGTGCCTTTTTATAAAAGACCACATCTTTTCCGCCATAAATTTTTGTGACTATTTTTCTAATTTTCGTTTCTATATCATCCGATAATTCATACGTGTAATTTAATGGGGGAGATGGATTATTACAAATGTCAATAACTGCTTTTGCCATTTCAATGGCTCCTTCGCCACCATTCTTAAATCCATCATTAACTGCAAATGCAGCTCCTTTTTCTTTACACCAGTTTCTTAAAAAATCAATTTCATCAATTGTGTCAAAATGATATCTTTTAAGAACTACCAATACTTTTTGATGAAATGATTGTAAGATACTAATATGTTTTTCCAGATTTTTGAGTCCTTTTGTAAATGTGTCAATGTCTGGAAGCATCATTTTCTTTTCATCACTTCCGCCACTTAGTTTTATGGCTTGCGAAGTAGCAACGAGAACGCTCATGGCAGGTTGCAGGCCGGCTTGACGGCATTTGATATTAAAGAATTTTTCTGCGCCTAAGTCGCTCGCAAATCCGGCTTCAGTTACCACATAATCACCAAATTGCATCGCCGTTTTAGTAGCGATAATGGAGTTACAGCCATGTGCAATATTGGCAAACGGGCCACCATGAACTATGGCTGGGAATCCTTCTAGTGTCTGCACAAGATTTGGCAATAATGCATTCTTTAAAAGTGCGGTGATAGAACCTGTAACGCCAAGGTCTTTGGTAGTAAATGGTTCACCTGCAAAAGTAAACCCTAGTAAAATGGCGTCAATTCTTTTTCGTAGGTCTTCCAAGTCATTGGCAAGACAAAGCACTGCCATCAATTCACTGGCAGCAGTGATCACAAATCCTGTTTCTGAAGGAATTCCGTTATTGGGAACGTCTAATGCAGTAACAATTTTACGCAAGACACGATCATTTACATCCAGGCATCTTTTCAACAAAACGGTTTTAATACCTTCTGGTTTACCCCTGTTGAAAAATCGAAAATTATCTACCAAAGAGGCAAGAATATTGTTTGCAGATGTAATAGCATGAAAATCGCCGGTAAAATGCAGGTTGACGTCTTCCATAGGTACCACTTGCGAATAGCCGCCACCAGCTGCTCCTCCCTTCATGCCAAAACAGGGACCCAGTGAGGGTTCTCGCAAGGCAAGCACTACTTTTTTATTCAATTTGTTTAATCCATCAGCAAGACCTACTGAAGTGGTTGTTTTGCCTATGCCAGCTTTAGTAGGAGTAATGGCGGTGACCAAAATCAGTTTGGAACGATTGATTTTTTCTTGATCAAATTCGCTGATATTGATCTTTGCTTTATAGCGTCCATATGGTTCAATGATAGATTCAGGTAGTCCCATTTTTTGGGCGATAACACTGATATATTGCATGGTATTTTCCTGTGCTATTTCATAATCTGATTTCATGAATGCTATTTTAGATTGGATTATTAATTGTTTTTTGTTAATTATTTTTTTAAAAAGTAGTTATAAAAAAGTTGATTTCAGCAAGACCTCAATTTCTTCTTATCAAAAAAGTTGAATATTCTGGAATTATAATTAGAAAAAATAAGGTACATGAAACTTTAAATTATGTATTTATAAAAAAATAGATTTAGGTCTATTAGCGGAAGTCAAAAAATCACCTCCTCACTTCCTATCATAATAAGGCACTTCATCATGAGAAACCGTTTCCTTCTGTTGCCAATAGGCGGCTGTGACCACATGACCATCAGGTGTTCTCAACAACCTTCCATAAATGGCATTTGTGGTGTTAAACAACATATTGGTGACCCCAACCATAAATGTCTCAGGTGCAGTAGGTGCTGGAAGCGGAGGCGGAGCCCCTTCTTCAATTGTAGCTGCGGCAGGAGCAACCACTTTTGCAGGTGGACTAGGTACAACTACCACGGTTAAAAAATTGTATTCCAATAAAGGCTTAATAAAAGCCACTCTTTCAGGGCTTACATTCTTTTCAACAATGACACATTTAATGCCATCTAGTTCTTCAGAAATATGATTACTGTTAATAGCCATGATTACAATTTGAAAGATGTTTTAGAAATTACTTAAAGTATGGATATACTCATAAATCCAACTTAAGATACCAGTTAATATCATACCAGATAAACAAATCACAAATGCCAATTTTGGTAAAGCAGGCACAGTTAATTTTTCAATTGGTTGGTCATTGGGATCCATGAAAATGGCTTTCACCACTTTTAAATAATAGTAGAAAGAAATAATCATATTTAAAGCCGCAAATATCACCCACACATAATTCCCTTTTTCAGCCCCTGCCATAATCAAAAAGAACTTTCCAAAAAAACCTGCTGTAGGAGGAACACCTGCCAAAGAAAATAAGGCAATAGCTAATACCCAAGAAAGAAAAGGATTGGTTTTGTAAAATCCTTTAAATTCGTCAATACTTTCTTTGCCAGTGTTTGCAGAAACCAATCCAATCACACCAAAGGCTGCTAGATTGGAAAACAGATATATCAGTAAAAAATAAATCACAGAAGCCATACCTGTTTTGGAACCAGCTGATAAACCCAGGAGTATGAAACCAACTTGAGCAATGGAAGAAAAAGCCAAGAAACGCTTTAAGTTGGTTTGCCTCATGGCAAATAAGTTACCCAAGAGTATGGTTAAAATACTTAAAAAGAATAACATGAAATACCATTCTCCAGCCATAGGTTTGAACACCACATAAAGAACTTGTAAAAAAATAAAGAGTATGGCAGATTTAGAAATAACAGATAAATAAGCCGTAACTGCAACAGGAGCGCCTTCATAAACATCGGCTGTCCACAAGTGAAAAGGTACTACAGACATTTTAAAACTAAATCCAGCAAGAAGCAGAATAAAGGCCAATAACTGCAAAGGAGCACCATTTAATAACGGAGTGATTTCTGTAAAAACTAATGTTCCGGTAGTTCCATAAATTAAGGAAACACCAAATAACAATAGGGCAGATGAAAATGCTGAAGAAATAATCATTTTCATAGCAGCTTCAGATGACTTGCGTTTGTCCAAATCAAAATTAGCAATAGCTGCTAATGGAATGGTAGACATTTCTAGACCTAAATAGAATAACAATAGATTGCCACTAGAAATCATAAAGAACATACCTAAAAGAGTAGTCAGGAGTAAAATATAAAATTCTAATACGTGTTCGTGCTTTTTTAACCAAGGATAGGCTATTAATGAAACCAAGTATACGCCAAGGTTTAAGATGTTTTTCTCCATAATCAATAAAGCATCATTATGGAACATGCCACTAAATAGACCTCCCTCCAAATTGGAAAAGAATCCTACTAGCAAATTGACCAACAATAAAATATTGATACCATATAATAATGTTTCATTCTTCCAGTCACTGGTTCCTACTTTAAGGAAGAGCAACAGAAAGATGATGGCTATTAGCATCCATTCAGCTTTCAGTACAAAAAAGTATTCGTTCAACATAGCGCAAATTTCATATTAACTAAACCTTGTTACTATAATCCAGTGGCTGCCACTACAGCCAATTTGTTCATAATAAACTCTGTTCCTGGCTGAATCAAATTGATCAACCAAAATGGGGCCATACCCACTACCAGAATTCCAAAAATCAATAAGATGGCTGCTGATTTTTCGTACCATTTTGCATCAGTCAAGTTCTGGTAAGATTCACTTCCCAAAGGTCCCATAATGGATTTTCCGGCAGCCCTTAAACTATAAACGGCAGTAACTACAATAGAGGCACAAGCCAAAATAGTAGCTAGTCTGTACCATTTGTCTGGGTTTTGCCAAGAGCCCATAAATACCGTCATTTCTGCGGCAAATCCACTAAACCCGGGTAAACCTAAAGAACATAAACCAGCAATTACAAAAACAGTAGAGATAAATGGCATGATTTTTAGCAACCCACCTAATTGAGCTACCATCCGCGTATGCGTTCTGCTATAGACCATTCCAATTGCAGCAAAGAATAAGGCTGTCATTAAACCATGTGACACCATTTGCATCACCGCGCCATTAATGGAAGTTTGAGTAAGCATACCAATACCCAATAAAACAAATCCGCAGTGGCTGACAGAAGAATAAGCATTAATATATTTTAAATCGGTTTGCATCATGGTAGCAAATGCGCCATAAATAATAGCGATGGTTGCCAATAAAATAATCACCCATGAATAAGCATGTGCAGCATCTGGCATTAAATAAGTAGCAACCCTTAAGCAACCATACCCCCCCAATTTCATGGAAATCCCCGCTAAGAACATAGATGCGGCAGTTGGTGCAGATGCGTGACCATCAGGTACCCAAGTATGAAAAGGGAAGATGGCGGTAAAAATGCCAAACCCAATAAAGGCAAAAGGGAAGAATAGCATTTGACGAGCCAAAGGAATATTCATTTTGGCCAATTCTAGTAAGTCAAAACTATGTGCACCTCCTGCAGTTTTTGAACTAAAGTAAATACCCAACATGCCTACTAAAATTAAGGCAGAACCACCCATAAGCATTAAGGCTAGTTTCATAGCACTATATTCTTTTTTACCACTTCCCCAAATACCTATTAATAAGAATTTAGGAATCACCGCTACTTCTAAAAAGAAAAACATGGTAAAGACGTCTAAAGAGATAAAGAATCCATAAGCACCAAGACTCAAAAGAACTAATAAAAAGAAAAACTCTTTACTCAAATGTTCTGTTTCCCAAGAGACCAATATCCCAGCTACAACAACAAATGCAGTTAGTAAAATCATGGCAATACTAATGCCATCTACACCAATATGATATTGCAGGTTGAGTGGTCCATACCATTTTTGAATGTATTCAAACAACATTTGTGAATGGTTTCCCGCCGCCCTTTGTTCATAATATGCCATCAAGAGTTTACCACTCAGTATCAATTGCAATAAAGATCCAACCAATGCAATTGCCCGAATCTGTTTTAAACCACTCGCCATCAAAATGGCAATGGCAGTAGCTAAGGGAAATAGGAGAAATAATGTAAGATTCATGTCAATATTTTATTTCCAGAGATAAATAAATACCAAAACCAAACCTGCGATGCCTCCAAAAAAGTACAAAGCATAATCCTGTACTTTTCCGGATTGTATGCCCTTGATTAGATTTGATAATGAAGCTGTAATCCTGCCCAATAAATTCATCAAACCATCTACCACATTTTTATCAAACCAGGCAGCTGGTTTACCAATTAGGTTAAAGAGTATTTTTTTGGTTACAAACAAATAGACTTCATCAATATAGAATTTGTGATAAGCAGCTTTATAAATACCTCCCATCTGTTGGGCTATGCGAACAGGCAATTCATTTTGGGTTTTAAATAACCTAGTAGCCAATAAAATCCCAGCCAAAGCAAGAGAAACAGGAAGAATTGAAAATGTAATAGGTACATGAGATTCAATGGGTAGACCATCAGAAGTAACCCATTTTGCTATTGGCGCAAATCCCGCAACTACAGACAAAACTGCAAGTAAAATGAGTGGAATCTTCATTGTCAGGGTACCTTCTCCATGATGATGACCATGCAATTCTGCAGGCTTGCTCCAAAAGATATTATAATACAATCGGAACATATAAAATGCGGTTAAGCCAGAAGTCAAAATGGCTAAACCATAGATTAATCTGTTTGATTCAAAAGCTGCCATTAAAATTTCCTCTTTACTAAAGAACCCTGAGAAAGGTGGTACGCCGGCAATAGCCAAACAGGCTATCAAAAAGCTAATATGGGTGATGGGCATTAATTTTCTTAGACCTCCCATGTCTCTCATTTCATTGCTATGCACCATATGTATCACAGCACCGGCACCTAAGAACAGCAATGATTTAAAAAAAGCGTGGGTGAACAAATGGAACATGGAACCCATATACCCCAATCCATCTTCACCACCGTATTTTGATACCCCGAGTGCAAACATCATATAGCCAATCTGCGACATGGTGGAATAAGCCAATACTCTTTTGATATCGGTTTGGGTGCAGGCAATTACTGCAGCAAAAAAGGCAGAAAACGCACCTGTGTACATCACAATTTGTAATGCCCCTGGATCAGATAAAGCAAAAACGGGAAATAATCTTGCTACTAAGAATACCCCAGCAACTACCATGGTTGCCGCATGAATCAAAGCCGAAACTGGTGTTGGACCTTCCATGGCATCGGGTAACCAAATATGTAAGGGGAACATGGCAGATTTACCCGCAACACCCACAAAGACTAGGATCAATCCCCAGCTAAGTGCTGAGACTCCTAAAAAAGAGGCTGCATTGATATCAGATAAATAAGGAGAAGCTGAACTCAATCTTTCAATCAATAATCCAAAGTCTAGTGTCTTAGTATAAAAAGCTAAAGTAAGAATACCAATTAAAAATCCCAGATCAGCAAATCGGGTAACAATAAAAGCTTTTTTGGCTGCGGCTACTGCCGATGGTTTTTCAAAATAGAATCCAATTAATAGGAAGGAAGAAACTCCCACTAATTCCCAGAACAAATAAATCTGGAAAATATTAGAGGACAAAACCAAACCTAACATAGAGAAGGTAAACAAGGATAAGAAAGCAAAATAAGTTGCAAACCTTTCTTCTCCTTTCATATAACCCAAACTAAACAGATGTACCATCAGAGATACAAAACTTACCACAACCAACATCAATACCGTAATGGGATCAATCATTAATCCAATATTAATAGAAAGGTCTGGTGCAAATTCCAACCAGTTGTATTGGAATACCACCAATTTTTGGTAAACCCCATTTACTTTGCCACTTACAAAAAAGTATTGATAGGCGGTTTGTAGAGACAAAAGGGTAGAAATAAACAAAGACATTGTTCCAATGATACCAGCACCTGAACTTAGGTGCTTTCTGCCGTACAAACCCAAAACCAAAAAACAGGCAAGGGGGAGTAGGGGAATTAGGGCAATTTGAAGCGTTTGACTCATGATAAGAGATTATGGTTCCTTTCTTACAATTAATATTTCATTTCGTTAGCATCTTCAACGTCAATAGAATGATGAGAGCGATATAAGTTGATGATAATAGCAATAGCCACAGCAGCTTCCGCAGCAGCAATGGTGATAATGAATATGCTGAAAAACACACCACCCAATTTGTCTGGATAGAGGTATTTATT